>Ga0209702_10008867_pt1 | contig 11488 bp, 8 predicted proteins | sample FRY01_FD_187210 | JGI IMG/M metagenome (GOLD analysis project Ga0209702, IMG submission 187210) | Freshwater microbial communities from Lake Fryxell liftoff mats and glacier meltwater in Antarctica - FRY-01 (SPAdes) (version 2) | ecosystem: Environmental > Aquatic > Freshwater > Ice > Glacier... | reverse complement strand
TATTCCGGTCGATAGCGCGCCAATAGCGCGCCAATGGTGCGGGCAGTCTCGACGAACGTTGCTCCGCCGAGACTGCTTTTTGGACTCCCATTGGACGCAGGAGTAGATGCCTCAAAAAATCCCCCATGCTGGACAGATGCCACTAAAATCCGAGAAGAACCAAAAATCCGAACCGCCTCTTTGGCTTCATCGTTGCTTAAGGTTGCCCTCGGTACACTCCTAATCGCACGGGGTTTAAACCGAGCCAACTCTTGACCTTTGGATTTCGATTTGATCGAGGATTTGTCCCTCGATCGATGGGTCCAGCGGTGGTTAAACGCAACTTTTCGATGGAAGGGTAGATTGAGATGAGACGACGAGATTTAAGTTGGATTGCAATCAGCTTCGCGAGTGCCACGATTGTTTTTGCGCAGCCCCCTGGTCCAAGAGACGGCGGATCCGGTGGCCCCGGTGAAGGCCGTTCACGTCCTCCATTCCCGATGGTGGATGCGTTGGACAAGAATCACGACGGCGTGCTTTCTGAGGATGAAATCAAGGGAGCCACCGCAGCTCTTTTGACGTTGGATAAAAACGGTGATGGCGAGTTGAGTGAAGAGGAATTCATGCCGCCCCGTCCTGAAGGTCGCGGACCCGGTGGTCGCGAAGGCCGTGGTCCTGGTGGTCCCGAAGGTCGTGGTCCTGGTGGTCCCGAAGGCCGTGGTCCTGGTGGTCCCGAAGGTCGTGGTCCTGGTGGTCCCGAAGGTCGTGGTCCCGAAGGTCGTGGTCCTGAAGGTCGTGGCGATCGTGGTCCCGGTGGGCCTACGCAACCCAGCCCTGAACGTTTTGTGGAACATGCGATGGAGTTTGATGCGGACAACGATGGCAAGCTCGATCGCAAGGAACTGCTAAAATTCGCGATGGAAATGCCCAACCAGAGGCCTGGCGAAATGCGAGGCGGTGACCGTGGGCCTGGGGGTCGTGGTCCCGGCGGCGATCGTGGGCCTGGCGGCGATCGCGTCCGACCAAGCCGTCCCGAGCTTGAGTAAGATCGGATCTTTTACGCGCTGCGGTCCCGTGTGTTCCGGGATCGCTTTTCCTTGGTGCGTCTCTTCAAAGGTAAAAGAGTGCGAGTTCTCGTCGTCGAAGATGAACCTGACCTTCGCTCGGCGCTTGTGCAGGCATTGACCGAAAATGGATACGCGGTTGACTCGGCATCCGAAGGGGTGGATGGTCTTTATAAGGCAACCACATGGTCCTACGACGCGATTGTTTTGGACATCATGCTGCCGAAGATGAACGGCTGGGATGTGCTTCGTTCGATTCGCGAAAAGAACGCCGCGCCTGTGCTAATCCTCACCGCTCGCGACGCGATTTCTGATCGTGTTCGCGGGCTGGATGGCGGCGCGGACGACTATTTGGTCAAGCCTTTTTCTATTCAAGAATTATTGGCAAGGCTGAGGGTCCTTGTTCGTCGATCCGTGGGTATTGCGGAATCGGTGATTCAAATTGATGACGTTGAAATCAACATCGCCAATCGAACCGTGACCAAAGCGGGGGAGATGGTTGTGCTGACAGCGCGGGAGTTTGCACTTGTTGAAATGCTCGGATTGCATCGGGGGCGTTTGATCACGCGTTCGCAAATTTACGACCACATCTTTGGTGAAGATGACGATAGTCTTTCAAATTTGATTGACGTACACATCTCGCACATTCGCAAAAAGCTCGGGGCTGATTTCATCGTCACTCGCCGTGGTCAAGGTTATATCATCAATGCCTAAATCGTTGCGTTGGCGTTTGCAGATTTGGCACGCATTGATACTCGCTTCCGTGATCGTCGGCTTCGGCGCGGCTTTGTACTTTCAGATGCGTCGCGAGACTTTAAACGATATCGATGCGGAGCTGTTGAGTAGTGCTCGGATCATCGATGCCAATCTGCGCGCCCCAGGTCCAAGACCGCTGGGACTTCCTCCAGGATCAAGACGTTTTGAGCGAGATGGCCGCGAGCACCGTTTGCCGGATCAAAGGCCACCAGAGCGTCATCCGCCAGAGCGTCATCCACCAGAGCGTCATCCGCCAGATCATGGACCGCCGTTTCCGTTTGATGGATCGTTGCCGTTCGGGCCACCTCGTTTCGATGGCGACGCGCCCAGCGGTCCATCTAATAGTGGTCCCCCGCCCAGTGGCATTGACCTTTTGTCCAGCGAATTTTCCGACCAAGATAACGGCCGAGACGAATCATCGTCTTCTTCGCCGCCCTCAAGATATGGCCGCGGTCCCGGCGATTACCCGCCTTATTTTGCGGTTTTTGGACCTCGAGGTGAACTTGTCGCCGGTGCCCATGACGAAGTGATTTCACCGCCAGTGATGCCCCAACGCCCGTATGAGTTTCGCAATTCCGGACCATTGCGGGAGGTGGTGATGAAGGGACCTGGCAATCGATTGATTGTTGTTGGGCGAGACGTGAATCCGCTGCTAGGCGGTTTGAATCGCCTTCTCTTTCCCATTTCATTGTCGGGGCTCGTTGTGCTTGCTGCCGGATTACTTGGCGGATGGTGGCTTTCGGGGCGAGCGATCGAACCGCTGCAACGGATCAGTTCCACCGCTTCGTCAATCACGGCGGACAGTCTGACGAATCGAATCGATACCTCAAAAATGGATTCGGAGTTGGAACAACTCGGCACCATCCTCAATTCGATGCTTCAGCGTTTGGAAAACTCATTTGAGCAGCAAGTGCAATTTGTCGCCGATGCGTCGCATGAATTGCGAACGCCTATCTCGGTGTTATTGATGCACTGTGAACTTGCGCTGTCACGAGAACGTAAGCCCCAGGAGTACCAGAAAACGCTAACCACATGTGCCCGCGCTTCGGAACGAATGAGGTCACTGGTTGAGGATCTGTTGATTTTGGCGAGGGCCGATGCAGGTCAACTCATGATTCGCAAAGAGCCGATGGACCTAAGCTTGCTCGTGGATGAGTGTGTGAGATTGCTAGAACCGATGACCAATAAGTATGGGGTCACTCTCGAGTCCAGCGTCTCACCCTGTCCGTGTAATGGAGACTCCAATCACTTGCTTCGTTTGACGAGCAACCTGTTGAGCAACGCGATCCTTTACAACCGCCCGGGAGGCAAAGTCACGATTGAAACCAGTGTTTCAGACGGCGTCGTCTCGATGACCGTTCGCGACACTGGACTTGGCATGACGCTGGAAGAATTGGCGCATCTTTTTGAGCGTTTCTATCGGGCGGACGAAGCTCGCTCACGGGAGACCGGTGGCAGCGGCTTGGGCCTGTCGATTTGCAGAAGCATTGCCACCGCGCACGGTGGCGAATTATCGATCATCAGTGAAAAGGAAGTCGGAACCACTGTCGTGTTGCGACTTCCTTCGCCTGGACCTTCAGAGAACGGCGAGATCACTGATCCGCAAGCGGAGTTTTCTTCTCGGTGATGCTGTCGCATTTCTCCGAGTTCTCGGCATTGATCTCAACGTATTTCTTCCATTCTTCAGGAACATTGTCCTCATGGAAGATCGCTTCAACCGGACACTCGGGAACGCACGCTTCGCAGTCGATGCACTCTTCAGGATGAATGTAGAGCATCTGGTCGCCTTCATAGAAACATTCTACGGGGCAGACCACTACGCAGTCCGTGTACTTGCAACCCGAGCACGGTTCGGTAACCACGTGCGTCATCGCTTGAACCTTTAAAAAATCTAGAGAGTGATCGAGTGTGAACGGTTCCACCGCCAACTCGTAAGTTATCGGCATCGAACCATGGTGGCTTCAGCAGCACCAGCCGCTTTGCAGGAAGCAGAGACATTTGCCTCCGTTAAAGTTCACCATGAACTTACCGTATTTGTCGCAATTATTTCCAATTAATCCGTCTGGGGAAATTAGGGTGGCGTCAAGTCCTTGTCAATCAGCCTTCGCCACCTCGGCGACTTGCCCGCAGCGCTTTACACTGAGACGGACATAAAGCCCGGGAAATCGCTTCCCGTGCGTAATAATGCCCGTCCCTCGTCGAATTGGTGGAAACTTTTGTCCCCCTGCTTAACCGCTGCCACTCTCACGATCAAACCCGGTCGCCAATTTCCTTTTTTGTCTCGCCACCCCTGGGTCCATATCGGCTCCCTTGCCGAAGACGGGACGAATCTTGAGGTCGGCCAAATCGTTAATATTCAGGCATCCGACGGGACTTGGATCGCCAGAGGCCTGGTCAATCCCGGTAGCCGGTTGCGCGTTCGGCTTTACACGTGGGACCCTCAGGAGACAATCGACGAGGCGTTTTTGAGCTCTCGAATCGACCACGCAATCGCCCGGCGGCGGTTGACGGGCACGCCTGCATCCGACACGGCTGAACGGTTGATTTTTAGCGAGTCCGATAATTTGAGTGGTCTGATTGTCGATCGTTATTGCGATTACCTGAGTGTGCAAATCACCTCGGGGGCTCTGAATGCTTATCGCGACGCGATTCTTGATCATCTGCAGAAAACGCTCTTACCTCGTGGGATTTGTTTGCGAATCGACGAAAAAACGGCTTCAAACGAAGGAATGGAGCAGATCGAGTCCTGGGAAAGAGGAGGTGCACCGGAAGGTCCCATTCTTTTCCGCCAAAATAACTTGTCGCTCAACGTTGACTTGCTTGAAGGCCAAAAGACCGGCACCTATCTCGACCAACGTAGCAATCACGCTGCTGCGGCGACTTACATGCGAGGTCGACGTGTGTTGGATGTTTGTTGCTACGCAGGGGGCTTTGGATTGGTCGCTGCGGCTGCCGGTGCGGCGGAAGTGGTCGGGCTGGACGGAAGCGCCAAGGCGCTCGAGCAAGCGGTTGCAAACGCCGAACGCAACGGCATCACAAACATGAGCTTTGTTCGCGGAGATTGTTTTGATTACTTGGCCGCAGCAGCCGAGGCGGGAGAAAAGTTCGATGCCGTCATCCTCGATCCACCCCGATTTGCCGGTTCTCGGCACCAAATCGAATCCGCGCTGCGGGCTTATCAGCGGCTCAATAGCTCAGCGGTCGACCTGCTTCCTCCAGGTGGGGTATTGGTAACGTGCAGCTGTTCTGGCCGCGTATCTCGGAGTGATTTTTTAAACATGCTTTGTGCGGTTGCCCGCCGTCGTGGCAGAAGCATTTCTATTTTAGAAAGTCACGGAGCGTCACCTGATCATCCGATCTCCGTTTCGTGTCCCGAGACCGACTATCTAAAATGCGTTATTTGTCAAGTAACGTGATGATTCCTTCTTAAGGGAGGTCCAGGTTTTCTGCGGGACTTGTCATCAGTGTCTATAATGCCTCACTAGCTGCCGATAGCTGAAAAAGCAGAATCATCCCTCATCTAGCAACCGATTGTGTTTCAAATCTTTTCTTCGCCTCGGAGCTCCGCATGAGCGGCGTCACGGTCAAAATTCTTCACGGTGCCGATCGCGGTAAAATGTTCCACGATCTTTCGCCGCCTTTGACGATTGGTCGCGAAGAAGGGAATTCGATCCAGCTCAATGACGAACGCGTCAGTCGTTGTCATTTTAAGATTCAGCGTGATAACGACCGCTTGGTTTTAACCGACTTGGACAGTACCAACGGCACCAAAGTGAACGGTAGCGAATGCCAGCTCAAGATTCTGCGACACGGTGATCTGATCGCTGTCGGCAGAACCTTGATGCTGGTCGGTACCGAAGCACAAATCGCCGCGAGAATGGCGGCGATGAGCGCTGGCGGGGCCGCCCAGGGGCCAACGCTTTCGCACGACTTCATGAGCCATGACAGTTCCCTGTTGATGGAACTCAGTGGCGGAAATCCAGACAGCCCCAAGCCACGTCACGGACTGCTCGCTCTCTCCGAACCACCATCCCTGCCCGATCGTATGTCGCCTGGCCAAGCGGCACAACTTTGCGAAATCCTGGAATACCTTCAGTCTCGCATCCACCGATTGATCGAAGGTGCAAAAATCGACGACTCAGGCGGCCAAGTTCAACTGGGGCTTGAGCCATGGCAGCAATTGCTCGACGTGCAAGCGAGACTTGGCTCGCTCGTTCGACAAATTGCAGATCCTTGATTTAGATCTATCAATTGCTGTTTTACCAGTTTTCATCAAGCGGAAACCGTTGGACTTAGCGGCGCCACAATGACCCATCGTTGTCGGTCTGCTAAGTTTGAAGCTCTCGGCGTCGTCGCCTGAATGTTCTTTTGCAATGGAATGTGTTTGCCATGTCCGCATCGCCTATGTCACTTGCCACCGCATCCGATTCCATCGTGACGCCACGCCCCTTCACGCACCTGCATTGCCACAGCCACTACAGCTTGCTTGATGGTGCCAGCGACATTGGCAAGCTTGTCAAAAAGGCAAAAGAATATGGCATGAACTCGCTGGCGCTAACGGACCACGGCAACCTTCACGGGGCGCTGGAGTTCTATCGAAAAGCGAAAGACAATGGCATTAATCCGATCATCGGATACGAAGCCTACATCGCGCCAGGAAGTCGGCACGAACGCGGGAACGCGGGCAGCAGCAAAGAAGCCAGCTACCACCTGACGTTACTCGCACAGAATCGCACGGGTTTCCGCAATCTTGTCAAGCTTGCATCGGCGGCAAGCCTCGAAGGTTTTTACTTCAAGCCAAGAATCGATAAGGAAATCCTCAAGGCCCACAGCGAAGGAATTATCTGCTTGTCCGGGTGCGTTAGCAGTGAATTTAGCCGCGCGGTACTGAAAGGAATCGATACCGCCGAAGCCGAGAAAGAAGCTCGCGAAGTCGCAGGGTGGTTCCATAACTTATTTGGCGATCGATACTTCATCGAAGTGATGAACAATGGTGTCGAAATCCAACGGATGCAGTTGGAAGGCGCGGTCGAGATCGCCAAACGGCTTGGCTTGCCCGTCGTCACGACAAGCGATACGCATTACGTCAATGAAGATGATGCGGAAGCTCAAGACATCATGTTGTGCATCAGCACGGGACGATTTCGCACTGATACCACGCGGATGAAGATGGATGGAAATCAATACTTCCTCCGTAGTCCAGAACAGATGTATGAGAAATTTCCAGGGCTAGAAGATGCCGTCGCGCGAACCCAGGAAATCGCTGACTCGGTCGATATCGACTTACAACTCGGCAAATACTACTTCCCCAATTTTGACTGTCCACAAGAAAAGAGACCCATCGATTACCTTCGCGAACTTTGCATCGAAGGTTTACTCGAACGTTATGAAGGTCAAACGCATCGCATTGTCAATGGCAAGCTAAGCGAAGAAGTGATGCAGCGACTCGACCGCGAACTGGGGGTGATCGAGAAGCTTGGATTCCCAACCTATTTTTTGATCGTCTGGGACTTCGTCAATTACGCCCGCAGCAAGGGCATTTGGGCAACGGCAAGAGGCAGCGGCGTCGGCGCGATCGTCTGTTATGCACTTTACTTATCACACGTTTGTCCGCTGCAATATGATTTGCTGTTCGAGCGATTCCTCGACGAAAGCCGTATTGAGCCGCCAGATATTGACATCGACTTTGACAAGGATCGTCGCGGTGAGGTGATCCAGTATGTCAAGGAGAAATATGGTCACGAAAACGTTTGCCAAATCGGGACGTTCGGAACGCTCGCCGCTCGCGCCGCGATCAAAGATACCGGTCGCGCTTTAGGAATTCCGCTGGTTCGCGTGAACCAGATCACGGAGATGGTGCCCGATGAATTAAAGATCACACTTCCCAAGGCACTGAAGCAAAGCGAAGACCTAAAACGTGCCTATGAGGGTGATCCTGAGATTCGCGAGTTGCTCGATCTGGCGATGCGAATTGAGGGGCTGGCGCGAAACGTGGGAACTCATGCCGCGGCCGTCGTTATCGCCGATAAGCCGCTGACGGAATACGTTCCGGTTTGCCGAGTCTCTGGCAAGCAAGATGTGATCACGCAGTGGCCGATGGGCGACGTTGAAGCCGCAGGTTTGCTCAAGATGGACTTCTTGGGGCTTCGCAACCTGACGATCCTCAGCAAAGCGGTGTTGCTGATTGAGCAAACGACGGGGCAGGTCATCGATCCGCTGAAGTTTCCGCTCGATTGCAAGAAAACCTATGCGTTGCTTCAGCGTGGGGAAACGAAAGGCGTTTTTCAGCTTGAGTCCGGAGGCATTCGCGATCTTTTGCAGCGAATGAAGCCTGACCAGTTCACCGACATCATCGCAACCAATGCGCTTTATCGTCCGGGGCCGCTGGAAGGCGGAATGGTCGATGATTATGTGAATATCAAGCACGGACGTCAACAACCGGAATACAAGCATCCGGTGTTGAAAGAGATTCTTGGTGAGACCAACTCGATCATGGTCTACCAAGAACAGGTCATGCGGATCATCAACCGCCTTGGCAATATCCCGCTCGCATCGGCGTACACCGTCATCAAGGCGATCAGCAAGAAGAAAGAATCGCTAATCAATCAGAACCGCGAAAAGTTCTTGGAAGGTTCTGTTTCCAACGGTCTGAAGATAGAAGATGCCGAAGAAATCTGGAGTCTGATCCAAAAATTCGCGGGTTATGGTTTCAATAAAAGTCACAGTACCGCGTATGCGTTGATCGCTTATCAGACCGCTTATCTAAAGGCAAACTACCCCGTCGAGTTCATGGCGGCGCTTTTGTCGAGTGATATTACCGGGCGTAACTTCAAGCATAAAGATGCACTTGTCGAACACATGGAAGACTGCGACCGAATGGGAATCGATGTCGTCAATCCCGACGTCAACCAAAGCGATGTCGATTTTGCGGTCTCCGAAGGTAGGATTTTGTTTGCGATGTCCGCCATCAAAGGCTGTGGTGGTTCGGCGGCCGAAGCCATTGTCGTGGCAAGAAAGAAAAGCGGTCCGTTCAGCGATATTTATGAGTTCTGCGAACGAGTGGATGTTCAAGCCTGCAATCGTTCCGCCATCGAAACCTTGATCAAAGCAGGCGCAATGGACACCTTCGGTGCCGAGCGAGGGCAATTGGTCGCGGCGGTCGACAAAGCGTTACAGGTTGGTGCCGCTGCGATGGCGGACCGCAAGAGTGGGCAGGTAAGTCTGTTCGGAATGTTCGACGAAGAGCCTGCCACCGGCGTTGAAGTAAAGAAAGTGACGCTGCCTGATGTTCCGCCGTGGACAGACAAACAAAAATTGCTTGCTGAAAAAGAGGTTCTTGGGTTCTATCTGGATAGTCATCCGATGGCCGAGTACGAACCGAAGTTGTCTGCGTTTCGTTCGCACACGACCGATCAGTTGACGGACGTTAAAGAACGTTCCGAAGTGCTGATCGGCGGCATGATCGGATCGATCAAATTCGCTCATACCAAGAACGGCAAGCCCGGTGCGCCATCGAAATACGCAAACTTCGACTTGGAGGATATGCAGGGCGTTGTCCGGTGCATCCTTTGGCCGAAACAGTTTGCTCACCAGGGCGAAGCGGTGCAGCCCGACGCGGTGGTACTTGCTCGCGGCGTTTGCGACCGTCGTGGCGGTGGCGATGAGGTCAACCTTGTCATCAATGAACTGATTCCGCTGGATCAACTTGACGGCAAGTACACCCGTGGGCTTCGCATTGAATTGGATGAGGGCCAGCATAACGACGAGACAATGACGAGGCTTCGTGAGATCATTCGCGGTTATCCGGGTTATCAGGATCTGCTGTTTTCGCTGCGCATTGATTCAGGGGAAGTCGTCCACGTAAAAAGCGGCAAGTTTCAGGTTCAAGTCACTCCTGAGATGCGATCTCGCCTCGACGATTTGCTCGGTACTGGCTCGTATCGCTTGATGATGTCTCGCCCGCAACCGTCCGCTGGTGGTGGAAGACGTTAAAAGGTCATCTTCAGCACCTCGCGAAGTGCAAAGGATGACAACGCCGGGTAGCGTAGGTCGTCGATGCTCACCAAACTATGAAGCGTATCGTTTGTGACGCTTCCATTTCGCAATCATCTCAGCACAAAAACTGAAACATGAATTCCGTACGACATGACTTGGTAGTTCTTGGTGGTGGGCCGGCGGGATATGTGGCTGCGATTCGCGCCGCGCAGCTTGGAATGAACGTCGCCTGTATCGACGAGAATTCTCGCTTCGGCGGTACCTGTCTTCGCGTCGGCTGCATCCCGAGCAAGGCACTGCTGGAATCAAGCCACCTTTATGAAGAAGCCAAGCATCGCTTCGCCGATCACGGATTGACCGTGTCGGGATTGCAGATGGATTTGTCGACGATGATGAAGCGGAAAGAAAAGATCGTCGATACGTTGACTGGCGGCATCGACGTGCTTTTCAAACAACGCGGCGTGACGGCTTACCGTGGACGCGGAAAATTTCGCGACATCGAATCGATTGAAGTGACTGGCGAACAAGGCACAACATTAGTGCAAGGCGATCGCTTTTTGATTGCCGCCGGCAGCCGTCCCGCGTCGCTTCCAAACATTGAAGAAGACGGCGACCGAATCGGCAACAGCACGACGGCTTTGTCATTTCCTGATGTGCCCAAGCGACTCATTGTCATCGGTGGTGGATACATCGGTCTTGAACTCGGCAGCGTCTGGAATCGACTCGGCAGCGAAGTCATTGTTCTCGAAGCACTTGATCGGATTCTGCCCGGGATGGATTCGGAACTTGCGCAGCTCGCTCATCGCACGTTCAAGAAGCAGGGAATGGACTTCCGCACCAAGACGATGGTCGCTTCGGCTAAACGTGACGGTGATCAGTGCATCGTCGAAGTCCAGGGTGGGGAGCCCATTCATTGCGATCGCGTGCTTCTTGCCACCGGACGTGTTCCAACCACCGGTGGCATCGGTCTGGACGTGATCGGAATTCCCACCGACCGTCGCGGCTTTATCGCGGTCAACGAAGATTTCCAGACCGAGGTCAAGCATGTTTATGCGGCTGGTGATTGCATCGGTGGCATGATGTTGGCTCACAAGGCCATGGAGGAGGGAATCATCTGCGTCGAGCGAATGGCTGGGATCCCAAGCCATATGAATTACGACGTCATTCCCGCGATCATCTACACGCACCCCGAGATCGCATCGGTCGGCAAAACGGAAGATCAACTAAAGGAAGCGGGCGTTGATTATCGCAAAGGCATTGGTCCGTTTGGTGCCAACGGCCGCGCCAGAACGCTTGGCGAGACCGAAGGCCGAGTCAAAATATTGGCGGATCGAAAGACCGACCGTGTGTTGGGTGTTCACATTATCGGCGTGCGTGCCGGAGACTTGATCGCCGAAGCCGCGACGGCGATGGAGTTCGGCGCCAGCAGCGAAGACATCGCACGTACATGTCACGCGCACCCAACGCTTGCCGAAGCGATCCACGAAGCGGCTTTGGCCGTTGATGATCGTGCGATTCACACCGCCTGAAAACTTAAAAGAGGCTCTTCCGCAGAATCTGTGGGTACAAACCCGCTCAAAACCGAGTTTGCATCAGCAAATGACGGCATTTTTGAGCGAAAACATCAAGGTTGGAAGTCACTTTCAGTTTAGAGATGAATTTTTCAGGCATGAACTCCTGCGTCCAATGGGCGT
>Ga0209702_10008863_pt1 | contig 11489 bp, 13 predicted proteins | sample FRY01_FD_187210 | JGI IMG/M metagenome (GOLD analysis project Ga0209702, IMG submission 187210) | Freshwater microbial communities from Lake Fryxell liftoff mats and glacier meltwater in Antarctica - FRY-01 (SPAdes) (version 2) | ecosystem: Environmental > Aquatic > Freshwater > Ice > Glacier... | reverse complement strand
ACAGCCCGAAAGCAGGGGCTCAAGATCCTCGACACCCTGACCCAGCCCCCAGACGAGATCATCGCGCAACTCTAACGGCAGGCACCGTGCGCAACGTTGCCGATGCAGCGGGGTGCTTGGGAGTTACAAAAAATCAACCGATCCGTCTTGATTTCCGAATGTTTTGCAGCACCTCTTATTTCCCTCCCAGCGCATAGATCCGTCGCCCGGTCGTCATGTTTGCGGTGAAAAGCGCACACAACTTCGTCAGAACCGTCAAGATCACCATCACGTTCGGCAATCCCCGGAAACTCGCCAGCTTGTGGCCGACAAAGATCAACGCCGCTGAAACCACCAGATTGCGGAGCACAAAGATCGTCATCGGTTCGGGCACCATCCTGAACGCCGCATCGCGCGTCCGCGCGCGCCAGCCAACCACCATGATCACCAGCGCCGCCGCACAGACCAGCACGATAGCCGTCAAGTTTGGTTTGCCCACCCCGAACGCATCTGGAATGAACCCGGTCGACAGCGACTGGAACGACTTCGGAAACGGCCCGATATTTTGCCCCGCAAGCAGCCACAGCGTCAGCCCGCGAAACGCCAGCATTCCGGCCAGCGTGACGATGACCGACGGGATGCGCCAGAACGCGATCCAATACCCTTGGGCCGCGCCGATCAGAAATCCGACAAACAGACAGGTCGACACCACGGCCCAGACCGGCCAGTCAAGATCCACCGTCAGCACGGCCGCCACGGCCCCGGTGAACCCCACCACCGACCCCACCGACAGGTCGATGTGGCCCGCCACAATGACCAATAGCATCCCCAGCGCCATGATGATGACGTAAAAGTTCTGCAAGAACAGGTTGGTGATGTTCTGCGCCGACAAGAAATCGACACCTTCGAAAATCCGCACCATCGTCACGAAAAACAGCACGATCGCGACCACCGCCATCAACATGCCGTTTCCGCGCAGATGCCCGCCCAGATGCGCCCCGATCCCGGATTTCCCGCTCACGCCGCTTTTCCTTCACTTTGCAGGATCAGCGCCATGATGCGCTCCTGACTTGCCTCCGCACGGCTCAACTCGCCCACCAAACGCCCCTCGTTCATCACGTAAATCCGGTCGCACATGCCCAGAAGCTCGGGCATTTCGGAGCTGATCATCACCACCCCGCGCCCCTGTGCTGCCAACTGGTTCATGACCCCGTAAATCTCGAACTTGGCGCCCACGTCGATGCCCCGCGTCGGCTCGTCAAGGATCAACACCTGCGGATCGGTGAACAGCCATTTCGACAGCACCACCTTCTGCTGGTTGCCGCCCGACAGGTTGACCACCTTCTGCTGCACGCCCGGCGTGCGGATGTCCATCGCGCGGCGGTATTGCTCGGCGACCTGCCGTTCGCGGCGGTGGCAGAGGATGGCATTCCTCGCCACCCCCGACAGGTTCGCGAGCGTGATGACGCGCAGGATCGGCTCTTCAAGCACCAGCCCCAGCACTTTGCGGTCCTCGGTCACATAGGCCAGCCCCGCATCGATCGCCTTCGCCACGGTCGAGGTGTCGGCCACCTTGCCGCCGATCAGCACGTCGCCCGAGATGTTGCGGCCATAGCTGCGTCCGAACAGGCTCATGGCAAGCTCGGTGCGCCCGGCCCCCATCAGGCCCGCGATCCCGACGATCTCGCCCTTGCGGACGTGGAAATTGGCGTCGGGGATCATCTGGCGGTCCTTCTGGTCGGGATGCCAGACGTTCCGGCCCTTCACCTCCAGCAGCGTCTCGCCGATCTGCGGGGTCCGTTCGGGATAGCGGTGGGCCATGTCGCGACCGACCATGTCGCGGATGATGCGGTCCTCGGAAATCCCGGCGCGGCTCAGGGTCGAAACACTGGCACCGTCGCGGATGATGGTGATCCGGTCCGCCACGCGGCCGATCTCGTTCAGCTTGTGGCTGATGATGATCTGCGTCACCCCCTGCGCCTTCAACCCCAGCATCAGGTCCAGCAGCTTCTGGCTGTCGTTTTCCTGCAAGGCCGCTGTCGGCTCGTCGAGGATCAACAGCCGCACGTCCTTGGCCAGCGCCTTGGCAATCTCGATCAGTTGCTGCTTGCCGACCCCCAGCTTTTCGACCTTCGTCGTCGGGGCCTCGGACAGACCGACCTTGCGCAGCAGAGTTTCGGTTTTCTGAAACACTTCCGCCCAGTTGATCACCCCGCGCTTCGCCACCTCGTTGCCGAGGAACAGATTTTCGGCAATCGACAGCAGCGGCACCAGCGCCAGTTCCTGATGGATAATGATGATCCCGCGATCTTCGCTGTCGCGAATATTGCGGCACACCAACGACTTGCCGTCATACAGGATATCGCCCTCGTAGGACCCGTGTGGATAAACCCCCGACAGCACCTTCATCAAAGTCGATTTGCCCGCACCATTCTCGCCACAGATCGCGTGAATGTCGCCGGGTTGCACGGACAGGCTGACGTTGGCCAACGCCCGCACGCCGGGGAAAACCTTGCTGATCCCCCGCATCTTTAACAACGCCGTCATGTGATCCCGCAGAAGTTCCGTGCCCGCCCACGCAGGGGCGGATTTGAAGGCGGCATATTTCAGCTGGTCTAACCTGCGATATCCGGAACCTACCAGAACCGCATCATAATTTTCCGCCAAAATAGTCTGCGATTTCAACAGGTAAGACGACACGGCGTTAACACCGTTGTCATAGATGGTGGTGTCGTTGATCTCGGGTATCCTGCCCGACAGCACGGCATCGGCCATTCCCACAATGACCTTGACCAGTTCGCGGGTGTCCTTGAAGATCGACGAATACTGCTCGCCCGCGATAATCGACTTGATCGACGGCACTTCGCAGTCTTGCCCGGTCACGATCGGCATTGCCAGATCGCCCGAGCCGTAACCCACGCCCTTGACCGACGACAGGATACCGATCGACAGCCCGTCATAAGGCGACAGCGCGCCGTGCAGGGCCTTGTCGCCGTAATTGGACGACAGAAGGTTGTCCATCCGGGCCTGCGCCACGGCACCGTCCCAACGCAGCGTGCCGACCACGTCCATGCCCATCTGACCGACGGAATGACGATGTCGCCCGACGCGATCAGCGGGTCCAGAACCGACATCGCGCCATTGTAGAAGAAGAAGGCGTTGTCGTCCTCGGGCGAGCCGCCGAACAGTTCCGCATTCCACCGCTTCACTTCGGCGAACCGCTCTTTCATGCCATCGACGAAGCTCGTCGCCTGCTGCACGCCGACATTGAAGTTGTCGAAGGTAGCTTGGTTTTCGACCGGCCCGGACTCGCGGATCAGGCGTTCATAGGCGATGATCTTGATCCCGGCGGCACCGGCCCAGCTTGGCATCGCGCAGCCTGCCGCCTCGCGCCTGTTGGCCGAGATCGAACAGATCGTAGGGCAGCCGGTGCATACCCGCACCGGTCGCGGTATGGCGTTGACCGAGGTGGGCCTTGCCTTTGCGCGCCGTGCCCAGCGCATCCAGATGGAGTTGCGCGACGCCGTCCGCGACATGGCCGGGGCAGCATCGGGCGGGGCCGGACATGTACGGATAGGCTCGGTAACCGGCCCCGCCATCGACCGGGTGCTGCCTGTGCTGCGCAACGCCAGCCTGACCTCACCGCAAGTGACGTTCGAGGTGATCGTGGCACCGTCCGACATGCTGTGCGAACATCTGCTGTCGGGCCGGATCGACTTTGCCATCGGACGCCGCCCCGAAGGCCCGGCGCGCACGCTGTTCGACGTGACGCAAATCGCGACGGAACCGGTGGTGCTGATGGTCTGATGGTGCTGGTGGTGCGTTAGGGACACGCTTTGGCAAGTCACCCCGCCCCCAGTGGCTACGATCTGCTGCGCTATGACTGGGTGATGCCGCCAGCCGAATCGTTGCTGACCCAAACCGTGCCCGCCCATCCGCGCGATCAGGGCCTGCAGACCCCGCCGCAACGGCTTTCCACCGCGTCGTTCCTCCTGACCTTGGTGCTGCTAAAGCAATCCGACGCGATCGCCCCCATGGCCTTGGCCGTCGCCAACAGCTTTTCGCGTCAGCCCGACGGGTCTTACACAATATTGGCTGTGGATCTGGGGATCGAGGTTGAACCCTTCGGTCTGATCACTCGAAGGGGGGCCATTCTGACACCAAGCGCCGCCAGGATTGCCTACGGCCTGCAAATGCTGACACATATTGATGACTGACACATGGGTCGGTTCCGGCCGCCTCACGTTCGCGTGAGCAAACAAACTTTTGAAACTTTCCCCAATTCCTCCGGTTCCTGATGCACAGGGCAGGAATTGGTCCAGCCCCAAAAATGATGGTGCATCCATGAAAAGCACTGCCCTTGCCCTTGCCGTCGCGCTCGCTTCCAGCCCACTGTTTGCCGCCAACCCGCAGGTCGAAGGGGTTGACATGTTTTAAGCCAAGAACATCGCCGTCAACTCGCAGGTGCAGACCACGCTGGTCGCCGCCGTCAAGGCCAGTGGTCTGGTCAATGCGCTGATGTCGCCCGACCTTTCACCACTTTCGCCCCGGTGAACGATGGCTTCGCGGCTTTGCCCGCCGGATCGGTCGAAACGCTGCTCAAGCTAGACAACAAGGACCTGCTGACCAATGTGCTGACCGTGCATCCCGTCGAAGGCGATTTCCAGCTGGGCGATCTGCGCGCAAAAGTGAGCAAGGACGTCCACGAAAACCCGAAAACCCTGTCGGGTGACGCATTGTCGATAAAGTTTCGCGGCAACAAGGCGATGATCCATTCCGAAAGCCACAACATTGGCACGATCACGTCGCAGACGTCGATCAGTCGAACGGAGTGATCGACGTCACGACAAGGTCATGGTGGTCCCCAAGTGAGACCGGCCTTGCACAAGTAACAAGTGCCGCGAAAGCCCCCCATTTTCTATGCCGGAAGCTCGTCCAGCTCGTAGCACCACACCTTGAATTCCTGGAGCAGATGCGGCCCAAACGAATGGATCAGCGGCACATCCGCCGCATCGCGCCCCTGCGCCACCTTGATCCGCCCGATGCGTGGCTTGTTGTTGCGCGGATCGAACGTCATCCAGCGCCCGCCGACAAAAACCTCGATCCAGGCCGAAAAATCCATCGGGTTCACCACCGGCACGCCGATATCGCCCAGATATCCGTTCACATACCGGGCCGGAATGTTCATGCAGCGGATCAGGGCGGTGGCCAGATGGGCGAAGTCACGGCACACGCCGGTCTGTTCTTGCCACGCCTCATAGGCGGTACGGGTGAACCGGGCGTTCTGGTAGTTGAATGTGATATGGCCGTGCACATAGTCGCAGATCGCCTGCACCCGCGTCCAACCCGGCGGCAGGTGACCGAACAGATCCCACGCAATCTGGCTCAGGCGGTCCGTCTCGCAATACCGGCTGCCCAGCAGGTACATCAACGTGTCGTCCGGCAAGGATGCAATCGGAGTTTCCTGCGCCCCCATTTCCACCAGATCGTGCAATCCGCTGTCAGCCACGATCCCGTCGCCCCACAGTCGGAACGACCCCGCCGGTGCAACCATCCGACGACACAGGTTGCCGAACAGGTCGCGATACAGCGTGCTGGGCACCGTGGGGGTCAGGATGACATCTTCGACGCGGCGCAAATCGGACCGTCGTTCGTCGCGGATCGACAAGAGACAGATCAACGACGTGTCCTGCGTGCAGGATATCATGATGTCATAACCAAACCGGATCAACATCTTCAGCCTTTCTGCGACAGGACAAGCCAACAAAGGCTCAAATCGGCCTGGCCCATGCCCATCCATTCGCGAGACAAGCCCCAAAGACCCTGCCAAGTTCCCCGTACCTGCCGACGGTTGCCGAAAATTACAAGCTTTCCCGCGAACCAGACCCTGAACTCCGGGTTGACCCAGCCGATCTGCCCGATTTCAAGGCGCAACGGCAGCGCGGCGCAGCCGGATCACAACATCCACTCGCGACACCTGCATTCCCTCTGGCGCCTCTGGCAGCCCTTTAATCTCCAACGTGTCAGCCGGTGCATCGGTCAGCGCGTGCGTCTCTTCCCAATAAAAATGCGGATGATCATCGACCCGCGTGTCGAAATAGCTGCGTGCCCCGTCAACGACGACCTCGTTCAGCAACCCGGCCTCGCAAAATGCCCGCAAGGTATTGTAAACCGTTGCGAGACTGACCTTCTCATCGGCATGCACCGCAGAGGCGAACAGGCTTTCCGCAGTCACGTGCCGGTTTTCGCCGTCGCCCACCAACAGCGACGCCAACGCCAGCCGTTGTCGGGTCGGGCGCAGACCGCCCTGCGCCAGCCATCTTGTGCTTCGGTCCTGTGTCGCCTGCGTCATTCCGCCCAAATATCCCCGCCAGCTCCCAAACTCCAATATAGGGCAACAGCCCAGAAGAATTCAATTGAAAACCCGACAGACCCCATGCATGCCCCCCCGCCCTTGCCACCCGTTCCCGCCGGGTGCTACAGAGTGATCAACATGTGCATGTAACGGAGACCTTGGCCGCATGGGTGATTATCCAACCAGTTTCGACAAGTCTGCTCTGCTGTCTTGTGCGCAGGGCGAGTTGTTCGGACCCGGCAACGCGCAACTGCCCGAACCCCCCATGCTGATGATGGACCGCATCACCGACATTTCGGGCGACGGCGGGCTGCACGGCGCGGGCCACGTCACCGCAGAATTCGACATCACCCCCGACCTGTGGTTCTTTGCCTGCCACTTTCCCGGCAACCCGATCATGCCCGGCTGCCTTGGTCTTGACGGGCTTTGGCAACTGACCGGCTTCAACCTCGGCTGGCGCGGCTGGCAGGGGCGCGGTTATGCGCTGGGGGTGGGCGAGGTGAAACTGACCGGAATGGTTCGTCCCGACCGCAAGATGTTGACCTACCACGTCGATTTCACCAAAACGGTGCAAAACCGCCGCCTTACCATGGGCGTCGCCGATGGCAGGGTTGAGGCTGACGGCGAAACCATCTACCTCGTCAAGGATATGAAAGTCGCATTGTCGGCAAGCTGACCTGACCGCAGGTAGCACGCCGATTTGGCAACAGGAGGAACGCCCATGCGTCGCGTCGTCATCACCGGCCTCGGCATCGTGTCGTCCATCGGCAACACCGTGGCCGAGGTCGAACGATCCCTGCGTGCCGGAAAATCCGGTATCGTCTTCGCACCCGACTATGCCGAACATGGCTTTCGCTGCCGGGTCCACGGCGAGCCGCAGATCGTGCTGGCCGACCACATCGACAAACGCGATCTGCGCTTCATGGGCGACGGCGCGGCCTATAATTTCATCGCAATGGATCAGGCGGTCAAGGACAGCGGGCTTGAACCGTCCGATGTGTCAAATGACCGCACCGGGCTGATCATGGGGTCGGGCGGGCCGTCAACCAAATCCTTTTACCGCGCCCACAACATCGTGCGCGAAACAGGATCGCCCAAACGGATGGGTCCGTTCATGGTGACCAAGGGCATGTCATCGACGAATTCGGCCTGCCTGGCCACACCGTTCAAAATCCGGGGCGTGAATTATTCGATCACTTCGGCCTGCTCCACCTCGGCCCATTGCATCGGAAACGGGGTCGAATTGATCCAGATGGGCAAACAGGACATCGTTTTCGCGGGCGGTGGCGAAGAACTCGACTGGACTCTGTCTTGCCTGTTCGATGCGATGGGGGCCATGTCGTCGAAATACAACGACGCGCCCACGACCGCCTCGCGCCCCTATGACGCGACGCGCGACGGGTTCGTGATCGCAGGCGGCGGCGGTGTGGTCGTGCTGGAAGAATTGGACCACGCCCTTGCGCGCGGTGCGAAAATCTACGCCGAAGTGACAGGCTACGGCGCCACCTCAGACGGCTACGACATGGTAGCCCCTTCGGGCGAAGGCGGCGAACGCTCGATGCGCCTCGCCCTCGCGACCCTGCCTAAAGACCGCAAGGTGGCCTATATCAACACTCACGGAACCTCGACCGCTGTGGGCGACATCACGGAAATGCAGGCGATCCGCCGGGTGTTCGGCCAAGGCTACACCCCGCCGGTGTCGTCCACCAAATCGCTGACCGGCCACAGCTTGGGGGCCACCGGCGTGCACGAGGCGATCTACTCGATCCTGATGATGCAGGGCAACTTCATCGCAGCCTCTGCCAATGTCGAAACGCTGGACCCTGACCTCTCGCCAGACGAAATCGTCACCACCCTGCGCACGGACGTCGAACTTGACTCTGTTCTTTCCAACAGCTTTGGCTTCGGCGGCACCAACGCTACCTTGCTTTTGTCCAAATACCTCGACTGATCCGACACCTATAGGAGCGCCAGAATGGCCGATCTGATGAAGGGCAAACGCGGGCTGATCATGGGTGTGGCCAATGACCGCTCGATTGCCTGGGGTATCGCGAAAGCCATGCATGCCGAGGGCGCGGAACTCGCATTTTCCTATCAGGGCGATGCATTCGGCAAGCGGGTAGAACCATTGGCGGCCAGCGTCGGGTCCGATTTTCTGGTCGATGTCGATGTGGTGAACGACGCAAGCCTTGATGCCTGTTTTGCGGCCCTTGCCGCGCGCTGGGGCAAGCTGGACTTTCTGGTCCATGCCATCGCATTTTCAGACAAGACCGAGTTGACCGGACGCTTCATCAACACCAGCCGCGAGAATTTCAAGAAGTCGCTCACGATTTCATGTTTCAGCTTCATCGACGTATCGCGCCGCGCCGCCGCCTTGATGCCGGATGGCGGGTCACTGATTACCCTGACCTTCCAAGGGTCTAACCGTGTGACACCGAACTACAACGTCATGGGTGTGGCCAAGGCGGCCCTTGAATCTGCCGTGCGTTATCTCGCCAACGACCTTGGACCGCAAGGCATCCGGGTCAACGCCGTGTCGCCCGGCCCGATGAAAACGCTGGCAGGGGCCGCCATCGGTGGCGCTCGGGCTACGTTCCGCCACACCGAGGCGAACGCCCCCCTGCGAGTCAACGCCACGCTGGACTCCGTAGGCGGTGCGGCAGTTTTTCTTGCGTCGGATTATGGAGCCTGCACCACGGGCGAGATTCTGCGCGTCGATGGCGGCTATCATGTCCTGGGAATGCCGCAGTCGGAAAATCTCTGACTGTCCCATCCCGGACGTTTGCATCGATGAACGTCGTCTGCCACTTTTCGTCGCACGGGCTACGCTGCGTGATCTGATCGCTGCAGGAGGCGCATGCAACAGGTGGGGCGGCGCGATGTCGAACCACCCCGGCTTTGCCGGAAGGCAAAACTCTCAAAGAATTGCCCGTTATGGAACAGACACAAAAGAAGAATACCACGAAGCCGTATTCACCTAAGTTCCGCGAGCGTGCGGTTCGGCTGCTTATGGAACACCGCGATGACTATCAGAGCAAGCTGCGGCGCTGACGGCGATCGCGGGCAAATTGGGTTGTTCGCCGGACAGCAAATCCGTTTTGGGCCCGCCCGGGTCCAGTGCTATGGCGGCGAACGACCGGGGCAGACGAGCGAGGAGAAGGCGCGTATCAAAGAGCTTGAGCGCGAGAACCGCGAACTGCGCCAGGCAAACGAGATTTTGCGTAAGGGTGAGCCAGTGAAGGCACCACTGGTTCAAGCCCACTGGCGAACGCGTATTTTGCTCATGCGGAGCTCGACCGCCCGTTTCGCAAATGATTGCTTTCATTGAAGAAAGCCGAGAGACACTCGGGGGTCCGAGGTCCGGAAATTGATCCGGGGGATCAATTTCCCCGATGGACGCCAATCTGCAAGGCGCTGCAGTTTGCCCCTTCTACCTATTATGAACGGCGCGCCATCGCGCGTGATCCTGAGCGGGCATCGCTGCGGGCAAAGTCCGATGCCGCACTGAGCCTCAAGATCGACGGGGCTTGGGAGGACAACCGCAAGCTCTACGGTGCCCGGAAGATCTGGCACGTCCTGCGACGGGAAGGCGAGGACGTTGCGCGGCTCGCACTGTGGAGCGGTTGATGCGCGCCCGTGGCATCAAAGGCGTCATTCGTGGCAGACGCGTCATTACTACGAACCCTGACACGTCTTTGCCCTGCCCGGACGACAAGGTGAACCGCCTGTTCAAGGCGGCCAATTCAAGACCGGGTCGGCCAAACAAGCTGTGGGGCACCTCTATAAATTGCCCCACCCCCGGCACTTCGGTATGGTGATACAGTGAACCGGCAACGGGGATGCAACGATGGCGCAGATGGGTTTTTTCGATCTTTCGGACCGTTACGCGAGCCTCGACGCCAAAAAGGACCCGCTGGTCGAGATCGACACCGTCGTGCCGTGGGAGGAGTTTCGCCCGGTTTTGGAGAGGGTCTGGCGCAAGCCGGATGCGGATCGTAAGTCCCGCGCGGGGTGCCAGGTCGATGGACGCGGTTTTGATGTGCAACGCGCTGGTTCTGAGCGCGCTTTACAACCTTTCCGAGTGAGCCTGCGTGCGCCATCGGTCCGAGAGAACAGGCGAACCAGATCGAACATCAGGTCCGCGATCGGCTGTCGTTCGTGCGGTTTCCGGGGTTGGGCCTTGGGGACCGGGTGCCCGACGCCAAGACGGTGCGGCTCTACCGCGATGCGCTGGCTCAGGCGGGCAAGGTAGAAGTGCTGTTCGGGTAGTTCGTCGGTCATCTTTCGCGGCAAGGCTATATTGCGTGGGGAGGGCAGGTGCCGCACAATCACAATATCCGCAACGAGAAGGCGGCGATCAAGAAGGGCGAGGTGCCCGAGGATTGGGCTGACCAATCCGCCAAGCGATGCCAGAAAGATCTGGACGTACGCTGGAGTGAGGCGGATCAGAAAACAGTCCAGGGGACTGTTTTCCCGACGAAAAAGCACGGCAAGAGCCATTACGGGTATAAGAACCAAATCAATGTGGACCGCACAAATATTCTGGTCCGCCGCTGTCAGCTCAGCGACGCTACGCTGCTCGACAGCCAGGCGGTGGACCAGCTGCTGATGCAGGGCAATACCGGGTCTGGCGTGGGCCGATGCGGACTGCCGGTCTGAGGAGATGAAGGCCAAGCTGCGCGACCGAAAGCTGAAAAGCCACATCCACCGCAAGCGTGAACGGGGCAAGCCGTTGACCGAACACGCCAAGGGCAGCAACCGGACCAAATCCACAAACAGCGCTTTTGTGCGGGTCCGGGTCGAGCATATCTTCGGCGCACAGGCCAACAATACGGGCGGCACTCTGGTGCGCACGATCGGTCTGGTTCGTGCCAAGGCCAAGATCGGCATGAAGAACCTTTTGTGGTTGCCGCCCGTAGTGCAAGAAGTTTCGGACCCTGCTTGCGTGTGATCGAGGGCGCACTTTTGTCAGGCCTCAAGATGCGGCATTTCCAAAAGCCGCGGGCCGGGATGGTGATCAGCGGATCGGGCCCAAATCTCACCTCCGAGCTTTTTGCCCTCAGGCTCTTTTGTGATTGCCGCCCGTGATGCAAGAAGTTTCGGACCCTGCTTGCGTGTGATCGAGTGCGCACTTTTGTCAGGCCTCAAGATGCGG
>Ga0209702_10008861_pt1 | contig 11490 bp, 16 predicted proteins | sample FRY01_FD_187210 | JGI IMG/M metagenome (GOLD analysis project Ga0209702, IMG submission 187210) | Freshwater microbial communities from Lake Fryxell liftoff mats and glacier meltwater in Antarctica - FRY-01 (SPAdes) (version 2) | ecosystem: Environmental > Aquatic > Freshwater > Ice > Glacier... | reverse complement strand
CTAGTGAATGGGTTTATGAGAACTTAATGTCACAATTGGAGCAAATGAGTGCAATTGTTGACACTCTACGTGATCCTTCTACAGATGGTAAAGATATTTGGGATATGGCGTTTGAAGCTATTCTTACCGATGAAAAAGTTGAGTTGAATATTGAGACTTTCAAAGCTGCTTTAAAAGTTAAAAAGACTTGTGACAATATCCTTAAAGCTTTAGGCGATACTTACACTGAATTATTAGAGCCTTTAGTTGGCCCTGATTCTTTAAAATTACGTTTTAAAGTGGTTTATGACAATAACGGTAAATTCTTGCAACAACCTAAATATGGTGCTTTTGTAGAATCTATGGACAAACCAGCTGAAGACTTCATTTTAAAAATAACTAAAAATGATGAAGAGTCAAAAGCAAAAAGTTTAAGTTTAGCTACAGCGAAACCTAAAGTAACAAATATTTAATGGATATATTTGCTGTAAGAACCGTTCGTATACATAATTGGAAATGGCCAAAATTAAAAGCAGAAAAACTATTAAAGCACTATGTTGATATAATAGGTAAGAAATACCCCACAGGTATAGAAGAACCTAACCAATATTTTGTAGTTCCAGGTTTTGAGCATGTTACAAAAGACCAACCAATAATTTCGTATAATCCAGCAGAAGCATGTTGGGAAGTAGCAACTACAACACAATTTTTAATAAATAAGAAATAATATGGCATTTTTAAGAGAATTATTAGCAAGTAAACCAGTAAGAGTATCTTTAGAATTTGGTATAAACGAGAACGTGCGTTTAGTATCAGTTACTAATGAAGAAAGAAAAAGAGAAGGTGAAGTTATTCGTAGAAATAACTACATGACATTTGTCAAATACGACTCTAAAGGAGTTCCTATTGCAAACTCAGAGTTCTCTTACATGAACTTAGATCCAAATTCAGAATATACTTTCAGTAATTTTGTTGCTCAAACAACTCAGATGAATCACATTGCACGTGTTTTAAACCCAGATGCCGAAGTAGATCCAACTGAAGGTTACGAAACTGAAGAACAATTGTCAAAAGATTTAAAAACTAAAGCAGGTTGTGAGAAATTTATCAAAGTTTTGCACGAACAATTTTTAGCTGCAATAGAAAATTTCATTGGTCAAGAATCAGAATTTATTCGTGTAAAAGTAATCACAGAAAAAACAGGTAAATACTTGCAGTTGCCTAAAGAAGGTCTTACTATTGAGTTAGCTTCTGGTAAAGCAAAATTAAACATCACTCCTTATGAGACTAAGATGAAAAATGCTGCTTTAGACGCTCCAAGTGGAGAAACAGCAGACAGAAAAGGTGATGCACCTGATACTTTAGTTAAGAAAAAATCAGCATTAGCAGGTCTATAAATGGGATTTCTGCGTGAGTTACTTAAAAAAGAAACTTTAACGGAAAGATTATTTAAATTTGTAGATGACTATGAAATTTATTGTGAACTCATAGGATTAGAAATCGAAATAGGGGAATGCATATCTTCCCCTATTAGAGCTTCTGATGACACACCATCTTTTGCTTTATATGTTCCTACTAGGATACCCAATATACGACCGGACGAAATCTGGTTCAAGGATCTTGCTGATGGTAGATACGGAGATATTTTCAAATTTACTAAATATTTTGCGCTACATCATTACGGTGAAGTTCTAGAAAATAATTATGAAGTAACTAAGTTTTTAGATGCACGATTAAACCTCAATATGTTCAATGGTAAGGCAATAGAACTAAGAGAGCGTATTGTTAAAGAATATGTGCCTCGAAATTTAAATACTGAAATATATTATAAGTCTCGGCCTTACACTCGACGTGACCTTACTGATTATTGGAATAATTTATTTTTAGACGCAGAAGATCTCAATCATTTTAATGTCAAGTCAATTCGTTATTTATTAGATGAGTACGGTAATGTAAGGAAAGAGTTCAGGAAAAATGACCTTGCTTATATTTATCCCATATTTAATAAAGAAAAATTGTATCAACCTGAAGCAATAAAGTCTATGAAGTTTAGAAATACTTGCCCAGGAAATGATTACAGATACTATCAAGGTTTCCCTCAGATTGAATTCAAATCCAAAACACTTATAATAACTAAGTCTATGAAAGACGTTATGGTATTTTGGAAATTTTTCAACAAGTTTATGGAAATCCCAGTTGAGGTCTTAGCCCCAGCTGCTGAAAGTATAAAGTTATCCAATGACTTTGTAGAGTGGGCTAAAGAAAATTTTGACAACATAATCTGTGTTTCTGACTACGATTTAGCTGGTGTTAAATTTGCACAGCATTGTAAATCTTTTGGCTTTTCTTATAAATTTATAAGTACAGAGCGTATATTGATAAATGGTAAATATAAAGTTCTTGACAAAGACATATCTGACTTTGTGTGGAACAATGGTTACAACCCCACAATAAAATTATTAAAATCATGGAAATTAAATACTCTATAACTGATGAAGTTGTAAAGAGGGGCGTTATACTTGCCTTGGACAATTTAACTTGCTTGTATGGTAACAGAGATATATTTCTAGAAGCATACAAAAAGTTACCACCTTTTGTTTTAAAATTATTAAGAGATGCAAATTATTCAACACAGCTTAAAAAAGATCTGGGTGAGTATTTGTATGATTATTGCAAAGAAATGCACACTTGCTACCTTTCAGCAGTTTACAATTTAAACCTCGAAAGTGACGATAAACTTAAATTATTTACTTTACGAAATTTTCATGACTTACAAGAGTTATTGAATTTCCTAAACAAAATGATTTACTTATACAAAATATCACCAGGTCATTTTATGGATAATTTCCTACTATGCCCAGAGGCTTATTGGGATAAAATAGATGACCTCAGAGAAACCAGTTTTAAATACCATAGAGATAGTGATGATTTCATAGAATGTTTGGAAAAATGTAAAAAGGTCTCCTTTTTATATAGTTCATATATTGATTACTTACGTAAAGATGTTGAAGAATGGATGTAGTAGATATAATGTATTACGGTGATAACGCAAAAAATCGCCTGAAAGAGGGTGTAAATAAATTAGCAGAAGCTGTTAAAGTTACTATGGGCCCAGCAGGTAAAACTGTGTTGTTAGGTGACACTAATGGTAATCCTGTAATTACAAAAGATGGAGTTTCAGTAGCAAATTACATTAGACTGATAGACCCCGTTGAAAATATGGGTGCACAGTTATTAAAACAAGTAGCCAGTAAAACAGTAAAAGATGCAGGAGACGGTACAACAACTAGTATAGTGTTAGCTCAAGCCATTATAAACAATGATTCTTGCTTATCTAATGCCACTAAATACAGATACTATTTAGAAAAGTATCGAGACTTAACTCTTAAACTTCTTGAAAAAGAAAGTAAAAAGATAAAATTAGAAGATGTAAGTACTTTAAATAGTATAGCTTATACCTCTTCAAACTCTGACAAAGATATTGCTGAAATAGTTGTAAAAGCATTCCAAGCAGTAGGAGTTGATGGTTTAATCAACGTAGTTTCCACCAGTGAAAATAAAACTAAGTTATCAGTAGATGCTGGTTACAGATTAAATCGTGGTTATTTGTCTTCATACTTTATAAATGTACCTGATAAAGGTGTTTGTAATTTAGAAAAATGCTATGTTATTATTCTTAAAGACAAGTTAGAAGACTTTAAAGCTGTGGCGCCTATTCTAAGAAGTGCAAGAGCTGAAAATTTAGGTTTAGTTATAATTGCAAAAGAATATGGTGATGATTTTTTAACAAATTGTGCTAAGAATTTTTCTATGGGTAATCATATGGTTCCTTTATTGGCAGATGATTACAACAATGATATGATTTTTAATCTAGAAGATTTGGCAATATACACAGAAACTACTGTTATTACTCAAGCTCAACTTAGAGCCGGTACTGATATAAGAGTAGGTGTTTTGAACAAAATCTCTGTTTCTAAAGATTACACTACCATTAATTCAGATATTTCAGTTTCTAGTACGCTAGTTAGAGTTAAGCAATTACAAAACTTACTGAAAGAGGCTCATAATGAGCATGACCGAGCTAAAATTAAATCTAGAATCGCTAGATTAACAACAGGTGTTGCTACTATAAAAGTAGGTGGTTATACTGAGGGTGAAATAAAAGAACGCTTTGATCGTTACGAGGATGCTGTAGGTGCAGTTTTATCTGCAGTTCGTGATGGAATATTGCCTGGCGGTGGTGTTGCATTATACAGAATTTCAAAACTTCTAAAAGATCATGTTGGTACAGATGAAGAAGAATCAGCTGTTGTAGATAATCTTATGAAAAGTTTATGTGCTCCTTACTTTCAAATTTTAAAGAATGCTGATATTTCCAATGTAGCTTTAAAAAGTAAAGAATTCTTTTACGGTTATGATATAACTAAAAATAAAGAAGTTGACTTTTTAAAAGCAGGTATTATTGATCCTTACTTGGTAACTAGTTCGGCGTTGATAAATGCAATTTCAGTGTCAGCAATGATTATAACCACAGGTGCAGTCTTACAAGACCCATCTATATACGCCTAGTATGGAAGAAAAATTAAAAGAATTATATGACTTAGCAGCTGGTAATACCAGTTGCTTTTTATTCCTAAGTGAAGATGAAAAAGAAATAGGTGCTACATTGGTTAAAGAAGGATATCTTAAGTGTATAAAGCTTAAACCAGCTGCACTTAGAGCAGAGCCAAAAATGATACACACTATTACTGTTAAACTAATAGAAGCCGTTGTTGGGCCCTTAGAAGCAAAGGATTTAAGAAAAGTTCAAAGTAATAAATTTTTAGAAAGTTTAGAAGAATGAGATTATATACAATAGATTCAGCAGATCGCACTCGGGTGTGGGAAGTTTGCGGTGAAGAAAGAAATAGCGTTTATGGTATTTCACAAAGATCTGGTTTAGAAAATGGTAAATTAACAGAATGGGTTTTTAAAGAATCTAAACCAAAAAATATAGGTAAAGCAAACAGCACTACTTCTTATACACAAGCTGCTATTGATTTAGAAAACCTAAAAGGTGTAAAGTTAAGATCTAATTACTTCGAAACAGTAGAATTAGCACGTAGTAATAAGTTATTTTTACCTATGCTAGCTGAAAAGTTTGAAAAAAGATCAGCAAAATTGGTTTACCCAGTAGCATGTCAACCTAAGTATGATGGCAGTAGATGTAACATTTATTACTCAGAATTATTATCTAGAGTTGTAACTATGTCTCGTACAGGTAAAGAAATAGTGTCTGTGCCTCATCTTATTGCAGCAACAGAAGATTTTTTAACAAAAAATAAGCATATTATTTTAGACGGTGAAATTTATAATCACGATTTAAAAGATGACTTTGAACAACTTATGTCTTTAACTAGGCAATCTAAACCCACTGCTGCTGATTTAGAAAAATCTCGTGCAATGCTAAAGTATTACTTGTATGATTTATACTCTAAAACCAACCCAGTAATTAGTTTTGATGGTAGAAATGAAATTATAGATTTTAATTTCCAAATGACATCTACAACTCCTATTGTTTTAGTACCAACTGTTTTAATTAACAGTCAAGAAGAACTTCTAAACTACGAAGATCTCTGCTTACAACAAGGGTACGAGGGTATTATGGTAAGAATTAAATCTTCTGTGTACAAAGTGGATGGCCGTTCAGCAGATCTTTTGAAGAAAAAAATCTTTACAGATGAAGAATTTCCTATAGTTGATATATTAGAAGGAGATGGTGCTTGGAAAGGTTGTGCTAAGAAAATAGTAATAAGATTACCTGATGGTAGAACGCAGGGGGCAGGTATAGATGGTAATTTTGAAGTAAACATGGAAAGACTGCAAAATAAAAATAATTATATAGGCGATTTAGCTACAGTAAAATATTTTGGTAAAACACAAGAGGGTATTTTAAGATTTCCAGTTGTAAAAGACATTGCAAGACCAGATTTATGATGATTATTTACAATTTAGGTTATGTATTTAACCAAGACCAAACAAAGGTATTTATGCTTTCTTGTAACCAAAAAGACAAAATAGGTTATGGTAAGGTAAATGCCCCAGGCGGAAAATTAAATGAAGGAGAATGTCCTGAAGATTCCATAGTGAGAGAATTTAGAGAGGAAACTGGCCAAGAAGTACTAGACTGGTCACTTGCAGGAAATTATTATGGTAAGAATTATGTTATTTATACTTACTGCTCTGTAGTAGATGAAGCACTTTTAGTTCCTTATGATGGAGTGGAAGGCCGTGTGGAGTGGTACGAAATTGATAAACTCAAAGACTCATTTCTATCTTCCAATGTAGAATTTTCTATAAAATTTTGCCTGCAGAAAATAAAAACACCACACAGCTTATTTGAATTACACAATTTTTTATAATTAGTCATAAATAAATATGTACATAAAATTAAAAGGGTTAGAATTAGATCATGTAAAAGATATCTTAAACCATCTAAAAAGACAAAAGCAAAATGTGTTGACTAAAACAGTATCAGATGGAGCTCTGGAAGAATTAAGGCAGGTAGAATATATTTTAGAAAATATAAATATATCTACCCCCGATTTTATAGAAGTATACAGTGTTACTTGGGCAAAATACACAAACCAAAGCTTAAAAGAAGGAGTTAAAACATTATCTAATTCCGAATATATGGCTTATCTAAAACTGCACGTAGCTGAAAATAGTATTATTGATAATGCTGGTAATGTAGTTAAGTCAGGTGATAGTGTCTTTGTTTATTTTTACGAAGATGGTATGATAAAAACAAACGTAACAAGATTCACAAATAAAGGGGTTATTGTTATTAATTCAGCTGGTGAAGAGAAATTCTTGTTGAAAGAGCATGGTTATAGATTACACAAAGTTTAAATAAAAAAATGTGGGAAGACATTGTTTTAACTGTGTCTTCCTTTGCAAAAGCTAATAATGTCCCATTTCGTGAAGCCTGGTTAATCATTTATCAAGAATACGAAACAAAAACTGGCATTAATGTCACCATAGATTATAAAATGGGGCCTCATCGCACTAAGTTTGAATTTTTGTATGCCTATGAAGAATTGTATGGGGCCTTAACAAAGTTTTGGGAACTGATAAAAGAATTAAAATAATTAAATATGGATAAAGAAAATTTTGGGTTAACACCCGATCAGTGGTTGGAACTAAAGGAAGTTCTTCAAGAGTTCTCTGTAAATAATGAAAATTTAAACTATTCCGCCGGGTTTGAGGTAGGTAATATTTTCCAATCCGGGGGCTTCCCGGGTAAATGTGACCAAAGGATAGATGGGTATATAGTTAATTCTTACATACTTGAAAGTAAATCTTACAGGTTCTGCTTTAATAACCGCTCTGATATAAACGAATATGTAATATGTGATTATGAGTGGGATAAAGAAATCGAGTGTAAGTCTTTTGCAGAAATCGATATTGAAGAACTAGCATCAAGTAATAACAAAAAAAGTAAAAATAAGGAAAAGTGGGTAGAATTTTTCGGTGGTTTAGAATTTATTGATGCGCTCAAGACAGCATTGTTAGATTACAACTTTCCTTCAAAGACTAAGAAATGAAAAAATATAAAGTGATGCCTGATGGGTGCGTATTTAAAATCATTCCTAGGTCTATAGCCCGTTCTAATATCTCAAATCTTTTCGTGCTATATCCTGATAACACAGAATCATTATTAAATGGTTATACTAAAGATGAAACTCTTAAACTTTTAGAAAATAGTGATGTACAATTTGGTAAAGAGACACCTTTTAGATTTAATTTAAACCATGATAACCTTTCTATACTGTATTTGAATAATGTTTCTCAATTAGTGTTCCATAAAAATCGTAAAGGGATAATTGCTAATTTAAGATCAAATATAATACAGGGCGGTTTCAAATTTTTCAATGGTAGTCTAGAGCAAACCTATAATTGGATGATACACAGAACTACTATTTACTACAAAAGTTTAACCTTAAACCTCTAGGTACAAATGAAATACATTTTTATTGCCATATTACTTGCTAGTTGTTCTACTATAAAACCAAACTACAATGTTGGACAAAGTCATAATGCTAATACGCATAACAGGGAAAAAATAATTTCCAAGCAAGATAAAGGTTCTAAAAAGGCTATGGAAAAGATTATTAAAAGCTCAACTCCAAAATCTAAAAAACCTAAAAGAGTAAAAAATCGCAGAACAAATAGATACATATAACAAAATTATGAAAAATTACACAAAAACACAGTTACAACCAATGTTTCCTTGGTCATTGGAAGAAGATTTTAACATATCTATCAGCGCGGCAGATAAAGCTAATGGCAGCCCTAGATTAGGAGATATGATTGCCGTAAATTTTAATAACCCAGAAGATCGTTGGTTAGTTGCGGAAAAGTTCTTTAAGTTGAATTATAAGGAAGAAGAAAAAAATATTTCCCATGAAAAACAGTTTTTAGGCGACACATTTACCTTAATTTCTAGTTCTAAATCTAAGGACTGTTTCAAAAGTGTAAAAGCTATGGAAATTGAAGGTTTGGGATGTATGATACAAGTTAGCACACGTCAGAAAAATGGATACACAAAAAGATTTCTTTCGGTGGAAGAATTAGCTGTGAAATATCCAGACCCTCTTAAAAGAAAAACGTATGAGGAAGTAAATGAAGCTAATTATGTAATTGCAGAAGCTCTTTCGTTTGTTCCAAATACAACTATCTTGGTAACTTATAAAGATGATGAAATAGTAGGTAGATCAATAGTTAAAATTTAAAATAAAAAAATGATAACAGGAGTAGATTTTATAAATTTTTTAATAGAAAATAAAACAATACAAGAATACGATGCCAAATCAGCGTACACATTGTACTCTACAGACAAAAGTAATGTTCCTCTTTCTTCCTACGCTTATTTTAGAACTAAATTTAACAACAAATTTAAGTTTTTAAATAGTATTATTGTAGAAGAGGGTACGGAAATAATTGCCGAAGAAGCATCAGAAATTTTGTTCATCGAACAAGGTCGTGTTGTTAAAAATTACAAAACAGGTGATGTCCCACCAGATCCCCCCGGACTTATGCCTACAGGTACTTTATTTGATGAAATAGTTTCAGATCGTATTACCACTGATCAAGAAATGCAAGATTACTTACACAAGTACGGTGAAGAATTTCCTGAAGAAAATATTGAAATAGGTGGATTCACTCGTAAGTGTGTTGATATTACCGCGGGAAAAGCCGGCTCTGGTAAAACTTACAGTCGAGCTATTTTAGCAGCTATGGCTAAGATATTTGCAAAAAGGGAATACAACAAAGATTTACGTATAGGATTTATTTCAGGTGAAATGCGTGAATCAGAGTGGGCTAAAGAAATTAGTAAGTGTGAGTTACTTAAAGAAATTGAGGTTGACTATATGCTAAACTACGTTGGGCAAAGTAATTATGAAGAAATTTTCTGGGAAGCAATTGGTGATTACGATATCGTTATAGTAGATAGTTTTCCGGCAATTTTAGGTCATATTCGTATGACACCTAATGAAAAAAGAACTGAAAAAACTATTATAAATGATTTCATTAGAAAAATTTTACAGTCAGTTGAAGAAAACGATAACAATGTTCAATTAATTAATCAATGTAACAAAGATGGCAACTATAAGGGTGGTACCGAGTTGCCACATATGCTATCTTCTCTGTCAATGGTAAATGTTGAAGGCAGATCTCGTTACTTAATTTATGAAAAAAATCGTAATAACGGAAATGTAAACCAAAAAGTTTACTTTAGCAAGTCGAGCAATGGTCTTATAGAATTTAATAAAGAAGCTTACAATGCTACTTACAAACAAGCTGAAGATCAAAAAACATCTATGCAAGATTTGCTATCTGGGTTGCACGCCCAACAAAATTCTAGCGATGAAACTGAATCTCAAGAAGACAGTTTGATAGAAGAAATAGCAGCAATAGGTGACATAGGAAACACATCCACAGGTTACTTGGCTCCAAGGACATCTGAAAATGTTGGAATAGTAACAAGTTTATAAACAAATAACAGTCAAGATGGCAGTAATTATCGAAGTAAACCAAGAGGTTTACACAAAGTTCAAGCAAGATGTTTTGAGCGGTAAAATTATCAAACGTATAGATATCAATGTATCTGCGTTAGAAGTGAACAGTTTAAAAGCCGTATCTATGGGTGGGACTGTTTTAGTTCTTACACCTAAGGCCACACAAGGTCTTATGAAATCTATGGGAGTTTCTCCTGGTTTAATTGAAGCTTTAAAATCTGCCTATGATGACCCAAAGGTGTTAAGTACAATTTTAAATCATATTAGACAGGCAAAGAAAACTAGTAAAGTAATCACTCTGGTATACAATGATAAAATTAAATGTATAACAGGTGTTTATCCAACATCAAAAAAATTAATTTCTGACCAACAGTACTTTGATACCTTAGAAGCAATTATTGCGAAAACTCAAGGGTCTTATCTAAGAAATATTTCTTTATCTGAAGCTGGTGATATTCATGCTACTTTAGCAAACCCAAATTTAGAATTTCAATTCGGTGGTATGACTGACGAAACTTTTCATGGTGGCATGACTTTTAATCTTACACCTAACAACATGACAACTAGTTTCTTTACAGAAAGAAAAATATGTAGTAATGGAGCTACAATCACAGATAAGTTGTGTACTATACAAGTAAACACAAACGATAAAGTTCCAGAATTTATTCAAGCAGTGTTGTCGCCAGAGTATCAATTGAAAAGTATAGAAGAATTCAAGGCTAGACTTATGCGTTGTTACCATACAGATGCTTCATTAGCTGAAGTATTGAACATTGATAATTCGCTAAAGAGAGTTTTGGGTAAATACGCTGAAGTTCTAACAAACAAAATGTCAGTTACAAGATTAAAAAACACTTTTGGTGATCAGTATTTATTGAAACCAGAAATTCATCGTTACCTTGTTACAGATATTACTTTGTGGGATTTAACAAATGAAATCACAGCTATATCTTCTCGTATAGAACAAAATAGTATCGTTGTTCCTTATGAAACAAATGCTAAATTGCAAATATTAGGCGGTGATTGCATGTTTAAAATGCCAAATCTGTGCCCTAGTAATATTAAACAAGTTTTCAAAAAATAAAATAATTCGGGGAATGTCACTTTAACTTTCCCCGGATTTTTAGTATCTTTTTATACAAAAGGTATAATATGGCAATCAAGAAAACAACAAGAAAAATATTTTGTTACGACCAAAATGGGATTAAGATAAATGACTTAAAGCTGTGGAAATCCGAAAATTACAATAAAGTTTACTTTGACAGTAAATTTGAGTTTGAATGTTACAAATTGTTAAGCGCGGCAAAGTTTGACGTTGATTTCAACCCACCATCTAGAGAACTTATGCCCTCGTTTAAATCTTGGTCATTAAGTAGAGCAAAAGGAAAAACAAAATTCTTTGAAAGTACTGTTAGAAATATTTCTTACACACCTGATTTTATAATTAAGT
>Ga0209702_10008857_pt1 | contig 11494 bp, 10 predicted proteins | sample FRY01_FD_187210 | JGI IMG/M metagenome (GOLD analysis project Ga0209702, IMG submission 187210) | Freshwater microbial communities from Lake Fryxell liftoff mats and glacier meltwater in Antarctica - FRY-01 (SPAdes) (version 2) | ecosystem: Environmental > Aquatic > Freshwater > Ice > Glacier... | reverse complement strand
ATCAGAAACACCCCCACGTGCGTGGGGAAGACACCAACATATTGTGAAAGAGCTACCCCGAACCCACTACATCTTCGGTTTTCTACGTTTTCAGGGTTTCGATTACCAATTGCAAGCCGCTGATCATCGTCATCGTTTTGCGCGTCGGTCCGACAGCTCGGATTTCGTAACCTGGGGGCTCACGCATTGACCGGAAGATCACAATGCCTGACTCAGGTGGGCAGTGCTTGTACAGGTAGTCGACAACCGTCAAGGCTACGGAATCCTTTATACCGGAAACGAATACGTTCGCTCTGGGTTCGACGAACCAAAGTTTCATCCGCCCGCGAACCGCTGGAGGCAGATCATTGGCGACGACGACGAGCACTTGCGCTTCCAAGCATCTCGGGTATGTCGTCAGCGAGTTCACCTAGAAGGTCCATCTCAATGACTCGTTCGCGAAAAGCCGCAGATACCTTGGTCTTTTCATAGCGGCCTGCCATTTCGCGTGTGAGCGAAAAAGCCAGATCGATGCAAAGATTTTCCTTGTAAAGGTCCGCAAGGTCGTAGACAAATGGAAGCGGGCTACCCGAGTGAATGAACCCGATGTGTGGTGAATAACCCATGCTGTGGACCGCTGAACAAAGAATGCCATATAGCGCCGCATTGCTGGCCGTCATCACCTGGTTCGTGATGTCGCTTAGTTCAAATTTTCCTGGCGTGAACTGGCGCCCTTTCCAACCGACCTGATACTCCTGCGCCTTGTTCTGATAGATCGTTCGAACGCGGTGGCCTTCCATCCCCATCATTTCTTTTAACGTCTTCCCGTCCAGATCAGCATCGGAGAAACGCCGCTTGAACATTCGTCTGGCAACTTCGACAGCCGACGCCGGATCAGCCGAAACCGAGACTTGATGTTTCAGGTTGCGTGTATCTGCGGTAGGCAGAAACCCGGCTGCGTAAAACAACAGACTGTCCTCGCCAACCCAGCATACTGCGCAATTTGCTGCGGTAGCAGTCTTTATTGCATCGTGCGTCACAGATGTACCAGGCCCAAGAAGCAGCGCATTCAACGTAGCAACTGGAAGAGGTACAACGTTCGCCTCAGAGTCAATCCACTTTACGCTGCTGTCGTCAACCTCAAGTCTGCCTCGTTCGAGATAGATGAACGGATACTTGTCCTTGACCTGCGGTAGGGAATCGCGGGTGATCTTTACGAACAGTCGACGACCTTCAGCCACCTTGCTCACTCCACTTGCTGGATTGTCACCCGCCGATTTCGGTATTTTTTGAATTGTCCAAATTGTAGCGGCACATCATTCAAAGAAAGAACTTCCCCCTCATCCTCGCCTTGCAATACCCGGAACGCAACACACTTGGTCTTCTCCTCTGCCAATTGATCTGCCTTCGCCAGCGCCTGAGATACGTCTGCGTGCACACCCTGGAGAATCAGTTCGGTTGGGACACAGCTCTTTCGACCCAAATATAGGTCCCAGACCGGATTCGCCAACGATTGTGCAAGCGTCTCCAGTTCTTCTCTCGGCCCATACATCGCTACTGCGTAAGCCATATCCTGAAGATAGTATCGGTACGTCAGTTTCGTGCCGCCCCCCACGGCCTTCCCGCCTTCGCTGGTCTTGGGAATCAGAAGGTTTGCCCAAGGGTCCAGGTCATCGTATCCGCTTCCAACCATCTGGAAGTCCTCCAACAACGGCAACCTCTGCCGGGCTTTGCCGCGCCGATCCTTTGGCGTGTATGCAATTACTTGCATGTCCCGGTCCGCCCAGCGGCGTAGCCACTCGATTTGTTCGCCAGCCGCTCCCATTGCACAACAGATCAAACCGAGCACTCCGGATTTTGTAGGGAAATCCAGACTTTCCCGTCGCCCGAATCTGGAGTCGTGACCCCAAGACTGCAGCGGCGCTTCCAGCCAAAGCAACAGGTAAGGCCCATCCATCACGCCACCTTGTTTGCGAGACCCTGCAGGGCCACAACCAGATCATCGACGCTAAATCCTTCATCCTCGCCCCAGTCATAAACTGCCACCTTGCCAAACATCGAGCCGATCAGTTTTTCCTTCTTGTCGATGTAGCTCTTCAGCCATTCGACGCTCGGCTGAAGAAAGCCACCATCCCTTGCCTTGATCGGCGTTTCAAACGGTACCTGCAGGCGTTGCCCCTTTCTGACCAAAACCCGGGCAAACTCCCATGGGCTGGCTCCGGACTGAGTTGTTTGCCGTGCGGCCGGCACCGCCACAAAAAGTGCGCGAGTGAACGCACTGATTGCGATTTGAAGATCCTCTTCGCCCATCGTCTGCGCCAATTGGCCAAGATCGAGACTGACGTAGCGGTAGTACGTCGCAGAGTTAAACTCCAGACTGCCCATGTGCGCCGCACCCTGCTCCTCCTGTAAATCATCCAGTGCGGTAAAAAACTCGACTTCGTTGCTGACCTTGTGAGTAGAAATCGCGTGTGCGAAGGAAGCAGCGGCTTCAACGTTCATGTCTGCCGCCTTGGCGACCATACGACCGAACAGCGCAATGTCCAAAGCATCGAGCGCTGGCGTCAACGCTTTCTTCGCCTCTCTGGCCAAGTCTCTGACCTTCAGTTTGTCAACATCGAAATTCTGCTTCGCAGCATAATCGGCCAGAGCTTTTGCCTCGCTGTCGCTGACGAAAAGTAACGTATCGTCAATCAACTCCTCTGCAATCTTCTTGCCACAGCTCATCGCCTGCTCCTCGTTCGCACCTGCGGCAAGACATGCTTTGGTGAATATGGCCTCGGCTTTCTTCGTGCGAGTGCCAAGTCTGATCCCGAAGTCATGCATAGACAGCCGAACCTGACGTTTCCAGCATTGGGAACTGACTCGCGCTCGAGTAACGCCACCGACGATGGCGGTTTTAGGAGCCCCCACATCATCGCGGTTCAGGCAGGTAACGGGGAATGATTGCAGGATGTGATATTCGACCCGCAGATTGGTGTAGGGGTTAGTCATGGTGTCAGTCCTCTTCAGTTACCGGGATTGTCGATCAGCGGGACGATCTGGAGCAGGCCACAGCCATAGGTACGCGAGCGCCCTATGCCTTGCGTGAAGCTCTGCCTGAACCGCTCTGAGTTATTCACGTTCAGCAAGCCTTGAATCTGAGCTTTGGAAATAGTCACCTTGCGCTGCTCCTTGTCGTTGAATTGTTCAACTTCGATGCCTTCGACCTGAAGGTGTTCAGATGGCACGCTGAATCCCCAACTGGCTTGTGCGCGTTCGGCGAACCATTGCGCGATCGCATCGCGACCTTTGACTGGCATCAACCTTCGACTGGCACTATCGCGGCGGGTCGGGTTGACAACCACCTTGAACCGATAGTGATTGTATTCGAGGAATCTTCCTGGAATCTCCTTGACCTGCACGCCACCATAGCGCCCGTCGACGGAGGCTGCCGGTCGCCGGTTCGCCAACATGAGCACCTTCCTGCCAGTTTGGTCGCCTCCCTGATCGACGTAGAGAATGCCGCTCGGAACGCTGGCAGCTTTTTCATTGGAATCACGCACATCTTCGTACAGGCTGTATACGACCCGGTGTAACGAGTACGCGTCTGTGATCCGCAACGCTTTCGCAGCCTTTCGGTCGAGGTGCAGAACGCTCGCAAACATGTCCATCAATGAACCTCCTGTCCGTCTGCAGTTCCGGACGCTCTGTAGAACTCCTGAGCCCACTGTGCCTTGACTCTTTGCTCTCTGAAATAGAAGTCCCGAAGTTGTTTGAGAAGACGAACAAAGTCCAGGGATTGGCCAACTTTGTCATCAATCAGGCTCAGGAGCGGACGAAGGATTCGACAAACCTCCTCGAGTTCGTGGCACGCCAACAATCGCCGCAGGCGCGCTTTCGCCTGCGGACTTTCGCTCCCATCGACGTAACATGCAGCGATAGCCCGTCCGAGAGTGAGACTGCCGTTGTGTTCCGTTTTTGACTTGGCAATCGCCGCCGCCACAGTGGCAAATGGAATGCGCTGATGGTCCTTCTCCAGATCGATGCCAAGAGCGCCCAACAGATCCCAACTCTGATATTCGGTGGCCGGGTTATCGGCACGCCGCAGTCGAGCGGCCAGTCCTTTGTCGACGTGGCATCGCTGTGCCACTATCTCGACGAAGCGTTTCTCCCGACTGTCAGGAACCTCAGTTTCGATCGTTGACACCGCTCATTCCTCCTGCTTCAGATATTTGCTGTTGTTCGGTCTGAACTTCGCCCAGGCGTCTATTTGTCGTGCCGTCTCCCTTGGGCAGAACTGGTCGTATGCCCCCAGGATGTTTACTGCAAAGCGGATCCGCAAATTGTGTCGCTGGATTTTCGCCGATTCGTTTTGTTCACAACAGTCAACCAATTGCTGAAAGTCACGCTCGCAGAGTTGCCAGAAGAGGTGTGTGGCGCGTGCAGCAAGGCGAGGTTCATTAACTTTCTGCTCCTTGTGAAACGAAGTTACTCTCCCGTAAAGACCTTTGGCGAGTGCATCGAGCGCTTCCATCTCGAACTTCAACTGCGTGAACCACATCGTCCCCAACATCGAACTTTGGAGCCACACCTGAGATTCGACGAAATCGTCCCTCCCCGACACGTATTGTTCCCCTGCATTACTGCTAACTTTCAATCCACCCGACCAGATGGCGAACTCGGCCATTTCATCGCGGGCTCTGCCGAGACCGAATCTTAACTGCCAACTTTGAAATCCTTGGCCACCTTCCTGCTCGAAGAAACTCAGCAACGACGTGAGTTCGCGCCATGGCCGTCTGTCCGGGTCCGCCCAAAGTACCTTGGGCTTATTAAGCGACTGATCTATTGCTACGCTGGGATCGACCATCCCTGCACGATAGTCTGGATGCGCAATACCCTCCGAATAGTGCAATCCATCCTCGTTCAACAAGCAAAATCGACACACCGGTACCAGACGCCCCAATAACGAGTGCTGCAAGCGTCGAGCTTGCCCGCATGCTTCTCCTTCCGGCATCTGCTCCCATGGCGCAATACCCAATCCCTCAGAAAAGATGCCCATCTGCGCGATCTGCTCCCGCGTCAGCACGTTCAACCAAAGGGTCTGTGAAATTTCCTGGCCGAGAAGGAAGTTGTGCAATAAACCCATATGCGCCACGGAAGGCCCTGGCTTTGCTGTCGATGGCTTACCCTTCTCATTTCTCTTTCCAGCGTATCGAGGTGACAACACCACTTTGTTATCGGCTTTTTTCCCCGACAGTGCGAAGCCCATTTGCGTAACCAGCAACAATGCTTTCTCGGCATCGTCGAGAGTCTGCTGCACCTGAATCTGACTGAGCACCGTAGTGTTGCCGGTAGAGACATCCGGCAATACCGCGCCAAAGGACTGCACGCGAGCAGATGAAATCGCCGGCATTTGCAGAAACGGCCTCTCACCGTACAGATAGAATCTGTCGTGCCATCGGTCAAGATAGAGCAGACAGTGATCGCGCAAGCCTTGGACGCCGAGGAGTCTTAACTCCGTTTCATCCCGCGGCGTTTCAGCAGACTGAGCGATAGCCAGGAGCAGCTTCAGCAGTGATATTTTCTGGACTGCATTGCCTCCAAGGCTTCGATAGCCGGGCGGCGAGAATATCTGTCGGAGACTCACTCGATCGTGGTCAGCCAAGGGAATCCACGGCTCTTCTACAAGATTGAAACGATTGTTCATCAGTGAAACTCCTGTTACTTGATCACCCGGTAACCGAGGTCATCCCGATATTCCAGTATGTTTCTGAGGTGGCCCTGCGAGCCCGTGATGCTCTTCAGGCGATCTTCCCCATCTACCAGCGCCACACGCAACAGACTCTCGTCATCGAGCCAATCAGGACTTCCCAGGTAGAAACAGTGATGCAGCCCGAAACGTTCCAGCTCCTTTCGTGGTACTGCCGGAGGCGCATCCTGTACTCGGACGGCTACGACCTGTCGCATCAATCTTGTTGTCAGTTGCCTCCACTCTGCCTTGTCCAAACGGTGACGCTTCCATGGCAATTTCAGTTGTACGCCACTCTGAAGTGTCAGTACTGTCAGTTGTTCGTCGGGAACCAGTCGCATCAGACGCAGCAACAACACATCGAAATTCTCCGTGTCGTTGTGCCGTGTCTGGGCCTTGCTTTCCGGCTGCGTATTGCCAGCTTCCGCCAGTGTCACCCTCGCCAGACCTTGCAGGGCTTCGCGGCCACTTCGCCAGCGCGTGCCATGGTCCAGCTCATACAGCCAACGATTCATCTGGCCGGATTCCCTACGGGTGACGTATGTACTTTCGATCAGTTCACGTATTTCATCGGGTAGCGTCAGTCCAACTTTGGCATTCCAGACTTCGAGACTTCGGCACAGAACATATGGGCTATATACAAATGCGCTTTCACCAAATGCTCGCTCAGGATGCTCGATCGCTTCCCCAATTCCGGGTGCCAGCAACCAAGCTTCACGTTTAGCATGCGGACAGCGGGGTGTATCCTCGTGGCGCCAGAGGCGTCCAAGTCGCTGCAGCAACATGTCTGTCGGAGCAAACCGGGACACCATGAAATCCGCGTCAATATCCAGCGACTGTTCAAGCACCTGCGTCCCCACGAGAATTCTTCCTTGCTTTTCGCGCAGCCTCCAACCTGGTTTCCCAAATCGATTGATCCACTCACTTTCGATACGCTGTCGATCGTCGACGGTGTAACGCGAATGGAGCAGTCCGCACGCTACCCCCATTTCTCTGGCTCGCGCTGCGATATCCAGGTACCTGCTCTGCGCAGCCAGAACCGTGTTCTCGATCCACAACACTTGTTGACCTTGCTCCGAACGACGCAACGCCTCCTCAACTGCCAACCGCTCATCGACCGGAATTCGGATTCCTATTTTGTTCGAGGTACCGGAGGGAGTCGAAATTTCACGAACCGTCGCACTTCCCGGGCTGGCCGTGATCAGCGGGTAGTTCGTCGAGTGGAGAGGAAGTCCGACCAGTCGCTCACGACGTTCATGATTTAACGTCGCGCTCAGAATGATTACCGTGCAATGCAATTCGCGGAGCAGTTTTATCAGCGCGTCGAGAATGGTTCCGGTGTAGGCATCATAGGTATGTACTTCGTCGAGAATGACCACCTTTCCCGCCAAACCAAACGCGCGAACGAAGCCGTGTTTGACATTCATCGCAGCCATCAGGGCCTGGTCTATCGTTCCCACAGCAAAAGGCGCCAACAGTCCACGCTTGGCCTGGTTGAACCAGGCGCCGCCAGGCCGTCCCTCTTCGCCCATCTCGGTGTCCTGTAACCAGGCGTTGGCGTGCAGCAGTAATGATCGATGGCCACAATCCTTTGCAAGAACCTGTTCCAGAAAGGAGTTGAAGCGTTCGAATATCTTGTTGGACGTCAGCTGTGTCGGTAGCGCGAAGTAGATGCCGGTTGCTTGTTTGGTGCACAACAACTGATAGGCTGCAAACAGCGCTGCTTCGGTTTTGCCTTGACCCATTGGTGCTTCCAGCAGATAGAGTCCAGAGCCGGTTACCTGTTCGATAAGGGCCGTCTGGACCGCCCTCGCGTCAAACCCGAACACAGTCTCGAAACTGAGACCGGTGTTGTACGTCGGCGGAACAAAGCCGGCCGCGTCCAGAGCTTTGCCTATGCTGTCCGCCCAATCGTTTTCCGGATCTTCGAAGTACTGTCCCGATCCAATCCAGTCCGCGACCGAAGTCAGGCCAGCCAGAATTCGGGCTTGAGCGATTGAACTCACCTCCGGCCACGTTTCACCCAGAGATTCCATCAGCACCATCACGAGTCTGACTCGCTCCGCTTGCCAACCAGGTCCACCAAAGGTCTCGTCCATTGCGCGTCGACCGGTGACCGCGGGAGCGAATCCATGGTGTTGGCCCAGAATTTCAGGGACATAGGAAGGCGACTGCATGGCGTGCGCAGTAAGCTGACTGACGCCAGCATGACCGCCCCAACTCGATTCAAGGCTTGGATTTATGTTGCTGAGAGGTGCGAGATTCTGAAGATCCGGCGCGCATGCTCGTCGAATTTTTTCGTAGAAAGTCGGACTGACCTTGCCAATGTCATGAGTGGCAGCAGCCAGAGCCGCACCGGGAGGAAACAGTTTTTCGCGCAATTCAACCGGGTAACGCGCGAGTAAACTCTTCGCAACGTTCCCCACGATGATGCAGTGGCTTTCAACCGTCCTCCCTGGCCCGACCAGACCGTCGGGACGCAAGAATGTCTTGGCCAGACATACGTTGTAGGGCACGGCAGAAGTGCTTGAATCCTTCCCCTCATATCTCCGCCACATTTCCTGTTCCACGGAACGTATCGGTACGCGGGATCCTACTCGCTTTTACCCAATATCTAAAAATCGAATTGGGGCGTTCTCCACTGTGACCGCAGCCGTAGAAAATCCCTTCAACTGGCCGGCCCGGCAAGCAAAGGCGCCGTGTCACCCTTGAAACTTCTCCACCTGAAACACCGCCCGGCTCCCACTCGGCTCGCTACGATCGCTCAAGTCCGACAGACTCCTAGCGACGATGCTTTCGGCGGTCGTCCTCTCATACACCACTTCGATCCGCACTCGCTGCACTCATCGTACGCCGATCCGCGCACACCCGGGCCGCCCTTGTCGCTCGCTTCGGTAGTCCCATAGTAGCGTTATGCATCGAACCGAGCCGGAGCTCGAATGAAGGAGTTCTTGATGGCTGCTTCTGCCCCGATGGTCAGCAGGATGCAGCCGCCTTCAGCCGTAACAGGAAGTTGTGGAATCGGGAATGCAGGAGGATCGGCTGTTGCTGCCGACATATCAGTCACTACCGGTTGAATACTCGCCAAAGTGTTGCCGATTGAAAATTCGCCAGTTTGGGCCTGGACCCCCGCTGGCCGAGGTAAGCCGGGGATCTGCCCCTGACCTACCCTTGCCGTTTAATGGTGAGCGTGCGGGAGGACAGGTGGTCAACTTCAAGGAACGGATCATGATTGTGCAGCCCAACCACACGGCGATTAATTTGCCGATCACCTGGTCAGTGCGGACAGCCTGACCTCCTCGCCCGCCTTCATCGCGTCGAACGCGGCTTCGAACACTTCATCTCGATCCATTCATCCCCATGCATTCATCGAACACTCAACCGACTGCCACCGTGGCAGTCTCCTACTGTGCTGCGAATGGCACATCACCGAAGTCATCGCACGCCAATGTGTCGTCCATGATCAGAGGTAGAATGTTGGACAGGTGAGGCGAACAATACACTCCGACTTATATCGAAGCCTTCTTGGCCTCTCGGTCTCTACGTGGCGATGATCTCTCCTTCAGATTCGAGGTAGCCCACCGCCTCGGCATAGCTGGAGAAAAATCCACTGAACGACGCCTGAAAATCGTCGAATGAATACCCGGACAGCTCCCACATCGAAGCGAACTGCGAGTCGTCTGGCCCTTTGTGCTCAACCACTGAGTAGACGGTCGGTCCGGATCTCTCGCCGATGCTCGCTTCAATCCGGAAACGCCAATCGTCCTTCAGCAACTCAATTTCGTCAGCGGTGAAAGGTGATCCCTTTTCCAATTCAATCTCGCGCTCCTCTCCGAACTGCTCGCCAGACCCATCTGCCACGTCTGCGAAGTACGCCGCCGCCCAGGCTTGATCAAACAACGGCAGTTCTGCATGACGGAGCACACCGAAGTGATTTCCTCTGGTGTACACATGAAGCTCGGACCCGTATTCGCGGTACAGGGATAGCGCCCAAGACTCTGGCTCACGTCTCGGTGTCTCGGCATAGGCATCGAGGATTTCTGCAACCGCGGCTTCAAAAATATCCTTGGATGACGCTGTCGAAAGAAACGTGATCTTGCCGGCCTGAATGATGGCCGGCGGAAGGTCGTCGGAAACCATCGGGTGGGTCAGGATTTCATCCGTCGGTCGGAGACCCGCTCGCCCAACGACACCGATGCGGCGATCGCCGGCATAGATGTATATCGTCACGGCGTACCGCCGGTCAGCGCGCATTTTCTTGTTCGCAACGAGGGCTTGGCAACAATGTTGGAGCACCTGCTCTTTCCAGCCTACGTCATCGGTGTGGAATCGACAGTCGGAGAGGTAATACTGTTGCTTGGAGGGCTCAGCAAGGAAGAGCGTGCCGATGCAGTGCTCCAACCCGACACCTACGGTGAACACCGCCTTGCCAACGATTTGCTTTGTCATCGAACATTACTCCGAACATTAGCCTATACCCGTCCCGGGACACCGCAGCTGAGAATCGGAACTAATTGATCCTGGAGTACTCTCCTATCAACCGCGATCTGCGCGACCACTCCTTCTTCGGACGGTCCGATACTCGTATATCACCTCTGAGTGGATCTCTACTCGCGTTGGTTTGCTGATCGCATCGATGAAGCGGTTAAGGCCATCGTCATGGGCTGCCATTGGTGGCCAGATGTGATCGATGCGTTGCTTCTCGGCAAGCCTCAATTGCAACACGAGATTCGCGAAGCGACTTCGCCGCATGTACCTCGGGCGTTCCGGATGGGACCCAGAGAACGGTTGAATGCCGAGTTCTTGTGAAAGCGATTTCACGCGCTGCAGATTTCTCCTTTCCCATGAATGCGACTGGCTGGCGTATTTCAGACCGGTACAGAGTCTGCACACGCTCCGCACGCCGAGACGATAAAGCTTCGTGCATTGCCGATCGCACTCTGGACAGACCATATAAAGCTGCGACACCCCCGGCCGAAGGACTGAGCTCCGCAATTGGACCGTTTGATTCCAGAGCACAAGGCTGCGGTCATCGGCCAAAGGCTTGGCTGCAGACAGGCAAAACACTTCGATATCATCAAGCTTGGGTATACGGTCCACGGTAATGGTCCTGTCTTACACAACGCATCCGAAAGGGGCTCTTATCGTGCGAAAGAGGATTCTAATGTTGTCAGGGCGCGCTGTCGTCGATCCAAAGGCACCATTCCCGTTCCCACCGCAGGAGCACTTCCAGAGGGTCAGCGCCGTAGTGGTCAATGGGACAGTCCAGCGAAGTGGAGTTCAAGCAACTTGGTGTCGATCGTGTGTAACTTTCTTCTCACTTCCGGACATGTCCCCAACTCAATCCTGTTTCCCTTTCGACCCGCCGTCCGCCAGCGCGACGATGGACGCCTCCCGATAGAGGGCCTGAGTGTGATCATAGCCCTGCTCGCTTCAGCAACTCCTTTTCTCCGAAAACAATTGAGAGTTTTGATCCTGTCGACGATACGTCGTTGAAGAACGAAGTCGATAACCTATAGAACTATCAGTATTTTCTCGAATGCACTGACGCTTCCTGTGGACGCGATCTACCTAGTCCAACAAGCAGCGAAGGGTTTGCAACGGCCGAAACGGCACTCCCTTATATAGACGTTATACGCGCGCGCGCATGTAACGCTCTAAATAGAAACCGGTGTTGCGGCCGTTGCGGACTCAAATTCACTTGCCTGCAAAATGGTTTAGGTGCGAACCGGTGATTCCGATATTGTAAGTTCATTCCTGTCAATTCGATTGAGCTGTCTGGTC
>Ga0209702_10008856_pt1 | contig 11496 bp, 10 predicted proteins | sample FRY01_FD_187210 | JGI IMG/M metagenome (GOLD analysis project Ga0209702, IMG submission 187210) | Freshwater microbial communities from Lake Fryxell liftoff mats and glacier meltwater in Antarctica - FRY-01 (SPAdes) (version 2) | ecosystem: Environmental > Aquatic > Freshwater > Ice > Glacier... | reverse complement strand
CTCATGGAACGCTTCTATGACCCCACCAGCGGAATTATCCGCGTTTTTGGGAAAGATGCCCACACCATGCCCCGCGCTGAACTGCGAAGCCACTTTGGCTACGTCGAGCAAGACGCGCCCGTGCTCGCTGGCACCATACGCAACAATCTTCTCATCGGCTCCCCCGATGCCACCGACAGCGAACTCGAGGCAGTGCTCGCAGAAGTCAATCTTTCCGAGATACTTTCCCGCGATCCTGAGGGTCTCGATGCTGAGGTGGGCGAGGGAGGCGTTTTGCTCTCCGGCGGAGAGCGACAACGCCTTGCCATTGCGCGGGCGCTGTTGCAAGCTCCCGCTATCTTGCTCCTGGATGAGTCAACATCGTCCCTCGATGGACCCAATGAGCTGTTGATGAAGCACGCCATCGACAAAGTATCCAAAGAACGCACCCTGGTTGTGATTGCCCACCGTCTTGCCACCGTGGTCGATAGCGATCAAATCGTGGTGCTGAAAGACGGGCGCATTGATGCCCGAGGAACCCACGAGGAGTTGTTAGAGAGCTCAGACCTCTATCGAAACCTCGCGGAACACCAACTACTGGTCTAGCTACTCAGGTTTTGCCGCTGGCCCCAGCACGGCCATGCGGATGCGATTAGCAAACCTCCGCCACACATAGCGAATGAATAATCCTGCGATATCCAACGGGCTGAGGGTGAACCGGCCGCTCTGGATTCGTTTGCGATAAAGCTTCTCGCTGGCTTGAGAAACAAAACCTTTGTATTGGTCGTGATTACCGGCCATAAAGGACCCGTGACCGTGGTGATACACGGTGCCATCGAGGTAAAACGATCCGCGGTAACCATTGAAGGCAGCGGTGTGCTCGAGAAGGGTGATCTTCTTTCCTGCCTCCTTCAATTGCACTCCCACCCGACGCCCAGTGTCGGGAGCCCCCTTGCGGCTCGCGCGCTCCAGATACCCCTCGGAAAAGCTCACCAAGGGAATATCGGCGACGGGGAACACCATGAAGCAGGGATGAGTGTTTTTCTTGCTCCCGGGAACGAGAGCCAAAGCAATATCGTCCATGGAATCCAGCCAGCCAGCTCGGACAGGAAACGCATCCGAATCCATCACGATGACGTGTGATGTGGTGAACACTGTTTCCTGAATCGCCCTATCCAAGGCGTAAGGATGATCATGGCCTTCCACAGCGATTTGTTGCGCATCGGGTTCAAAGGTCAACACTTCTCGAACCAGGGGCATGGCAGAAATTTCTTTCGCGCTCCCGCGCGATTGGTCAACAATGACCGCTTCCTTCACTCTCTCACCGGAGTGCCGTGCCACCTCATCGAGGAGATGCCTGATCCAGAAGAGGTCTCCGTAGTGGCAGGACACCACGGTGTACGTGTTGTTTTCATGCTGAGGCAAAGGTGATCCCCGCCCTACTCATTTCCGCCAGTGCGCTTTCCTCTGTCACCGACGACACCGCTGCGACAAGGTTTCGCAGCACCCGCACTGAGACGCCCGCTTTTTGGGCGTCTAGGGCGCTCGCCCGCACGCAGTGATCCGTGGCGAGCCCCACCACATCCACTTCAGAAATGGAGAGGGAGGCAAGAAGTTCCTCCACCGTGTGACCCTCATCGGTCGTTCCCTCAAACATGGAGTAGCTGGGGATCCCCTGTCCTTTTTTCACGTGAAAAGCCACCGCTTCAGTCGCAAAATCAGGATGATATTTCGCACCATCAGTGCCCGCAACGCAGTGAACTGGCCACGTTGATATGAAATCTGGAGGAGTACCCTCCACGGCAAAGTGGCCACCGTTGTCACTATCCGCATCGTGCCAGTCTCTCGAGGCAACAATGAGGGCGTACTCGCCGGCATGGTCTTTGAGATAGTCACTAATTCCCCGGGCCACGGCACTGCCGCCGGCGACGCCGAGAGCGCCACCTTCGCAAAAGTCATTTTGCACATCGACAATGAGAAGCCCTCGCTTGATCTTCGTGCTATTCGTCATCACTTAGAAGTCTGCCAGGTTCGCGCCACACGAATACACCCCTGCCACCACGGTTTCCAGGGCCGTGCGGGCATCATCATCGACGGTGCCGGTGGCGAAAAAAGCGAAGACAAAGTCGGAATCGTCGACGCCTTGAATGAATCCTGCTAACGAGCGGGTCCCCGAAATACTGCCCGTCTTTGCCTGCACACGGGAGGTAACGACCGCATTTTCTCCACCAAAACGATCATCCAAAGACCCATCCACACCAGCGATGGGAAGTGCGCCTGCTAACAACCCCACACTGCCTTCGCTTCGAAAAACCTCCATCAAGATTCCTGCGATGTATTCGGGGGTGACCTGATTCAGCGCAGACAGCCCCGACCCGTCCCTGAGGGTGATGCCTTCTGCGCTCACGCCATACTGCTCGAGTGCTTGGTTGAGTGCTTCTCCCACGCTGGACTGGGATCCATCCAAGCCTTCGGCCAAGGACACATGCCGGGCGAGGAATTCCGCCAGCGTGTTGTCACTTTCTTTGAGCATGTAGGTGACCAATTCCTGCACGGGCCTCGAATCCACCCGAGCCAGCACAGCACCTTCCGAGTCAGATTTTTCGTAGCGAATCGTGACATAACGGGCGGTGTTCCCCGCCACCTTCAAAGCATCAACAAAATTCCTGGCAGCCCGAGTAACGGGGTCGTTGCCCCGAGGGCTCAGCGCCGCCGCGGGGTTTGAGCGATCACCATCGACTTGGAGAGCGGTGACGCGGGATAAAAATCCTTTCGCTCGGGCACTCTCTGCCCACGAATCATCCCAGTTGTCCGCTGAATCCCAGAGGGTGGCATCCACGATCAGCTCCGTGATTGACACTTTTGCTCCCTCATCCAACCCCAGAGAAACTGCGGCGATGGTTTGTTCTGCAAGCTCCGTCAAAGACGGAGCCCCCGCGTAAACGCTTTCGCTCTCGCCGCTGCGCGAGCGAAGTGTGGGGTCTCCCCCTCCCACGAGAACCACTGACTCGGGAGTCTCTCCCGCTCGAACAGTCGTGGTGAAGGTGGCATCGGGGCCAAGAGCACTCAGTGCAGCCGCCGCGGTAACGGTCTTGAGAACACTCGCCGGTGCGAGTAAACCCTCAGACGCCCTAGCAAACAGCACCTCGCCACTCCAGGGATCCATCACCACACCGGAAAAAACATCCATTCGAGGGTCATCAAGCAGAGGGGAAAGGGAGCAGGTGGGAAAGCGCACGCTGGCCTGAGGAGTCTGCGGATTCAACCGCCCAGTGACCTGCACTGCCCCCTCTTCTACCTCCACAACAGTGGGGATGAGAGCATCCACGCTGGGGTTTGCGAACCCCAAAAAACCAGCGCCCGCGATGGTGCCAAGGCCCACGGCAGCACCGAGTGCAATAGCTAGCGCCCGCCCAACCCGCGATGCTCGCTTACGCCCCACCAGGTTTTCGTCGGTCTCCATGACTTAGGCTTTCCGTTCCTGGGAAAGGTCCCCCAGGATGGTGGTTGCCCATTCGGCAACATCGTGAATCGCTACGTCGGCTCGAAGCTGCTTCATGCGCCGCGCTCTTTCCTCATTATCCATAACCAACGCCTTCTCCATGGCTGTCGTGATGTCTCTCACCACAAACGGATCCACCAGCAATGCCTCTGGCATCTGCTCGGCAGCCCCTGCGTGAGTGCTGAGAATGAGCACGCCCGTGTCATCGTGGCGGGCGGCCACAAATTCTTTAGCCACCAGATTCATGCCATCAGCCAAAGAGCTGACCACCATGACATCTGCCACAACAAAAAGCGCCAACATGTCTGTGCGGGGAAGGTTTTCCCGCAGATACACGATTGCCAGGCGGCCGGTGACGGAGGGGAAGGTGGTGTTGACCCGCTGGATGATGGCATCGATTTCAGCACTCAGTTCTTGATAGCTGGCAACATTTTCTCGACTGGGGCTCCCTGCTTGAACAAAAACAGCGGTGTCTGCGCTCACCGCTCCAGAAGCCAACAACTCCTCAAACGCAAGCAGGCGCTGAATAATACCTTTGGTGTAATCGAGCCGGTCGACCCCGAGAAATACCCACTCCGGATTCCCCCAACTCTTTGCATACGCTCCCGCTTTAGCAAGAACCAACGGCTGCGAAGCTGCGACAGACACCGCAGCGCTGTCAATGGAAATGGGATAGGCGGCGCTGTGGGGAACTGAAGCCCTTAGGGCCGAAGGAATCAGCTCTTGCAGGCAGGCGCGAAAGTGATCCACATCCCTCTGGCGCTGGAAACCCACAACATCGCAGGCCCCGAGGCCTTCCATCAGCTCTGCGGCGTGTTCAAACCCCGCCACGTGTGTGGCTTCGGGAAAAGGGATGTGATGGAAATACCCGATCACCACGTCCGGTCGGAGGCTTCGGACAAATTCTGGCACCAGCATGAGTTGATAGTCCTGGACGAAAACAGTCCCACCTTCGGCTACAACATCACAGACTCGCTGAGCAAAAAGTCGATTGACCTCACGATAGCCTGCCCACCACGCCTCTGAGTATTCAGGCTCCACCCCGACGTTGTGAAAAAGTGGCCACAGGGTTGAATTACTCAAACCTTCGTAGTGATCTCTGATGTGAGCTTGGGTAAGAGACACCGGCTGAAGGGAAAACCCTTCCAGTTCCACGGGTTCTTCGCTTCCAGAGAATGTCCCATCCCAGCCCACCCACGCAGCGCCGCTTCCGGCAAGCGCTGGGGCAAGAGCGGCAACTAATCCCCCAGGAGACAAGACGGGGATTATGGCACCGGTCGAATCTTCGCGGTAGGCAACCGGTAACCGATTCGACACCACCACCAGCTCGGGGCGCGGTGTTGATGGCGTGAGGGACACGTCAGTGAGATTATCAGCCCGGCATTGGCTCTCTCCCTAGACGAGCCGCCGAGCGCCGTTTAGAATGGGGGTATGCGCCAGTTCTTGTTCAGTAGTGCTCTGCTGAGCTCTCTGGCAACCGGAATAGGTTTGTTGCGCAGAACACTGCGCACACCGCTGTCGTGGCAAGTCTGGCTCTTGTGGGCCAGCTGGGCCATTTCGTTGGTCCTAGCGATTGCTTCGGTTATCGAGCGCAAAAAACCCTAGTTTTTATGGGGCCGGCTACGGGACTTGAACCCGTAACCTTCCGATTACAAGTCGGATGCGCTACCAATTGCGCCAAGCCGGCGTTTCCTGCAGGAGCAGGCTTCTAAGAGTACCGAACGAGTGGGTTACTCGCTCTCCTCCAGAGAAGCGACGAAGCTAGCAAGGTCACCGTGAACGTCAGGCTGGAATTCTTTGCCATTGACCAGAACAGTCGGCGTCCCCTTAATGAGCGCGACTTCGCTGTCTTTGACCGGAACGGGGCCCGTGCTCATCGCGCGGGCCGTAGCTTGACCAACCCAATTGGAGAAGGTTTCCTCCTCGATGCACGTGGCGACTGCGTCGATGTTTTCCACACCGCTCGCCCCGGCCAGCTCAATCATCTGGGCATCGGTGAGTTCATAACTAGCAGGAGCTTGAGGCTGGTTGTCAAACATCAACTGGGTGAAATCAAAGAACGAATCGGGGGCTTTGTCCGCCACACACGCGGCAGCGTTTGCTCCCCGGGTAGCGAAGCGAGTCCCTGCGGTTTGTGCATCACGGAAAGAGAGTGGGTGGTATTCCACCGTGGCGGTGCCATTTTCCAGCCACGTGCGAAGAATTGGGCCGTAGTAACCCTCGAACTGCGCACACGCTGGGCAGGTGTAATCAAGGAACACGCTGATAGCGGGAACGCCATCGGAGTTGGGCAAAGAGGGGATGGGAAGCTCATCGGGTAAGAGCGCGGGTGTTTGCACCGCGGTCAGCCCGGCACCAATTTTGATGCCATCGCTTTGCATGTTGGCTGGTCCAGGCCCTGGAGGACGCAGCGACGTCACGATGAGAACAGTCACCACAGTGACGACACCCAGCACGCCAACAGCCCAGCCCAGCTGGGCCAAAACTTTGTTGCGCTTGGAGCGCTTGTTTTGCGCTTCGCGCATGGAGCGCGCCTTCTCGCGAGCGTCTTGACGTTTCTCGTTCTTGGTGGGGCGATTATCTGGAGCGTTCATGACTGTTTCTTCCTAAGGGACCGTGGTTGCCACACCATGGTGACAGAGGAAATCTCGGAACAAGCTTGGAGCGTGCGCCAACCCGTTATCTTATCCCGGACTAGCCCAGGGCTCTAATGGGAAAAACTGGTGCCCGCTCGGAAGGTGCTGACATACTGGTCCTAACACCAAGCCAACGTGGGCGTGGTGGGTTCCATTCACAAAGGATCGTCCGGCACGTACCTGCCGGTGAAGGAGAAAATCATGGCGTCTGTGACGTTTGACAAAGCAAGTCGTATCTATCCCGGAACAACCGCCCCCGCAGTGGATGCGCTCGACCTCAGGGTCGAAGATGGCGAGTTCCTTGTTCTCGTCGGGCCTTCTGGCTGCGGAAAGTCCACGTCGTTGCGAATGCTCGCAGGACTCGAAGAAATCGATGATGGGCGCATCCTCATCGGTGACAGAGATGTCACCGATGTCGCGCCGAAAGACCGCGATATCGCGATGGTCTTCCAGAACTATGCCCTCTACCCCCACATGACCGTGGCAGAAAACATGGGGTTTGCGCTGAAGATCGCCGGTGTTAGCAAAGAGGACCGTGCCACCCGCGTTCAGGACGCAGCCAGGCTGCTGGATCTCGAGCCTTACCTCGATCGCAAGCCCAAAGCTCTCTCTGGTGGGCAACGCCAGCGGGTAGCCATGGGACGCGCCATCGTCCGCGAACCCCAGGTATTCCTGATGGATGAGCCCCTCTCGAACCTGGACGCGAAGCTTCGTGTCCAGACGAGAACCCAAATTGCCTCACTTCAGCGACGGCTTGGTGTCACAACGGTTTATGTCACACACGACCAGACAGAAGCCCTCACCATGGGAGACCGGATTGCCGTGTTGAAAGATGGTGTACTTCAGCAGGTGGGAACACCGAGGGATCTCTACGAGACTCCCGCCAATGCGTTTGTTGCAGGTTTCATTGGTTCACCGGCCATGAACCTCTTCGACGCCGATGTTGTCGAAGGCGGAGTCCAATTCGGCACTGCCACCGCACTGGTGGACCGCAAGACTCTCGCGGGCGCAACTGGGTCGAAGGTCACCGTAGGAATCCGCCCAGAAGACCTCACGGTATCGGCAACAGGCAAAGGAATCCAGGCCACCGTCGATCTCGTGGAAGAACTCGGAGCAGATGGTTACCTTTACGCGAACACCGAGATTAATGGCGAATCTATCGAAGTGGTCGTCCGGGTGGATGGACGCAACCATCCTGTTGCAGGTGACAAGATTGCGCTGCTTCCCGTGGAGCATCACATGCACGTATTCGACACCGTCAGTGGCGTTCGTCTCACCCAAGGAGCGATCTCTGCAGGCTCTTAGTTGTCATGTTGGTGGGGCTGCAGGTTTTCCATGCAGCCCCACCCTCAGGGTTAGGGATTAAGTGATGGGCACCTCGCTCTCCATCACCGCATCCATGGGCAGCGCTGAGCTCTTGGAGCTTCCCTGGCATCTTCCGCTGGAGAAATGGCCGAAAGAAACAGTGGCGGCCCTCCCCAAGGGGATTTCGCGCCATACGGTTCGGTTTGTCCACTTAGGCCCCCACATCGTCGCTATCAAAGAAACGACCCAAGCGCTGGCGGTCCGCGAATACGACATGCTGCGAAAACTGGGCCGACTCGATGTTCCGTGTGTGGAACCGGTGGCAATTATCTCAGGACGAATTGACTCACAGGGTGAACCCCTCCCTGCGGCTCTGGTGACCAGGCACCTGAGGTTTTCCCTTCCCTATCGCGCCCTCTATTCCCAAACTCTTCGTCCCGATACGGCCAGAAGGCTTGCTGACGCGTTAGCGGCGCTCCTGGTGCGCCTCCACATCGTGGGGTTCTTCTGGGGAGACGTATCCCTGTCCAACACGTTGTTTCGCCGGGACGCCGGCGCTTTTGCTGCTTACCTGGTGGATGCCGAGACGGGTGAATTGATGCCCGGATCACTCTCGGATGGTCAGCGCGAAAACGACCTAGAAATCGCTCGCGTCAATGTGGCTGGGGAGCTACTCGACCTGCAGGCAGGGGGGCGGCTCGACGAAGACATTGACCCCCTGGAAATTTCAGAATCCATTCTGCTGTCGTATCGCGCCCTGTGGGATGAAGTGACCGGCTGGGAAAGCTTTGACCAGTCCGAGCGCTGGCGGATCGCACAGAGGGTTCAGCGACTCAACGACTTGGGTTTCGATATTGAAAACCTCAGCATTTCCAGCGACGAATCGGGCTCCAGCCTCACGATCCAGCCCAAAGTGGTGGATGCGGGTCACCACACCAGGCGCCTTCTCCGTTTAACAGGAATTGACGCCGGCGAGAACCAGGCCAGGCGGTTACTGAACGACCTCGATGCTTTTCGAGCGTTTCACTACCCCCAAGAAGAGGTGGATGAAGAAGTCATCGCCCACGAATGGCTCTCCCAGGTCTATGACAAAGTGATGAAGGCAATCCCCAAAGAGTTCCGGGGAAAACTCGAACCGGCAGAAATATTCCACCAGTGGCTCGAGCACCGCGGCATGAAGTCACGCGAAGAAGACCGAGACGTTGGGTTCAAGGAAAGTGTTGCCTCCTATATGGAAAACGTGCTCGCCCACCGAAGGGATGAAGCCATGGTGACGGGTCCCCCGACCGAAGCCTTCACCTTGCCCAACCCCACCGTTGACGTCAACTGGCGAGATCGAATCTAGGCTTTGCGCCCCAGGAACCTTGCCCTGGCGACCTCATAGAGCACCACACTCGCAGCGATTCCAGCATTTAATGACTCCGTCTTCGCAGAAATAGGAATACCCAAAATCTGATCACAGGTCTCCGTGACTAGGCGAGATAATCCTTTTCCTTCGCTCCCCACAACAATCACCAACGGGGCTGCGGCAATGTCGGCGTTGGGAACAAAATCAGCTGCTCCACCATCGAGGCCCACCACAAAAAACCCGCGGTCTTTCAAAGCCTTCAGGGTTTGCGTCATATTGGCAGCCATTGCCACAGGAGTCCTGGCGATAGCACCAGCGGAAGTCTTCCACGACGTGGCATTGACACCTGCGGATCGGCGCTGGGGAACAATCACACCGGCCCCACCGAAAGCTGCCACAGAGCGAACAATCGCTCCAAGGTTTCTGGGGTCCATGACCCCATCGAGAGCGACAATAATTGGCGCTGAGGTGCGTTTGAGGGCAGCATCTGCCATCTCGATGGGGTGGGGATAGTCATAGGCCGGGATGGTGAGAGCAATTCCCTGGTGGACCGTGTCCGGTCCTGTGACGCGATCAAGCTCGGGCCGTGGTACCTCAAGCAGTGGGACTCCATGCCGGTTCGCAAGGGTCAGAGACTCTCGCACTCGGTCATCCATTTCGATGCGGGTGGCAATGGTCAGGGAAAGAGCTGGGATTCTGGCGCGGAGAGCTTCCAACACAGCATTGCGCCCGGTGACCATTTCCGCGTCTTTACCGAGCGCTCGCGCGGTGCGCTTGGGTGCACCGGAGCCACCCTTGCGGGCCCTGGCAACGTCGAGACGCTCTTTGGCAGCCTTGCGTTTCCCTGCCGGGTGCCACGCCCGATCCTCGGCTCTAGGCGTGGGGCCTTTGCCTTCGAGGGCCTTCCGGCCGTGCCCTCCCGTTCCCACCGTTGCCGGCTTTTTGGGCTTTCTTGGGGTGGGGTGTCCTTTTTTAGCCACGAATACTCCAGGTGCTGTTTGTTGGTTCGTCTTGAACGTCGATCCCTGATTGGTCGAGCGCCGCTCGCAGAGCGTCAGAAAGGCCAAAATCCTTCTCTGACTTTGCCCTCCCCCTCAATGCGAGAACATTTTCTACCAGTGCTTCCAGCACATCGTCTGAGCCCTGATCGTTGCCCCAATGCGAGTCGAGGGGGTCCAGCCCCAGAACAGCGAGCATCGCTCGCACCTGCTTTGCCGCTGTTGCAAAAGCATCTGACTCGTTTTCGTCAGCGGCGTGATTTCCTTTTCTCACCGTGTCGTGAAGAACAGCCAGCGCCGCGGGTATACCAAGGTCATCGTCCATGGCCTGGGCAAAAGCCTCCGGGACAGTGCCGCCCACCGCAGAGACACCCTGAGTTTCAGCCCGGGCGAGAAAAGATTCGATGCGGCCAAAAGCTGTGCCAGCTTCCGCAAGGAAACCTTCGTGAAGATCCAGCTCGGATCGATAATGCGCACTCGCGAGGGCGTATCGAATTACGATCGGTCGCGCTTGCACGAGCATCTCGGATGCCAAAACGCCATTACCGAGGGATTTGGACATCTTCTGGCCTGTGACGGTGACCAGGGCGTTATGGAGCCAATGGTGGGCATACCCGTGACCGGCAGCGCGCGCTTGGGCCAGTTCGTTTTCGTGGTGGGGGAAACGAAGATCCATACCGCCGCCATGAATATCAAAGCTGCTTCCCAAATATCTGGTCGCCATCGCGGTGCACTCCAAGTGCCAACCCGGGCGCCCAGCGCCCCACGGGGCAGACCACGATGCTGTGGAGGGTTCGCTCGCTTTGTGTCCCTTCCACAGCGCGAAGTCCTCCGGATTGCGTTTAGCACCTGCTTCGCTCGAGCCGTGGCCTGTGCCGCTGCGTAAATCTTCGACCTTTTGGTGGGTCAATTCGCCGTAGTCGCTCCACTTCGAGACATCGAAATAAACGTCGCCTGAACCGTCGCTGGCGGAGTAAGCGTGCCCCGAGGCCAGCAAAGTGGAAATGAGTTCCAACATGCTGGGGATGTCGCCCGTGGCCCGCGGTTGCTTCGTGGGCCGTGAAATCCCCAACGAATCAGCGGCGTCCTGAAACTCTGCCTCGACGCGTTCGGCAAGCGCCCACCACTCTTCCCCCGAACCACTCGATGCTTCCAAAATCTTGTCGTCAATATCGGTGACGTTGCGCACTACCGTGACGTGAAACCCTCGATATTCAAACCACCTGGCCCACAGGTCGTAGACCAGTGCGCTTCGCAGGTGTCCAACATGGGGCGAGGACTGAACGGTTGGCCCACACACGTAAAGCGAAACGTGTCCAGGAATCAGTGGCAGGAACTCAACGAGTTCATGGGCCTTGGAGTCAAACAGTTTCACGGACACTGCCCCATGGTAGCGAGGATGAAGGGTCCCCACGCAGTGCCAGACCGCCTAGTGATGGGCGGCTCTGCGCAGTACCACGCTCGCCAGGGCGGCGATTCCTTCGCCGCGACCGGTGAATCCCAGCCCATCCGTGGTGGTCGCAGACAGCGACACGGGTGCTCCCACCAGTGTGGTCAAGTGTTGTTCAGCTTCGAGGCGACGAGAGGCGAGTTTGGGTGAATTGCCCACGACTTGGACTCCCACCGAAGAAATAACCAATCCAGCTTCCACCAGAAGCCGGGCAGTGTGCTCCACGAAAACAGAGCTGTTGGCTCCGGCAAATTCGGGGCGATCACTACCAAAGTGAT
>Ga0209702_10008853_pt1 | contig 11496 bp, 12 predicted proteins | sample FRY01_FD_187210 | JGI IMG/M metagenome (GOLD analysis project Ga0209702, IMG submission 187210) | Freshwater microbial communities from Lake Fryxell liftoff mats and glacier meltwater in Antarctica - FRY-01 (SPAdes) (version 2) | ecosystem: Environmental > Aquatic > Freshwater > Ice > Glacier... | reverse complement strand
GCCATCTTCTCATCGGTGCACTTGAAAGCGTCATCGGTCAGCCCGGTGTACGCTTTCAGGCCCAGCGACTTCATACTCGTGTAGAGCTGCGCCAGGATGTTCGGATCGTCCTTGCCGTTGATCGCGTTTTGCGACAACTGGATCGCCAGCTTCCGCTCCTCGTCGATCTCGGTGAGGATGTCCAGCACGTCGGCCTCTTCGACTCCGGCCTTGAGTGCGGCGCGTACCCGGTGATTCCCGCTAATCACTTCGCCGCGGTAGACCACCGGGACGCCCATCAGCTTGCCGTCGCTCTTGATGTTGGCGACGAGCTGGCTAAACTCCTGCGGCGTCATGTAGCGGGCGTTTTTCTCCAGTAACTTTAGCCCGGCTAACTTTACCCGGACGATCTGACTTTCCAGGTGCTCCAGCGTATTTTCTGAGCCATTCATCGAAGATGTCCTGTAGTGATGCGTCGCGCGGGGCCGAGTGATACTGCAAATGATCAGCGGCCCGCTGCTTCAATTCGAAGATGCCGCGGTACTTCATGCTTACCGGCTGCGTCGTGAAAGCCGTTGTTACGATGCGTTCCACCCTGATCAGCAGCCGCCTGTTTATCGGGTCGAGCACGTCGCGCGAAGTCGCCAGCATCGCGATCAGCTTCGACAGCTTGCGTTCCCGAAAGAGCGAAAAGTCGCACAGCATGTACAGCTCGCGCGTCTTGTCGCCGAACCGGCTTTGCTCGAAGGCGAAGCCACCAGCCAGCGCGCCGTCGATCAGCACCAAGTGGTTGATATGGCCAGTCGTGTGCTGGATGCCTTTCGCAAGATAGACGTTTTTCAGGTACGTCATGCGCTTGTTGTCTACCAGGCACACCGACACCTTGCTCGCGGCAGTGATCGCCGCAGGCTCGACCGCCGTGTACTTGAACTGCAATTCCTTCGTTCCGCGCCGGCGCAGTGAAGCGGCGCGGTGGCTCGAATATGTGTAGACCGGCTTGTTCGACCCGCGCCATTCAGTCGTCGGCGTGCGGCCTTCGAGAAGCTGATCTGAAATCACGCAATACGGGAGCTTCCGCTCTTCGAGCGACACGATAAACGCCGGCAGCGAATCAGGATTCCAGACGCCATACTTCGGCGCCGGCCAGATCGTGTTCTCGTTCACCAGCTTGTAGATGCGCTCGTAGCCGCCTTTGTACGTTGGCGCAAAACAAGCTACACCACCGCCATGCTCTGCCGCCCGGTCCGCCTGATCGGCGAAGTCCCCGGCGTAGTAGTCCTCGATCTCGATCTCAGACACGAGCTTCGAGAGCTTCTGCCGCGCCTGATCGACAAACGCCATGAAGTGCTCGCGGTAGTGCCGGAAGTGCGCCAGGGCGTATTCGTTCTTGCCGGTGAACTGTCCCATCGCGCAGGCCACCATCACCGCGGCCACGCGCCCACGGAAGTCCATCCCGTCGACCGCGGCCTCAACGAACTCCAGGTCGCCCTTGAAGTGAATCTCGAACTCGCGATCTTTTGCCAGCGCGCCGATGCTGCAGGTCAGCAACGAAACGTCGTTCGAGTAGACCTGACAGCCTGGGTGCCGCATCTTGACCGCGCGATCAAAGCGGAAGCTGCCGGAGCAGCCGACGTAGACCTTGCCCCACTCGTCGAATGGCACGGTCGCCAGCACCTGGCTGATGACCTCCATTGGCACCGCGCCTATGAACATTTGAGCCGCCTACCGTTTGTCGGAAACATACGTAACTCATTGATTACGCGTGTATTTTTGCTATACTTCTATCAAGGTTTCAACACACCGAAACCGAGCCGGCCCGACCCACCGCCTGGGAGTAACGAAGACCCAGACGGAAACGACAGCCCGAAAGGGCAGCCAAGTGGGGGATACCCGGAAAAAATCCAGAACGAAAAGGATAGGGCGCGGCGCAGGTATGGCCCCGCCCTATCTTTTACGCTTTACCGCGCCGGCGGCACCGGCAAAAGCAAAGCCCCGGAAGGCTTGAACCGACCGAGGCTTCTGATCAAACCGAACTTAACAGGAGTCCGAAATGACTGTCCAAAGTGTAACCCAAAACGACGCACTTGACCGCGCACAGAGCGGCAGCAGCTTCTCAAATTACGCAGCGATCTTCGCCGGCTTCGCCGAAAAGGGCGTCCAGGAAAACGATATCCAGCCCCGCGTCAACGTCTTCACCTTCAACGCTTGGAAGGCACTGGGCCGCCAGGTCCGCAAAGGCGAGCACGGCGTCAAAGTCTGCACGTATGTCCCGATGGACAAAACCGTGCGCGGCGCCGACGGCAGCGAAAAGGTCGAAAGCTTCCTCCGTCCGCGCATGACCACGGTCTTCCACGTCACGCAAACCGACGAGGTGCAATCATGAGCGCCAAAGTCCTGAACCAAGACACCGGCGCGTACTTAACCGATGACGACGTGATCCGCATGGCCGTCGGCATCATGACTCACCGCTTCGGCTTGAAGCGTGCGTCGCTCAATTCGCCAACTTTAGTCCGTGACTACCTGCAGCTCACGTTGGCCGACAAAGAGCATGAAGTTTTCGTTTGCGTGTTCCTCGACGCCCAGCACCGCGTTATCGCGCTCGAAGAGATGTTCCGCGGCACCCTGACACAGACCAGCGTGTACCCGCGGGAAGTCGTCAAACGCGCACTGCACCACAACTGCGCCTCAGTAATCTTCGCCCACAACCATCCCTCGGGCGTGGCCGAACCCAGCCGTGCCGATGAGGCGCTGACGGTGGCGCTGAAACAGGCACTGGCGCTGGTCGACGTCAAAGTGCTCGACCACTTCATCGTCGCCGGCAATCAAACGCTGTCATTCGCGGAAAGGGGACTGCTATGAAAACCGCAAACGAACTACTTGCCGCAATCCAGACGCTTCGCAAGTTCATGGGCGTCACCCAAATCGACGCCTTATACGAAGGCATCCGCGGCGAGGAGGGCGACTTCTTCGAGACCAAGATTTTCGCCATGGCCGAACTTGTCAGCACCATGCCCAAAACCTACGAGCAGGAAGAGCTGGGCGATGAGGCTATCGTGTCGCTGCACTACTTCCGCGGCGATATGGACTGGTACATAACCGAGCGCGATGTCGAAACACCTGACGAGCCGGGCCAGCATCAAGCCTTTGGCCTGGCAGACCTCGGCTACGGCGGCGAGCTTGGCTACATCAGCATCGTCGAATTGATCAGGAACGGCGTCGAGCTTGACCTGTACTGGAAGCCGTGCACGCTGGCGGCTGTTCGCGCCAAACGCGAAAAGGCGGCGGCATGAAACTGAAACCAGAACAGCAGCTTTACGTTCGCAGCATGGGTAAGGCGCTGCGCGTGACCGCCATCTTCACTGTCGATTCCGAAGCCAACGCCTACATGGAGCGCAACAAAGATGAAGGCGTCGTCGCTGAGTTCGCTCCCTTCATCCTGATTGCGAACATATACGACTGCGGCATCGACATCCCGAGGTCTATGTGACTGAGCCGAAACGCTGGAGCGGGTCCGCGGAATCGAACCGCGGCGACTGCTTCGGCGGAAACCGAAACAATTTTCCCAGTTACCCGCAAAACTTTTAAAGGATCACTGCAATGAAAACCGCATGTTTCTTCGAATACACCGGCCCAGGCCGGATCTCAATCGCCCGCTTCGCCCCGCGTAGAACGCCCGCAGGATACCGCGTCTACAAGGAGCTCGCGCCCGGCCCCTGGTTCAACAGCGTCAGCAAAGCCGAGTATGAAAAGCTGTTCGGCGCCCAGCTCGCGGCGCTTGACCCGCGGACGGTGTGGGGCTCCCTAACCACACTCGCGGCGGGCCACGAGCCCGTGTTGCTGTGCTACGAACTCAAGCACGAATGCGAGTCCGGGAAAACGTATTGTCACCGGCACATGGTCGCGGAGTGGTTCAAGACAACGCTCGGTGAATGCGTAGAGGAGCTGTGATGAAACTCAAAATCTGCCAAGTCACGCCCGACCCGGACCAGCCCAGGAAGCTGTTCGAGAAAGGCGCCTTGGCCGAACTCGCGGCCTCAATCCGCGAAAACGGCCTGCTGCAACCCATCAGCGTGCGGCAAACTGGACCGGACGCCTACATCATCATTGCCGGGGAGCGGCGCTACAGAGCCCACCTGCTGGCCGGCATGCCTATGATCGAAGCCAACATCGTCGAAGGCGGGGATCACGAAATCCTCGCCATCGTGGAAAACCTGCAACGCTCGGACATCACGCCTTTGGAGGAAGCGTTCGCGTTCAAGCGCCAAATCGACCACGGCTACACGCCGGAATCGCTCGCGCACCGGCTTGGCATCAAGCAGCCTCACCGTATTTCAGATCGGCTTCAGCTTCTCGACCTCAACCACGCCTATCTCGATCTACTCGAAAAGGGCCACCTGACCCCAAGCCAGGGCTTCGAGCTGTCCCGCCTCGGGCCGCAGGATCAGGACCGGCTGTTCAAGATGATCGGCGACGGGCGCTGCGATACCTACGCCAAACTGCGGGCCGCCGCGGACGGCTTTATGATGGCTGCCAGCCAGTCCAGCATGTTTGACGACGACGGCCCGAAAGTAACAGCCCAAGAAGCGAGCCTGTTGACCGCGTTCGAGAAGAAGATCGCCGCACTGGTCATCCTAGTCGGCGCCGGGTTCAAGGACGGCGAACTCGTTGTTTTGAAAAAGATTAACCCGCACCGCGCCGCCATCGCCGTCGACCAGCTCGACTTGATCAGCCGCCACGTAAAAATGATGCAGCGCGAGCTGCAAATGGCCGCTACACAAAGCGATCTAAGCCTCAAAGCTGCCTGATTCCAGGCTTCGAGCCACCCTTGCCGGTGGCTTTTTTCACCCTGTCATACCCCCCCTACCTCAATTCGGGCGTATGAACCTTCTTCTATACGCTCGGTTCTAGTCGAGGGCGCTCCAGACATTTACATCCCCCCCATATAATCAACAGCTTACAAATGCAGCTCTGGCAGCGCGTACCCGTCGAGGCCGATGCGCGGTTTGATCTTCCTGCCCATCTCGGCAGCGGTGATGCGCTTGTGGCAGTCCTTGTTTACAGCCTGCAGATTGCTGGGGCTGTCGTCACCGCCACGCGCCTTGGACTTGATGTGGTGCACCTCGGTGGCTCTGGTCAGCCTGCCACCATGTCGTCCGCCTTTGCACCTTTCGCACTGGCACAGGCCATTGTCCCTTCGCAGGATCACCAGCCGCAGCTTTAACCAGTTGTTACCGTATCCCCTTGACTGGCGAGATTCGGTTGACCAGCCCGACTTCCTTGATGTCATCTAAGATGCGCCCTGACCAGTCACGCCGTTATATGGCTTGATAGAAAAAGCCGCGTTTAAGCGGCTTGGGGTATAGGTGCCTACTCACTACGCTCTGCTGCGGGAACCACCATGCTTCGGGTGATTTCTCGGGTTAGACCCTAGACCTACGCAGCAGCATCCACTTTCGGCTATTTGTATCGTCTTGCCGACGTCGGCAAAGCGATCCAGATGCTGTTTCTCCGGGGCGAGTTCTTCTAATGAAGGTCGCCCCTTTTTCATCTGTGTCCTGCGCTCCGGTATGGCTTTCGCGGCCAGAGCCTTCATCACAGGCGTGGAACTCTTTGGGTATCCACTGCGCCAATTTACTGTGTATTTGACCAGTGGTCAAGAATACAGTTCAATTATTTGTTTTCCTTATAAATCAATAGCTTCTCTCCAAAAGCGCCGCCATTGCTACATTAACAGAACGGTCTTTTGTCCCGATCAACTGCTGAATATAGCCAAACTGCCGGATGATCCGCTGAACCTTACCCAAAGCCAGCTTCATTGTCCGGGCCCGCTCAAAGTCCGTGTATCTCCTGATCCCCGACCCGTTGCAGGTCTCGCAGATTACCCTACGTTCCCCGACCATCAGCTCCTTCGCCCCGTTGCAGTCCCGACAGCGGTCGGAGACGTACTCGTGAAGGCACTGCTCAACCACTGACTCAGCGACCAGCCTAACCTCGTTTATGAACCTCTCAGTGTGGATATTGATGAGGATGGTTCTTGCCGATTTATAGGCCACTGACTCGTTCATGTATTTGGCCTTCCAGAGCAACACGCCTAGCTCATCGCAAAGTCCAGACGCAGTCACGCGGTCTATGGCCAGCTCCTTGTTTTCGTCCCATTCGAGAGACGCGAAATTTGTGCTGGCAAAAGCCTCGCGAAGATTAGCCAATTTCCAACTCCATGTAATGCCTGCACCGCTTCCCGAACGGCCGCGTCTTGCCGAACGCCTTCATATCAATCTGATGCCCCTCGATAACGGCCTAACGAAACGTCTTTTCGATATAAATCTTTTTCATAGTTTTGTGCTTCCTTTTCGTCTGGCGCATCAGGTTGAGTGCTTGCGCGGCGGCTTGGGGTGTTGCGCGGCGGTCGCGCATGGCGATTTCGATAATCATCTGCAGTGCATTGGACTTTTGCTTTAACAGTCACCGATTTCGAGATCCACCGCTCGGCACTGGTTGTTCCCGATGCGCGCTCGAATCGCAGCCCGTCAACGATGCGCCCTTGATGTCGGGCGATCCATTTACCAAGTCGCCGCCGGTTAATTTCGCCGCGCTCCTCGGCAATTTCGCGGAGAACTTCGCGCAGGTCGTCGTTGCCGGAGGCGTCCACGGCTTCGCGAATCATGACTGGTTCACCACCGAATGCGCCGTGCCACACGTGCAGCAGCCTGCCCAGCGTTTCGCGGTCGGGGTCTCTCGCCAGTTGCTCGAAAACACGCGATGCCGGGTCTGCCATGCCAAGCCACAACAACGGCTGCCGAACCCATGCGCTCCACTGGCTGTAGCTTGCCAATGGCTTGCATGCGGTTTGCGGTTCTCCTGCAGTGACCCACGCCCGGATGATCGTGAGTGCAAGGCTTACGTAATGCTCGCGGTTAGCCATTACAACAGACAGCGGATCACCTGTGAACTGACGCGCCGCCGGTGTTTCCATCTGCGGGTCAAGCGCAATGGTGATGCAGCGCCGGGCCATATCTCGTACAGCGTCAACGTTGTTTCCGCTCGACAAAAACAGCGACCGCGTGCCCACCGTAGCGGTTTTGGACACGCCCAAAATACGACCGGCCAGATGCTCCTCAGTAAGCGCGCTGCATAGGCTTTTGAACGGGATCAAGTCGCTGGTCAGGTTATCGAAAATAACGCAGGCCGGGGCTTCCAGCAGGCAGGATAGCAGGAGCTTTTGCGCCTCCTCCTCGGACGTTGGAAACGCTACGGCTGACGGGGCGGTCGGACTGGCGAATGCTGCAATGATGCGAGTCAGATAGCTGCCACCAGCAGCGATTTGCGGCTTCCTTACGTGGAACATGGGCGCGGTCGGCAAACTCGGGCGTATCGTCGCCGTCAGCATGCCGGCCACTGTCGCGGCTTCGTCGTTTTCATCCGCGAAGTCGAACTCAGTCAGCAGTGCCCGCAATTCAGCCAGTGCCGCATCCGCATCGGCGCGGGTAGGCTCGGACAGGACGTGGAACTGGTGCGCATCAAATACCCCAAATAACCCGGTCGGCTCGTCATACCCGGCCACAGTCACCAGCGAAGCATCAGCCCGCATGTGTGGCTGACGGGCGATGCCAGATAGCGCGGGCAGGTGGTTGTATATTTCGCTGTCGAACAAAACACCTATGTGACGCTGCGGCGGGTCGCAAACCACGTCAGCATCAGCGCGCGCGTCGTGACGAGTCCAAACAGCAGCGCCGGACAGGGCGCGCAATAGTGCGGGCTGCGAAACGGGTTTGATGGTGGTGGCGAAGCTTTCAGGATCGGTGTGAATAGCCACAATCAAACCGCCACGCTGGTAATAACGTTTTGTGTCAGCCAGCAGCAATTCGCCAGCGTCAACGATGCGGTTCAATTCACCCGCCTCGACCTTGATCGTGGGTTTGTGCTTCGCCTGCCTGAAAGTGACCGACAAGAACTCCAGCAGCTTGCCGATTTTGAGTTTGTCGCCGTGCCCGTGCTGACATTTATACCCGCCCACGGGGTAGAGGTCGGACGGCTCAAAATAGGCAGAACCATGGTCGACCGAATCAGTATGCTCGAGAACCCAAGGGCAGGTTATGTCGTGTTTCCCACTGCCGCGCTGTTGCTTGTACAGCCCGCGCGTTTTGAGTGCGGTAATGACTTCGTTTTCATGGGTCTGCGGTGTGTACACGTCATCCTCGACGTGGCGCGCCGATGACTTTGCCCCGGTCTTTCTGGGTTCTGTCGGTGGCGCCAATTCCAGACGGCTGATGATCCCCTCGACGGTGTAGCGCCGGGCGGGGTGCCATTCGACAAGGCGACATTGAAATGCGGGGGTGCACTTGCCATTACTTGCTGCAGGCAGACGGCCATAACGCGTTGCAGGCGACTTTGCGCCGGGGTCGCAAAGTCCTGCCTCTACCATGCTTTGATTCAGGCCTTTGACGGCGGTCATGTCGGTTTGCGGCTCGGTGAACAGATAGCCCGCCTGAAAATTTCCCGGACTGGTTTCTATTACGTAAGACGGCGGGCAGGCTTCAAGTCTTTCGAGCGGTAACGCTTTTGTGCCAAGGTCGTCAAGCATGACGCCACAGACCGCCGCGCAATCTTTCTCGCGCCGCCGATACCCGGCGGCGCTAGGTGCAAAAACCGCAAGGGTGAAATACCAATTGAGCGTCGCGTCATCGGTGCTGGTCTCGCCGGGTCGCAGCGCATCGCCGCCCCAATTTTTTCGGTCTTTTGGCTGGCCGGGAAAGCCCAGTACAAACGGGCGCAGCGATTCGGCCATGCCTTGAAAAACTGCCAGCAAAAATTCATCGTTGCCTATTTTTCCTGCAGGAGCGACAATCGCGATGTCATGAATTTGCTTTGCGTCTAGCCGGTCCCCCGACCGGCTTTCGCTTTTTTGGGCGGTCAAGATTGCGCCGCCGTGCCCTGAGCGTCGCGCCAAGCGATCAATGAAGGGCCATCGAAGACCGTGCAGCGCGCGCTTAATCGTTTAGGTTTGGGAAAATCATGACGTTCCTTTGCCCAGCGCCAGAGAGTTGCTGGGGCGATTCCAAGTAATTCTGCTGCTTGTTTTGGCCGATAAGACCTGTTCTGAGTTTGAGACATAAGTCGCCTTCATAAAACCCCGCGTTGTCTATTGCCTGCGGTATGTTGGCGAGCTTAATAGCGTGTCCGGGCTGGCTCTAGGCTTTTCGCCGATTCGCTAAAAACCGCGAAAGTGATGATGACGATCTACGACTTTTCCCCAAGAGCTCAAGCTGGTTTTTCTCTACCATCAGAAGAAGTTTTCGGGCTTTAGTTATTTGCACCCCATAGGCGCGCTGCGAAAGCAGCAAATGCAAAACGCCATCAAGGGACGTAACGGATTGATTCGCTCGCGCAATATCCCACGCATGCCCCCACAGCTCGCAACCCAATCGCCAGTCTTGCCGGGCAGTGGCCGTTTTTTTCGGGGTGTCGGTTGGAAGGTTGGTACTACGGAAGACAGCATCAAGCGAAGCTGGCCCGCCCACCCGCAAGAATGACCCCAAGGCAGCACGGTAGGCCGTTGCAAGCCACGTCGGAAGGGGTAAATTTTCGTCGGCACACAGGCCTACGGCGTGCAACAGTGAAAGGGTGTCGCCTTGCGCAAACCGTACCCGGTACACCTCGATGTGTTGGTGAATTTGAATAAGGGCTCGGCACCGCATGTTTCTTGTAGGGTGGCCGAAGTGCATTCCCGTGCGGAAGTAAAGCGCGGCCTTTGCCCATGCGCTATCGAGTTTGCCAAATTCCCGATCTCTGTCGTCATAGTAGTTTTCGGCATGGAGGAACTTCATGCAAACCCCCTCAAGGTGTCTGCCCAGCCCTGAAGCGGGATCACTGCGCCGTCAGCAGCCACTCGGTCACAGTGAGCTTTCATGCCACCACCTTTGAACGAATGCCCACCACGTCGCCAGTGGTGCGAACGATGCCACAGTACGCTGCCCAATCGTTCATCATCGCCCGGCGTTTTTCGAGTGCGTCACCACGGCGATAGGCTGCCTCTACTTTCGACTCCAGAGCATGGGCCAAGGCCTGCTCTGCCAAGTCACGCGGGTAATTCGTGCGCTCGCTGCACCAGTCCCTAAACGTAGATCGAAAACCGTGAGGCACAGCGTTAACCCCCATCCGGCGCATAACGGCGGTTAACGTCATATCACTGAGTGGGCCACCACGCGGGGCAGGGAAAACCAGGTCGTTATCCTTTATGCGAGGCTGGCTGCGAAGTAACGTTAAGGCCTGCTCTGATAGCGGTACACGATGCTCCCGGCCCGCCTTCATCCGCGCTGCGGGAACAATCCATACAGCAGCCTGCAGGTCAATTTCAGGCCATGCGGCCCCGCGTACATCGCCACTGCGGGCTGATGTCAATATGGCGAACTCCAGGGCTTTAGCAGCCCCGCCTTCACGCTTGCGAAGGTCAGCCATGAATGCGCCCATGTCGTCAATTGGCAGCGCGCGGTGATGAACTACTTTCTGCACCTTTGACGGTGCCGGCAATAACTTATCCAGACGGCCCGCCCACTGTGCCGGATTTTCACCTGAGCGGAACCCGCGAACCGTTGCCCAATCCAGGACAGATTCGATCCGGCCACGCAAGCGGGACGCAGTTTCAGTCTTCGTTTTCCATATCGGTTCCAGCACTGCCAGAACGTGGGATTGTCCGATGTCTCGCACCAGCAGCCTGCCCATGCTCGGATAAGCGTAATTCTTCAATGTGCTGACCCACTGAGCGCGATGCTTTGCATTTTTCCATGCGTCGCCGTGAGTATCAATGTAAGCCTGCGCCGCCTGCTCGAATGTCTTTTCGTTGGCTTGCTGTGCTGCCAGGGCGCTTTTGGCTTGCTTTCGCTGTGCAATCGGGTCCATGCCATCGTTAATCAAGGCGCGCGCCTTGCGGGCGCTATCACGCGCTTGCTCTAGCGTCACGTCTGGGAACCCGCCTAAACCCATCTCGCGGCGCTTGGTGCCCATCATTACGCGCAACACCCAGGATCGTGCCTTGCCTTGATTGACTGCCAAGTAAAGCCCCGCCACGCCACCGACTGCCCACAGTCCCGGTTTCTTCAGTCGGCCCACAGCCAGCGCGGAAAGTATCTCAGCCTTGATTGCCATGATTGCCACCCTTGAATAGGTTACATAGGGTTAATAGGTTTGCGTCAGCCGCGTTGATGAAAGTGTCAGAAACAAAAACGCGGAGCTTGCCATGCCTGCCATAAAATATTTCCACCATCGCTTCCCCCATTGATGATGGGATTGAGCGGGATTGTAAGGGATTACCTGAGACAATGGCAATTTATAATTGCTATGTAAATCAGCCGATTAGATACAATGCGGCACGATGTGGGACGCTATTCAGGCGGACTCCCTCTCCGCCAGATAAAAACGGCCCCGCTTGGGGTCGTTTTTTATTTGGCGGTGCGGAAATGTGGACGAACCATCCGAGTTCGACCAGCGACACGCGGCGCGCAGCCGCAGTTAACTTGTAAG
>Ga0209702_10008852_pt1 | contig 11496 bp, 10 predicted proteins | sample FRY01_FD_187210 | JGI IMG/M metagenome (GOLD analysis project Ga0209702, IMG submission 187210) | Freshwater microbial communities from Lake Fryxell liftoff mats and glacier meltwater in Antarctica - FRY-01 (SPAdes) (version 2) | ecosystem: Environmental > Aquatic > Freshwater > Ice > Glacier... | reverse complement strand
GCCCAAACCACGGCCACCATCGCACTGTCTGTGGGCCGCACTGTTTGCGCGCATTTATGAGGTGTCCCCGCTGCTGTGCCCAATGTGCGGGGGCCAGATGCGCATCATTGCGTTCATCACGTTCAGCGCCGACATTCACAAGATTCTGGAGCACATCGGCGTCGACCCCGAAGCCCCGCGCATCGCCCCGGCACGCGGGCCACCGCTGTGGGATGACTGCGGTGCGCAGGAATCACAGGAACAGTGGGAAGGTGCTGAGGCTTTGCCGGACTGGGATATGGCAAACCAATCACCGCCCGACTACCTCGACTATCCCGACGATCAGCGCACCACTTGGTGAATTTGCAGCAATGGGCCATGGGTCGCGACGACTGCGCCGGGGTAGGGCTGTGTCCGTCGGCAGCCCGGCACGTGGTTTGCGACGATGGGGCACAAATTCTGGGGGGTTCAGACTGTCATCTCAGGGAAACCCGAGTATTTTTCAGGACGATTTACGGTGCGATACTCGGCCTCATGCGGTTGAAATGACTATCCGTCGGCCATGGCCGATATTTGCATTGGCCCTTTCGCTCTGCAATGTGACCTCCGTAGTTGACAGGGGCACCAACTATCTTGCTAGGATTCGCAACTGGTGAATCAAAGCTAACATCCGAAATGGCGTATCTCACACCTTTCTCCGCTGCTGCCTCAATATCTTTGCGCAATCGAGGTAACGACTCGATCAGTAAATCTTTTTGTGGAAATGGATACGTTTGTACTGGAATTAGTCCAAGCACGGACGACAAATCAATCACGTTATCTGCCTGTACAAGACCTAGGTTACCGCCGTTAAATCTACAAATCGTTATTGATGACCTTTTTCGTCGATTTCTTCAGCCCTGTAATTTCCGGTCACCTTAGAAAAGAGTTTATTATCCGAAATTGCTGTGAACTCAGGGCTCAACATCATAATTATGCTCCAACATATTATTGTGGCAGCGTGCAATCGACTTATTGTCAAACATCAACGTTCCAACCACTTGTGCCCACACGAGAACGATATATGGTTCAGCTGACAACGTTCCTACAAAGGGCTTTCCGATGCAACGAGAATGGATAAATATCACAATCACTATAGAGGAAGTTACAACCTATTAAATCCTAAGAGTATCGAGCGTGGCGTGCGACACGCTGCCGCTAACAACGTCCTTTTCGAACCGCCATCTCAGCTAATTTGAACTTGAGGTTCTCGCTACCATTGCGAAACAACTGATCGCAAAACGAGGGATGCCTTTCGCTACCGCCGGCCTACACATGGCTGGCCCTTCAAGCCGCCAACTTAGGTAAATTTAATTTATTTATCTAATATGGTTTTTCGCGGCTAAAAAATTAATTGCTTTTGTGCGTATTCTTATCTAAAATCTGCATCTGCATCTGCATCTGCATCTGCATCTGCATCTGCAAATCAATTGATTTGCTACGTATAGTACACTGAGCACGCAGTGAAAAATTGGTGCAGTTAGTAAAGACCGAGCATCGATTCGACACTGCGAACCATGGTTACCAGTCGGGGGCCTATGTCTCCTTTCAATTGCCCCTCGTTCAGCAAGAATGAAGACACTCCGCAGTTGAACACTAGGATTTCTCCATCTGCAGTGCGCCGTAATGGCACGCCTACAGCGTGAATATTCGGTCGCGCGTCACCGTAGGAAATAGAAAAACCGTGGCGATTGAAGCATTCAAGGCTCTCTTCGATATGCGGCTGGAAGGTCTTCCAGACCTCGGGCGATTTGGCACGGATTTCATTGACCAGCACCGTACGCTCTTCGTGGCTGCAACCCGCCAAAAAGGCTCGTCCCATGGCGGTGCCAGCGATCGGAAAACTTAAACCCACATCGGGCGGGAAGGTCATGGATGCCTCAGCGCGACTGCTCTCGATATAAACCATGTTCAAACGATCTCGCATGCCCAGAGACACCGACCCTTTGACATGGTCTGCTAGACCTTTCATAAACGGGCGAGCAAGCTGGCGCAGACTGATGCTCGCGAGCAACGGATAACCCATCGACAGCACCGCCGAACCTATCTGGTACTTACCGCTGACCCTGTTGATGCGCAGATAGCCTAAGCGGACCAGTGTGTAAGTGAAACGCGAAATCGTCGCTTTTGCCATTCCAGTGCGGGCCGCTAGTTCGGCGTTGCCAAGTTGGTTATCGCGCGGTGTAAAGCAGTGAAGGATCTCTAGACCACGCGCCAGCGTGGTGGCGAACTGGCGATCGTTGCTGAAGTCCTCCTTGGTGAAGTTCGATGCAGGCCCCTTCCAATCTGTTGTTAAGCCAGGGCGTGACTCACCCATCTCAGCCATTGCCGGCATGCGGTGACTCGACGAAGTGCGCGTGGATGTCATAAATTTTCCAAAAAAACAATCATGTTAAACCATAAGTAGTTTTTGTTTCATTTATTCGAATCCTGTTCCGCAGAGCAGAACATATATTGCAGTCTCTTCGGATCTGTAGGAAAGTTTAGCACGGTCAGAAGAATATCATCGTAAGGAGCGCAACGTGATTCGAGACAACCAGTCATTCACTAATTTTTTGAGCAACGTGCACAGATTCGTACACGACAAGGCAATTCCGAGCGAGGCAGAAATCGAAAACGCCGACGAGGTACCCTTCGCACTTGTAGACGAGTTGCGTAACGGAGGCTTTTTCGGCTGGAGTATTCCGGAAGAGTATGGCGGTGCCGGCTTGACAACCGAGGAACTCGTGCTGGGTGCGCTGGAGCTATCACAGGCGGCGGTAGCTGTACGGGCCCGCGTCGGTACAAATACCGGTATTGGGTCCGAAGGAATAGTTGTCGACGGGACTGTCGAACAGAAGCTGCGATATCTGCCGAGACTAGCCAGCGGTGAATGGACTAGTTGCCTGGCCGTAACTGAGCCCGACGCCGGCTCAGAAGCATCAAATGTGAAGACAACGGCGCAGCGCGATGGTGATAGTTACATCTTGAATGGAGAAAAGTGCTACATCACCAATGCGTCGATTGCTGACCTGTTTACAGTCACTGCACGAACCGATCCCGACAGTAAGGGTGCCAAGGGAGTTTCTTCATTCCTCGTTGAGCGTGGCATGACCGGACTGTCAGTTGGCAAGCCCTATCGCAAGATGGGCCAGGCTGGCTCACCCGTCAGCGGTGTTTATCTAAACGACTGCCGGGTACCGGCCACGAATTTGATTGGTGGAGTTGAAGGCAAGGGGTTTAGCACCGTGATGAAAGCGTTGAACAAGCAGCGCATTCACCTCGCAGCTTTATCGACCGGTCCGGCAATACGCATGTTGAACATGGCGATCGAACACGCTAAGTCACGGGTTCAGTTCGGTCGGCCGATTGCGGACTACCAATTGGTGCAAGCAATGATCGCTGACTGTCAAACCGAGATTTTTGCCGCTCGCTCGATGATCATCGAGACCGCACGCAAGCGCGACTGTGGTGAGGACGTGGTTCTCGAAGCCTCGATGTGCAAATATTTCGCCACTGAGATGTGCGGTCGGGTCGCCGACAGGTGCGTGCAGATATTTGGCGGTGCCGGCTTTATCGCAGACCACTCTTCGATTGAGCGCTGGTACCGTGATATCCGGTTGTTCCGTCTATACGAGGGCACTAGCCAGATTCATCAACTCAATATCGCGAAGCAAGTTATCGCCGCTGCCGGCTGATACCGACACCCCAACAGCTTCGAAAAGCAGACATGTCAAATTTAGATTTCCTATTTCAACCGCGCGCGATAGCCGTGATCGGTGCATCGACCAATCCTGCTGCTATCGGCAGTCAAGTCATTTCCAACCTACTCAGTCATCAATATTCTGGGAACATTTATCCGGTCAACCAGAAATACAAGGAGATCGAAGGCATACGTTGTTTTTCCGGGATTGAAGCCCTACCCGATACTACAGATGTGCTAGTAGTAGCGGTAGCGGCACGATTCGTCCCAGAAGTGATCGCAGAAGCGGGCCGTAAGGGCATCAAATTTGCCGTCATCCTTAGCTCCGGATTTGCCGAAACTGGCGATGCAGGCAAGTCGGCACAGCAGGAACTTATACGTCAGGCCGCCGAGACCGGCATCCGTCTAATCGGGCCGAATTGCCAAGGGCTGATGAATATCGCCGATGCCATTCACATCGGTTTTGGCGCGCCTTACACGCTGAAGTACCGCGCCGGCCATGTCAGCCTTGTCTCGCAATCCGGTGCGTTTGGCAATTGCCTGGTTATGGGCCTGGACGATGCACGAGTCGGCCTGCGCCGCTATATCTCCACCGGCAACGAGGCCGCGACCAGTTCGCTCGACTGCATTGAAGATTTTCTCGACGACGAGCAGACCCATATCGTTGCCGGATATGTAGAAGGGTATCGCGATGCCCATCGGCTGGCCGCGATCGGCAGCAAGGCGCTGCAGCTCGATAAACCGTTGGTGATGTGGAAGGTCGGCAACAGCGATGCAGGCGCCCGCGCGGCCGCATCACATACCGCCAACTTGGCTGGTGGCGCCGGTTTCTATCACGCAGTTTTTCGCCAATTCGGTATTGTCAGTGTCAACGACATCGACGAAATGGCCGATTGCGTTCGTGCGCTGGGCACTGGTCGGCGCGCGGCAGGGAACCGTGTGGGAGTAGTCACCATCTCGGGTGGTGCAGGCGTCGTACTGGTCGACAAGTGCAGCGAACTTGGTCTGCAGGTGCCACCGTTCGCCGCCACGACCCTTGATGAACTGCGTCCCAGGTTGCCTGAATTTGCAAGCCTGGCGAATCCGCTTGACGTCACCGCAGGCGCAGTCACCGATCCAGACGGCATGGTCGCCGCACTGCAACTTGTCATTCGCGATCCGTCGGTCGACATGCTGGCGCTGGCGCTGGCCGCGATCAGTGGCCGCACTGGGACGATCGCGGCGTTGGCAATCGCCGCGCTGGCAAAGGAGACCGATATGCCAATTCTGGTGGCGTGGAACGCGCCGCAGTCACTGAATACCGAGGCCTACGCCATCCTTGCCGAAGCCGGCATCCCGGTCTATTCGTCACCGGTTCGTTGTGCGCGAGGTCTCGGTGCGATCTGGGAATACAACTCGGCCCGCCTGCGTCAGCGCGCCGAAGATCCGGCACTGGCCCTGTCTTCCGAGCCGGTGCAGCTTCGGCAGGCGTATGCCGGTTTGCTGAACGAGTTCGACTCCAAACAGGTATTACAGGCCTATGGCCTGCCGGCAACCGTTGAAGCGGTCGTGCACGATGCCGATGGCGCTGCCGAACAAATCGGCAGGATAGGTTACCCAGCGGTGATGAAGCTCCTGTCCGCCGACCTGCCGCACAAGTCAGATATCGGTGGCGTGAAGGTCGGCCTCGCCGACGAGGCGGCGGTGCGCGAGGCATACACCGCGCTGCAGAATGTGGCGGCCTCGCAGGCAGGGACAGCGCGCATCGACGGAATCTTGGTCCAAGAGATGGTCCGCGGCGGGGTCGAGGTGATCTTGGGTGCCGTTGTCGATCCCAGCTTCGGCCCGATGGTGATGTTCGGCTCGGGCGGCGTTCATGCCGAAGTACTGAAGGACGTCACCTTCAGGATGGCACCGCTGCAACGTGCCGACGCTCAAGCGATGGTCGAAGAGACGCGCGCCTTCAGACTGCTGCAGGGTGTCCGCGGCGCCCCGCCGGCCGATATCGAGGCTCTGATCGATGCGCTGCTCGCCCTTGGACGGCTGGTGGTCGAGCGGCATAGCGATCTGATCGACGTCGACATCAACCCGCTGTTTGTCCTGCCCGACGGCCAAGGTGTGCGGGCCGCTGACGCCGTGGTTCGCTTCAAATGAACCAGATGACATCCAAGGAGGCTGCCTTGAACAAGACTGCGTGCAGTTCTATGCTCGCCGGCCAAGTTGCAGTGATCACCGGAGCAGGCCGCGGTATTGGTCGAGCAATCGCGCTAGCTTACTCGCAGGCAGGTGCAACGGTGGTCGTCAGTGCGCGTACAGAAAGCGAGCTGCAGGCAACCGTTGCGCTGATAGAAGAAATCGGCGGCAAGGCCAGCCTGTTCGTTGCCGACGTGGTTGAGTACAGGCAGATGTCTGCGTTGTTCGAACATGCGGTCACATTGCATGGCGGCGTCGACATCGTGATGGTCAATGCTGGGGTTGCTGGCAAGTCTCACAGACTTCATGAGAGCGATCCTGCCGAGTGGTACCAAACCATGAACGTCAATGTGATCGGGGTCTACAACACCGTCAATACCGCGATACCTCATTTGCGCCAGCGAGGTGCCGGCAAGATCATCGTGACCGGATCCGGCACCCGTCATCGCGCGAATATCGGGCGCCCCGACTCCGCAAGCGCCAAATCTGCGGTGTGGATGATGGTGCAGGTTTTGGCCTTAGAACTGCAGGAATTTAACATCAGTGTTTATGAGCTCATTCCGGGGCCAGTCAAGACGGCGCTAACGCAGTTTGGGAAGAGAAGCTTTCCGCCTGGCGAATGGGTCAAGGAGCCTCATGACGTGGTGCCGCTTGCACTCTTTTTGGCCACCCAGTCAGACTGCGGTCCGACTGCGCAAAGCTACAGCCTAATGCGGAGGGCGACATGAACCGCAGTTTCATAAATCGCACTTGTATTGGGACAGGCAGATTTACATCCGGCAAGTTTTCAAAAACCCGACCAAGTCCCTATCCGCGAGCACCTCCCTACCAATTCTAGGCTTGTACCCCCCCCGCTGCAGCCGTTTTGTCAACCGCAAATAAATCTACGCTCATAGCCCTCTGCTTCTTCATCTTAACCAAAGGAATCCGACATGTCTCGCATCAATACTCACCAAGCCCGTTCTTTTACCAAACTCGCAGTAGCTGTCGCGATCGCGGTAACTGCACAGGCAATATTTGCCGCCGACTACCCGACCAAGCCGGTCACCGTGATCGTACCTTTCCCGGCTGGCGGTAGCACCGATTTAATGGCAAGGGCTGTGGCCCAAGAGTTTAGTAAGACGTTCAGGCAGAATGTTGTGGTCACCAACACCGCCGGTGGCGCCGGCACCGTCGGCACAATGGCGATTGCCCGAGCTCGCGCTGACGGATATACGTTGGGTGTTCTTCCGGCTGCGACTTTGGTAAACCAGCCGCACATGAGGACGACTCCATACAACCTGGATTCATTTGAATATATCTGCCAGTTATTTGAGAGCTCACTGGCTTTGGCAGTCAAGCCTAACTCGCCGTTTAAGACGCTCAAAGAATTCATCGCGTACGCGAAGGCGCACCCCAATGAGCTGACTTATGGCACGCCCGGCCCTGGCACGCTGCCACACTTGGCGATGGAACAATTGTTAGACAAGGCTGGTATCGAAACCAAGCACGTCCCTTTCCAGGGTGATGGGCCTGCCGCAACCGCATTGCTAGGCGGCCATACCGACCTGTATGTGGGCGCAGTGGCCGTCATCAAGGACAAGGGCATGCGTTCAATCGCCGTCTTCACAGAAGAAAGGGTGGATACGTTGCCAGCGACGGGAACCGCGCAGGAGCAGGGCGTTGACATGACTGCATCCTGGTGGGGTGGGGTGGTGGCACCGAAGGGAACACCTGCCGATGTCGTTGTTGCAGTTGAAAAATCCTGTGTTGCGGCCTCGCAGTCTGAAAGCTTCAAGACTACCTTGAGCAAGCTCGGCACGATGGTCAAGTACCGCAACGCCAAGGACTACCGCGTGTTGGTTGACAACGTTTCCAAGGTGAACGGCGCCCTCATTGCTAAAGTTCTGAAGCCCGCCGGAGCCAATAAGTGACCAAGCGGACGCTCGACCTGGCATATGCCGCCGCGTGGCTAGCTGGCGCGGCGGCACTACTCTGGGCTAGCTTTGGCCTGCAGTTCGAGAACACGCCGATCTCCCGAAATCCGGCGTGGTTTCCTCAGCTTTTGCTAACGCTGATGCTGATCGCTGCTGCGGTGCTTGCCGTGCGATCCTTTATTCGCACAACGGCGACACCGATCACTTCAATGCGCTGGCAAGCGTTGGCGGTCACGTTACTGATCTCTGCACTCTACCTCGCCGCGTTCGTGAGCGTCGGCTTCATCCCCGCAACCGTGGTGCTGATTCCGCTGATGAGCTGGCTACTCGGATTCCGGAGGCCGTTGGTAATCGTGCTTGTAACTGCTGGCATGACGATCGGCCTTTGGTACGCCTTCACTTTGCTGCTTAACGTGACTCCGCCCGGTCCGGGCCTGCCGGTATTCCGCTAGGCGACCGGCTGCCTCTTTCGACAACACGTCCTCGCGAGGGTTGATCATGGAAATGTTTCTAAGTGCAGTGCAGATGCTGCTGACTTACGGATCGCTGCTGGCCATATTGCTCGGCGTCGCTTCAGGCATCATCATAGGAGCGCTGCCTGGCCTAGGTGCTGTGCTGGCGATCACGATGGCCTTACCGCTGACTTTCGTTTTGCCAAAAGAAGCCAGCATCGCACTGTTGTTGGGACTGTATTGCGGGTCAACATATGGTGGATCGATTTCGGCAATCTTGATCAACACACCTGGAACGCCGGCGTCAGCGGCAACCGTCCTAGATGGCTATCCAATGGCCCGCGCCGGACATGCCGATCTAGCGCTGGGCTGGTCAACCACTGCGTCGGCTATCGGCGGCATCATTGCCGCACTGATTCTTGCAATGGCCGCACCGTTGCTTGCCAAGGTCGGACTGTTGTTTGGCCCGGTTGAATATTTCGCACTCGGCCTGTTCGCGTTGACCTGCATCGTCAGCGTTGCCCGCGAGGATATTGTCAAAGGCCTGCTGGCAGGACTCGCTGGCTTGTTCATAGCGGTGATCGGCCAAGACCCGCTGACGGGTGATATGCGCTTCGACTTCGGTTCGTTTGACCTGGCCGCCGGTGTGGGACTAGTGCCATTTCTGGTTGGGCTGTTTGCCTTGTCCGAAGTCTTCTGGCGTATGGCTGAACACGATCCGAAAGCAGAGGCGAAGATCATGCGCGCCGGTTTCAGAATGCCGGGATGGTCCGAGCTCAAGCTGCGTGCGGGAGTGCTGCTTAAATCCTCGTTGATTGGCACATGGATCGGTACGTTGCCGGGCATCGGCGCGACGACTGCAGCAATGGTCAGCTATGCAGAGGCCAAACGTACATCGCCGCGACGTGACAAGTTTGGTACCGGCGAGCCTGATGGCATTATTGCTTCGGAGAGCGCCAACAATGCGGTAACAGCAGGGGCTCTGATCCCGACGCTTTCGCTCGGTGTGCCAGGCGATCCGATTACTGCGGTGATGCTAGGTGCGTTGACGCTTCAAGGCATTACGCCCGGTCCGCGGCTGTTCACCGAGAGTGGTGAATTGGTAATTTTCATCTTCATCGCGCTGGTAGTTGCTAACATCGTGATGTTTGCCTGCGGTGCTGCGTTGGCACCGCTGTTCACACGCATTCTGCGAATCCCCGAGCCGCTAATGATGACCTGCGTGGTGGTGCTTATTGCACTCGGTACTTACAGCATAAATTCCAGTAGCTTCGATCTATTGATTGTTTTTATATCGGGTGTTGCCGGTTTCCTACTTCGCTACAACGGCTTTCCATTGCCACCTATAGTTATCGGTTTTGTCTTGTGTCCGATGATAGAACAAAGCATGAGGCAGGGGCTTATCATCACAGACAACAGCTTCTTGGCTTTCTTTAGCTATCCGATCGCACTCGGGTTGTTCGTAGTTACGCTGCTTTTTTTGGTCTGGCCCTTCATACGTGACCGCTGGGAAAAAAGCAAGGCTACGAAAGCTGACAATGTCAGCTGAACCATTAATTTCTCAATTGGAAAAATAGTATGGAATCACTAATTAATCAATCATTTAAGGCTTATCGCTTGAGCGCCGAGGCAGACGGCAGCAGCCGTGGGCGTATTGTCGAGACCTGCATCGATGAACTCGACGCTGGTGACTTGGTCATCAAAACGGCCTTCGCTGGTGTCAATTACAAGGATGCACTGGCCGGCAATGGCGTTGCAAAGGTGATGCAGAAATTGCCGTGCATAGGCGGTATCGAGGCCGTTGGAACGGTCGTGAGTTCGAGCAGCGAGGAGTTTGCCGTCGGCGATGCTGTTGTCGTACATGGACGCGGCATCGGCGTTAAACATGATGGTGGACTGTCGGAATATGTTCGTGTTCCTGCTGCTTGGGTAATCCATATTCCAGTTGGTCTGAGCTTGCTTGAAGCAGCGATACTCGGCGTCGGTGGCCATACCGCTGCGGTCGCGATCGACATGATGGAGGTTAATGGGCTTTCACCTGAGCGGGGCCCTGTCGCAGTCACCGGCGCTACTGGTGGCGTTGCCAGCATTGCCATCGACATGCTCGCTGGACGCGGTTACGAGGTGGTTGCGGTGACCCGCAGGCCTGAAACCGAGCCTTATCTGCGCAAACTTGGCGCCCGCCGCGTCGTTGCCATGCCAGACAAGGCCGAGCGCGGCAAACCGCTTGAGGCAGGCCTATGGGCCGGTGCAATCGACACCACTGGCGGCCATGTGCTGGCCTGGCTGCTTCGCACCATGATGCCGCATGGCACGATAGCAACCTGCGGTAATACGGCAGGCATTGATCTGCAGACAACCGTCCTGCCCTTCATCCTGCGCGGCGTGCGCTTGCTAGGCATCGATAGCAATACCGAAATTCCTTACCGAAAGAAAGTATGGGGTCGAGAAGCGAGCGATTTGCGACCACGGCATTTGACCGATATAGGCGGAACGATCACCCTTGATGAATTGCCTGCGCTGCTCGACCGGATGATTGCTGGCCAGAGCCGCGGTCGCCAGGTTGTCGCATTCTAATGAGCGAACTATCGAGTAGCGACACGGCAGGCTCACCCCTGGTTCTACGTGAACAGCCCGCGCCCGGCGTCACGCTCCTGCGCCTTAACCGGCCGGCAGCACGCAACGCATTGAATTTGGAGCTGCGGCGCGAACGAAACCCACCAAAGCCTACAACCCCCGCCATCCCGAGCGCACCCTGCTGTACCGCACGATTGCCGAACACTTCGAGACTTGGCTTGAGCTGGCCAGTGCCGGCCAGTTCGACGGCCAAGGCGACCACCACACCCCGCCCGCTTATGTAGAGAAGGCTTTCCGCAAGTATCTGGAATGCGGCATCCTTGCCCACGGCTTTGCACGGGTGCGTTGCGATGACTGCGGGGACGACTTCTTTCTCGCCTTCTCCTGCAAAGGCCGCGGCGTCTGCCCCTCGTGCAGCACGCGGCGCATGGCCGAGGCCGCAGCGCACCTGCGCGACCATGTATTACCCCGCCTGCCGGTGCGCCAATGGGTGCTGTCGGTGCCCAAACGCCTGCGCTACTACCTGCAGCGTGACAAGGGCGCACTCAATGCGGCGCTGCGTATTTATCTGAGGGTGGTGCAGCAGAGTCTGCTGGCCCATTGCCCCGGTGTGGCAAGGGCTGACCCGGCCAGTCTGCACCTGGGTGCGGTCGCCTGCATCCACCGCTTTGGTTCCAGC
>Ga0209702_10008850_pt1 | contig 11501 bp, 4 predicted proteins | sample FRY01_FD_187210 | JGI IMG/M metagenome (GOLD analysis project Ga0209702, IMG submission 187210) | Freshwater microbial communities from Lake Fryxell liftoff mats and glacier meltwater in Antarctica - FRY-01 (SPAdes) (version 2) | ecosystem: Environmental > Aquatic > Freshwater > Ice > Glacier... | reverse complement strand
TCTCTTCCAAAAAATCCAACACTTGGTTCAAAAATAGCCCCATAGGGCGTACAAGAACCCTTATTAATCATTTGATTTTCAAGAATTTATTGTATTATCTTTAAAAAAATTTATATGCTTAAAAATATATCCATTTCAATTTGAAAACTGTCTTACTAATTATTTTCTCCCTTCTGTGTTTTAAAACATTTGGTCAGGATACCACAGCACCAACGGTCACCCTTACACACACAGATATAGATAACATAGTCACAGATAGTAATACGGTGACTATCACAGCCACTTTTAATGAGGCAATGGGAGGATTTGTAACAGATGGATTGACCCTTCATTTAGACACAAGGAATTCAAGCACTTATTCTGGAACTGGAAGTACGGTTTACGACCTATCTGGTAATAATAATAATTTTACGCTTATGGGAAGTATGGCCTGGGACAACACAAATGGTTTTACATTTGTATACGGCCAAACTACAAAATATCTAAAGAAAGAATCATTTTCTCATCCAACAACCGCATTCACAGATGAGTATTGGGTTAAATTTAATGCCAATCGCTCAATGTCTACATTAAAAAGTTATGCTACAAGTAGTAAATATAATGAATCATTATTCTTTACTAATTCTAAAATACTGTTGTTTGTAAATGATACAGAATTAAATACTGAGTTGAACTTTAATAATAATACAGAATGGCATCATGTCGTTAATACGTCTAATAGATCTACTGGTGAAGAAAAAATTTATGTAGATGGTGTGCTTGCTTATACAGGATCTCTTAGATCAGGTACTAATATTGTAACGGGTGGAACCTATATTATAGGGCAAGAACAAGACAGTAATGGCGGTAATTTTGCTGCCGATCAAGCTTTTGACGGCTTTATGCCACTTGTACGCCAATATAATAGAGTTTTAACAGCTTCTGAAGTGCTTCAGAATTATTATGCTATAACTGGGCCACCTATCAGTATTGGCAGTCTAGTAACTAACTCCTCACTTACAGCCACTGCCTCTAGCTCGGTTTGGACCTATCTTTGGGATGTGCCAGCGGGCAATGATGGCAATCACTCTGCAACCGTTTCAGGCTATGATTTGGCAGGTAATGCATACACAGGAACTGATAGCATTACCTTTACTATAGACAATACGGCGCCTACCATTAGTACTATTGCTACTAGTGCTTTTAGCTGGGGAGCATTATTGAATGCTACTGAAGACAATAGCGATGGTACAGTGACGCTCACTACATCAGGGGTAGAAGACGGACAGATAGTGACTATCACCCTTAACAGTGCTACCTACACGGGTACTGTTAACACCAACAGTGCTACGGTAACAATAACAGCTGCAGGCTTACAGGCCTTAACTAGTGGAGGTACTTACACCCTAACAGCAGATGTCAGTGATGCAGCAGGAAATGCAGCCACGCAGATCACAAGTTCAAGTTTTAATAATGTTCTTGAGGTCACGGTCACACCAAGTAGCAGCCAGTCCAAGACTTATGCTGCTGCAAATCCTGTGCTTACTTATAGTTTTACTCCTACCACAACAACCAATTCTAGTGCCGTAAGCTTTACAGGAACACTCTCTAGAACCACTGGAACAGATGCAGGCACTTATTCTATTACACTTGGTACCCTGACCAATACCAACTACAGTATTACACTGACTAATGTAGACTTTGAGATTACTAAAAAAGATTTAACTATCACTGCTGAGAATAAAACCAAAGTATATGATGGGCTTATTTTTACGCCTGCCTCTTATACCGCCTCATACACTGGCTTTATATCTGGTGAATCTAATTCTAATCTAACAGGTACCCTTTCCTTCACAGGTAATGCCCTTACTGCTACTTCATCTGGGACCTATGATATTTCGCCACAGGGGTTCACTTCTGGCAATTACAGTATTACCTATACCACTGGAGTGCTATCCATTACACAAAAGGCCATTACCATTACAGCCAACACCCTTACTAAGACTTTTGGAGAAATAGATCCTGCTGCCACCCTAAGCCATACCATTAGCTTAGGCATTATTGCAACTGGAGACACGCCTACGGGCACCATCACTAGAAGCGTTGGTGAAGATGTAGGTAGCTACACCATTTCTAATAACAACCTCACTTATGGAACCAATTACATAGAAACTTTTGTGAATGGAAGCCTAGCCATTACTGCCAAAACAGTTACTGTCACTGCAGACTCTCTGTCTAAAGATTTTGGAGCTGTAGACCCTGTGTTCAGCTATACGGCTTCGCCTGTTGTTGGCTTTAGCTTGCCTAATTCTAGCACCATAACCTTTACAGGAACACTCTCTAGAACCACTGGAACAGATGCAGGCACTTATTCTATTACACTTGGTACCCTGACCAATACCAACTACAGTATTAATTTTGTGAGTGATGTACTGACCATTGGAAAGATAACACCTACACTCACATTTAATGACGTATCCAAAACCTATGGCGATGCTAATTTTAACCTCTCTGCTACTTCTAGTAATACTTCTAGTTTTGTTTATAGCGTTTCTGACAGCTCTGTAGCTACTGTGAGTGGTGCTGCCATTTCTATTGTGGGTGTGGGAACTACTTCTGTAACCCTCACCCAGGTAGCTGATACTAATTATTTAGCAGCTACCGCTACCATGACCTTAAGCGTCACCCCACTTGGGGTCACGGTCACACCAAGTAGCAGCCAGTCCAAGACTTATGCTGCTGCAAATCCTGTGCTTACTTATAGTTTTACTCCTACCACAACAACCAATTCTAGTGCCGTAAGCTTTACAGGAACACTCTCTAGAACCACTGGAACAGATGCAGGCACTTATTCTATTACACTTGGTACCCTGACCAATACCAACTACAGTATTACACTGACTAATGTAGACTTTGAGATTACTAAAAAGACTGTTTTTGCTAGCGGAAACTCTGGTGTAGACAAAACATTTAATGACACCACCAACCTCCCTTCTGGTACAATAGGATATGGATCACTCACTGGCGTGGTAGGCTCAGATGACGTGACCCTCTCTGGGGTGGCTGCCTATAATACTGCATCGGCAGGGGCTAAAAGCATAGTCATTGGTACAGTTAGCCTTACGGGAAATGATAAAACAAATTACCAGCTCTCTTGGACTAATGGGGCTGGAACTATTATCAAAAAAACCCTAACTGCTACTGCCAACGATGATGCCAAGTTTGTGACCGAATCTGATATTTCTGGGTATAATGGGGTAAGTTATAATGGCTTTGAAGGAGATGACAGTATTTCAGATATAGACATTACAGGGCTTGCCATCTCAAGAACAGCCAGCAACACCAATACTGCAGCTGGCAGCTATGCGGGAACGTTAGTGCCCGCAGGTGTAACAGATACAGATTATGACTTTAATTATGTTGCAGGAGACTATACCATTATTCCAGCAGATAAACTATTACTTAGGGTAAGCAACCAGACCACTACCTATGGCATATCTGCTACCTATACCATGACAAGCGCTCAATATTACAAAACAGGAATAGGACTCGTAAACCTGACTGTTCCCACTCCTTCAGCTGGTATTTACCCAATTAATGATGGAGCCAGCACCATTAATATTCGTATAAACCCTGAAAACCCTATTAATAGTAATGCCGGACAATTAACAGCAGATAACTATGGCCTTACTGCTGTTGTAATTTCTGGTAGTTCAGGGAATTTTAATAACAATATTGAAGTGATTGGAAGCCATACGGTGGCTAAAAAAGGCATCACCGCCTCTGCGTCTTCTGTTTCTAAGGAGTATAATGGAACAGCAGCCATGGCAGGAGTTAGTCTATCTCTAGCTACTTTGGAAACCAGTGATGTAGTTACAGTAGACGGAACAGGTGCATTTAGTGATAGCAATGTAGGCACTGGACTTTCCTATTCTATTTCAGGGCTCTCTATAGCTGGCGCCGATGCCACTAACTACTACCTATCTGCAGGGGCTAGCTTTATAGGATCTAATGGCGTTATTACAAAGGCACCTCTTAGGATAACGGCCAATGATGATAGTATGGTAGACACAGACCCTGCCTATTCTGGCGGGAATGGTGTGGTCTACACGGGTTTTAAAAACTCAGAAACCCAAGCAATTCTTGGAGGCAGCCTTACATATTCTGGCAGTAGCCAAGGATCTAAAAATCAGGGCGCTTATACTATTATTCCAGAAGGGCTTACTTCAGGGAATTACTCCATGACTTTTGCAGCAGGAACCCTTACTATTATTGTAGGAGATTCAGATGGAGATGGTATTCGTGATCCTTCTGACAACTGTCCTACTACTGCCAATGCAGACCAGGCAGACACGGATGGTGATGGAGTTGGTGATGTTTGTGATAATGCGCCTACAGTTGCTAACGCGAATCAATTAGACACAGACGGAGATGGACAGGGAGATGTCATTGACACGGACGATGATGGAGATGGAGTCCCTGATACCTCAGATGCTTTTCCATTAGATTCCTCTGAGAGTTCTGATGCGGATGGAGATGGCGTGGGAGATACAGCAGATACGGATAAAGATGGAGATGGTGTTTTAGATACTTCTGATAACTGTCCTCTTACGGCCAATGCTTCTCAGTTAGACACGGATGGAGATGGTACAGGAGACGCCTGTGACCCAGACGATGATAATGATGGCATATCAGATATCATAGAGCTTCAGTGTGGTACAGACCCTTTAGATGCCTCAGATACTCCAATAGACACAGACAGTGACGGCATAGTAGATTGCTTAGATACGGACGATGATAACGACGGCCAGTTAGACACAGATGAAACAGCCTGCGGCTCAAACCCGCTTCTGGCTTCTTCTATGTCCTTAGATACAGATTCTGACGGGACGCCAGACTGCGTAGACACGGATGATGATAATGACACTTACTTAGATACTAATGACGCCTTTCCATTAGATGCTACAGAATGGCTAGACACAGATAATGATGGCATAGGTAACAATGCAGATTTAGATGATGATGGAGACGGTCAATTAGACACAGACGAGATAGCCTGTGGCTCTGATCCTTTAATAGCTTCTTCTATGTCTTTAGATACTGATGGAGATACTATTCCAGACTGCGTAGACACAGACGATGATAATGATGGGGTTTTAGACACAGCAGATGAATTCCCATTAGAGGCTTCTGAATGGTCAGACACAGATAAGGATGGCACTGGTAACAATGCAGATACGGATGATGACAATGATGGCTATTCTGATGTAGATGAGCTTAGTTGTGACTCTGATCCTTTAAACCAATACTCTAAACCAGCAGACCAAGACGGTGACGGTATTGCAGATTGTATAGATACAGACAGAGATGGAGATGGTTGTATAAACACTCAAGATGTCTTTCCAGACAATGCAGATGAATGTGTAGACACAGATGGAGACGGTGTAGGAGACAACTTTGAGGTAGATGATGATGGAGATGGTTACCTAGACACAGTTGACGCCTTTCCATTAGATCCAAATGAGTGGTTAGATATTGACGGAGATGGTATTGGAGACAATGAGGATACAGATGACAATAATGATGGTTTTGATGATAGTGTTGTGCTGGCATCGGGCGTGTTAACGCCCAACAGTTCTGGTATGGAAAATACCTGGAAAGTGATTAATATTGAGCGCCACCCTAATGCTAGGGTGCAGGTTTATAATAGATATGGGCAGAAAGTTTTTAGCACCAATGCTTATAAAAATAATTGGCGTGGGACTTATAAAAATAGCAGCACTTTACTGCCTGCGGGTTCTTATTATTATATAGTAGATTTAAATAACAAAGAGGCACCGCTTAAAGGTTGGTTGTACATTACTTACTAAAAAGTTCACTTAATGCTGACGTTATTAATTAATCTTTAAAGATACTTTCTAGTGTTAACGTTTCACTTGGAAGAACAGTATTTATATCATTACTATATGATCCGAGGTTTGTGTAAAATTCATCTGACTACATACACCTTAAAGCACACCTTTTTTATTAAAAAAGTTGACAAGTTGGCAAATTGAAGTAAAAAGGTAATGGCTTAAAAATAGACCTAGAAATGAGTATTAGGTAAGGTATAGAAACAAAAAAACCAAATTGGAGGGGGCTATAAATTTAAAATTGCCAAAAGAAAAAATAATAGTGTTTAATATTTTGGTATATTCGTTAAACAATACTTAATCATACTCCCCTATGAAAACACTACTCTTAAAATTCATTCCCCTTTTATTTATTGTATTCTCTGCTACAGACAATTCCCAAAGCAACAAAGGCTTTGAAGGCAAAGCTTATTATTTTTCTAAATCTAAAATGGAACTAGGAGATTGGGGAGCGAGAATGAGCCAGGCCCAGAAAAAAGAAATGCAAGGGAGGCTAAAAAATAGGTTAGAGAAGACATTTATACTCAGTTTTAATAAAGACGAATCCTTCTTTAAAGAAGAAGAAAAGATAGACGCCATTTCTGGCGCTACAGACACCTGGGGCAGCAACTTTGCCAGGGGGGAACAATACAAAAATATAAAGGAAAATAGCTTGGTACAGGAGCAAGAATTTTATGGGAAAAAATTCTTGGTTAAAGATTCACTGCAAACCATTGCATGGAAAATGGGTACAGAATCTAAGCAAATAGGAAAGTATATGTGTTTTAAAGCCACCGCCACTATTGCTACTGAAGAACTAGATTGGTACTCTTTTTCATGGACAGATCTAGCTTCTCAAGAAACTATTACAGAGATGAAAATGACTGAAGTAGAGGCTTGGTACACCTTACAAATACCCTTACAACACGGTCCTGCAGAATATTGGGGTCTACCCGGGCTTATTTTAGAGGTAAGTGCAGGAAATACTACCATGTTATGCTCTCAGATTGTACTAAATCCAAAGGATGGCGTAGAAATTAAAATGCCAGATAAAGGGAAAGAGATCACCAAAAATGACTACAGAATTACCCTTAAGAGTAAAATGCTTGAAATGAGAAACAACAGAGGCAGGCCTAGAAATTAAGCCTACTAAATTTTCATTACACCCCTCTTTAACAAAATAACAATCATGAAAAAACTAAGTATTGTAGTCATACTTCTAGTGTCTATTGTTTCCTATGGACAGATTAGACTGAAAGGGGTTGTTAAAGACAGCTTAAAAAACCCACTAGAATTAGCCAGTTTAGTAGCTATTAACAAAGAAACAAAGGGCTTGGAATCTTATGTAATTACTAATGAGGATGGAGAATACGTTCTAGATTTAAAAAAAAATACCAACTACAGAATTCAAGTAAGCTATATTGGATTAAAAACTATTAATGACAGTCTGAGCACCAAAGACATTGATCTAGTTAAAAACTATACTTTAATTCCAGATTTTGCATTAGATGAGGTAGAGCTTATCTACAAAATTCCTTTGGTAGTAAAAGGGGATACCTTGGTGTACAATGCAGATTCCTATACCAATGGTTCTGAAAGAAAACTAGCAGATATTATAGACAAACTACCTGGGGTTCTCATAAACGAAAACGGACAAATTGAGGTAGAGGGAAAGGTGGTCAATAAATTAATGGTCAACGGCAAAGACTTCTTTGACGGAGACACCAAAATAGCCACTAAAAATATTCCCTCAAACGCAGTAGATAAAATTCAAATTCTAAAAAATTATGCAGAGGTGGGGCAACTAAGCGGTGTGCGCAACAACCAAGACAATGTAGCTATTAATATTAAACTAAAGGAAGGCAAAGAGAGTTTTTGGTTTGGAAATGTGACTGCTGGCGCAGGAGATTCACCAGACAATAAATTGTATGTAACACAGCCCAAGCTATTTTTTTACAGCCCTAAATACAGCATTAACTTTATTGGAGATCTAAATAATACTGGAGAAGTAGCGCTTTCCACAAGAGATATTAGGGGATTTGGTGGGGGCTTTAGGGCGCCAAGTAACACCAGTGGAACCAGTATTAACTTAGGAGACAACAGCCTTAATTTTCTAACCAACCAAGGGAATGCCCTTAAAATTGAAAACAAGCTTGCCACTGCTAATTTCAGTTATTCTCCTAATAAAGCACTAGACCTAAGTGCTTTTTTAATTTTTAATAGCAGCGCTATTTTGTCTAAAGAAACAAGCTTTGTTCAATACACCAACCCAGGCTTTGGTATTCCAGACGAGGCCACAGAACAATCTAGCAAGGAACTTTCTAGTCAGGGATTGGCCAAACTAAGTGCCTCTTACAAACTAAATGCAAATAATCAGTTGGAATATGATGTGTTGGCACGAGTGTCTAACGACTCACAGAAACAAAATATTTTTTCTTCTGTGCTTGGCCATACAGACCAAACAGATAAGGTAACGCCTTACAGCATTAACCAGAATATAAATTACTATTACACCCTTAACGAGAACAATATTTTTGCTTTTGAAGCCCAGAATTTAATGAAGAATGAAAATCCTTTTTACAATGCGGTACTAGAAAACAATGTCAATGGGTTTAATGCCTTTAATACAACAGCAGAGGCTTTAGGTCTACAGACCGATGTAACTGAGTACGACCTCACTCAGAACAGAAAAATAAAATCCAATCAATTAGACGCTAAGCTAGATTACTACTACATTATAAATTCTAAGAGTAACCTAACCCTAACCCTTGGAACCATTTTAAGCCAACAAGCGTTTAACTCCAACATTTTTCAGTTTTTAACGGTTGGGTCCCAACTAAACCCAAGCCCAAATTTTAACGAGGGCAGGGCTAGCAACGACACCAAATACAATTTCAAAGATGTCTATCTTGGGGTTCACTACCGGCTAAGATCTGGCATATTCACTTTTACACCTGGGTTCTCTCTACATGCCTACGGGAACAAAAATAGTCAGTTTGGAGAAAGTTTTCAAGACAACTTCACTAAGCTCTTACCAGATTTTGAAACACGCATACAGCTTAAAAAAGGAGAGTCGCTTACCTTAAATTACAATATGCGCAATCAGTTTACAGACGTTACAAGATTAGCACAAGGCTTGGTGTTTAACAACTATAACAGTTTGCAATTTGGATCTCCTGATCTTCAAAATGCCCTTTCTAACAACCTGAGTTTATTTTACAGCAGCTTTAACCTCTTTAATTATACCAATGTATTTGTAAGGGCTGCTTACTCTAATAACATAGACCAGATAAGGGGGCTTACTAATTTTGAAAATGTAATTAGAACTAGCACCTTTTTTAACTCCAGCTTTGCAGATGAAAATATGAGCTTATTTGGAAGGGTACAAAGGACTTTTGGAAAAATAAGAACCACCCTAAATTCTAATTTTAACTACAGTAAAATTAATCAGTTTATACAGAACCAGCGATCCATAAACCAAGGCTTTACCCAGTCCTATACTCCTGGCATTAGCACCAACTTTAAAGTGGCGCCCAATGTTAGCCTTAACTATAGGTATTCCGTGACAAACAACAACCAAGGAAGCCGCAAAACTAAATTTGTTACCAAGGCTCCATCTATAGACTTTGATGCCTATATAGAGAAGAAAATCACCTTTAGAACCAATTATGTTTACACCACCCAAGATCTAGGAACAGGACAAGCACAGTCTTTCCAAAATTGGAATGCCAGCCTTTCTTACAGAAAAGACAAGGACGCCAAATGGGAATATGAATTAAAGGCTTCTAATATTTTAAATATTGACTCACAAGTGAGAAACAGTGCTAATAATCTATCTGTTTTTACCTCAGAAACCTTTATTCAACCTAGGTTCATTACTTTTAGATTTGTGTATAGCTTGTGATTTTAGGTGCTGGTGGTGTAACTGGGATAGATGTCTCGTCTAAAGAGCATGACAACACTAATATAAATATAGCAAATAAGAGATAATAGCTTTTTTATGAGTATGTATGTCTCCCTTAAATTATAACCTTAAAAAGTTCACTTAATGCTGACGTTATTAATTAATCTTTAAAGATACTTTCTAGTGTTAACGTTTCACTTGGAAGAACAGTATTTATATCATTACTATATGATCCGAGGTTTGTGTAAAATTCATCTGACTACATACACTTAAAGCACACCTTTTTTATCAAAAAAAGTTGACAAGTTGGCAAATTGAAGTAAAAAGGTAATAGCTTAGGAATAGACCTAGAAATGAGTATTAGGTAAGGTATAGAAACAAAAAAAGCCTCTACATTTCTGTAAAGGCTTGTCTTCTGCTACTCCTCTTGTTTAATGTTGCAACACAATCTTTCCTGTTTGTGAATTAGGTTAGAATTAAACCTTTTAGATATTTTAAGGTCTAATAAAAAAGCAATTAAAATGAGGGGCATTATAAACTTATTCATACTACTATTCATTTTGTCATGCAGTAAAAATGAAGATTCGCAAGAACCGAATAATAATGAATGCTCTGGAGATTACTCAACTGCTGGAATATTGGTAGATATTGAAGAAGAAATCTATAATGATGACGAATCTGTCAATGCATACAGCAGATATTCATGGTCCACAGATGGTAATGATAGAATTTTAATCGGAAACGGAATCCCTAATCATGAAGTAGGAACCTTTCCAAATCCTCATAATCCAAACACGATTAGGGAGCAAAATGTAAATAAGAGGTTCACACTTTGCCCAAACATAATATCTGAAAGCGGATTGGAGGTTGTTGGGGCCGCCTTAGCAATCGCATATGCTTTAAATAGTATTAAATTTGATCCTGGTACCGCTGGTAGGTGCAACGACGCCGGTGAATGTAGTTTAGCCCAAGGACAAGGGAATTGGAATATTGAAGCATTAGGGCACAATACTTTTGATTTTGGAGATGACATGAATCATGCTCATGTTCAACCAAATGGAGCATATCATTACCATGGAATTCCAGAATTACTTATTGAATTTCTAGGGAATAATCAAGGGATGACATTAGTAGGGTGGGCATCAGATGGATTCCCTGTCTATGCAAGATATGGGTATTCAGATGCTAATAATTCTAACAATGGAACAAAAGCACTAACCCCAAGTTATCGATTAAAATCTGAGCCTGATACTAATCGTCCAAATATATTAACTGCTCTTATTGGAGGGCCTGGTCAGGATACAACAAATCCAAATACCCCAATTCCAATGGGAGCCTTTACTCAAGACTATGAGTATGTTGAGGGGCTTGGAGATTTAGATCAATGTAATGGGCGTTTTGGTGTAACTCCTGAATTTTCTAAAGGAATTTATTACTATGTAGTTACAGATGATTTCCCTTTTTTCACAAGATGTCTAAAGGGTGAAATTTAAAAAACAAAAAAGCCTCTACATTTCTGTAAAGGCTTGTCTTCTCTAAAAAAGCGATTAAACCTTTCTATATACCCATTTTGCATGGGTTTACTTGGCTGGGTATATTTTAGGTTCTGTCACATTTGTTGTAATTAGAGATATTTACAGGTTTTTACAGATAACTTTAAAAATTAAATAATAAGTTTGTAGATATGAATTTTGGTGATATTGCTTTTGGTGCTATTAACCTAGTAG
>Ga0209702_10008848_pt1 | contig 11503 bp, 10 predicted proteins | sample FRY01_FD_187210 | JGI IMG/M metagenome (GOLD analysis project Ga0209702, IMG submission 187210) | Freshwater microbial communities from Lake Fryxell liftoff mats and glacier meltwater in Antarctica - FRY-01 (SPAdes) (version 2) | ecosystem: Environmental > Aquatic > Freshwater > Ice > Glacier... | reverse complement strand
GCGGCACCAAGGCTGAGCGAAAGGTCATGGGCACGCCATCTTTTGAGCGAACCTTTGGTATCCGCACGCTCACCGGGCCAATGCCCGTTTGAAAAGGGCGGGCTGGATGATACCCGTTGCGCACGACCGCCGCATGGCCCGTCTGGGTGCGCAGCCCGGAAAACTGCGCCATGTAGCCTGCCAGTTCGGCCTCGACGGCTGATGCGATCAATGCCTGCGCTCCCATCTTCAATAATTCCGTCAGCGCGTCCGTCATCCCGTCTCGACGCGCAAAATCAACAATGTCAGTCGTTTCCAGGGGGGTGTATCTCCTTCGGTAGGCATGCTGTCTCGCAACAACAATTCAACCGGATACGCCGCCAACCTTCAAACCACTCAAACACCAGATTCAGCCATAGCTCCGCTGCTCGGGGCAGACATCCCGGCGCCGACAGTATTGGCCAAGATCGGCCGCATTCATCGGCGCGTTCGCCATTGGTCTCGAACCGGTGGCGACACAATGGCTCACCGATCACCGCCGCAAGCTTGTCGCGCGAGCTCCAGCCCTCCGGACCGGACTTCGCGTCGGGCAGCAACTGCCCCTTCGTCCGCGCTTCCGCCCGCCACTTCGCGAGTGTCGCATGGCTGATCCCCTCCTCCTGCGACAGCCGTCGCAAGGGCATGTTGCTCGGCGGCAGCATCTTCGTCAGAACCGCCGCCTTCCTCTCCGCTGACTACGCCAAATCGTCATCCTGTCCCGCCCGCCTCAGGGTATCCTTTCAAAAGTAGTGCAGGCGACAACTGTTCCGATAGGGGGGGTGGAAGCGGTATAGTTTTAATTATTGTGGTCGCACTGTTCATCTCATGGCAGTTATTTGCATTGAAAAGCAGAAGCTCCTTGCGTTTAGCTATTACTTGCAAAGCGCTCTTCCGGGCGATTTCTGCGTCGCCACATTGTCTGGCAGCACTGCGGAAGCAAGAGGGCGCAAAGCTATTGGTAACAAAGCGAAAACGGGCAGAATTAAACCGAACAGACTCGATCGACATCCACATTACTGCTGTCCATCATATGGCGCCAACGGGTGCGTGATCTTACATCTTATTGCCATCAAGCGCCGCACGCATCTGGTGGATTGCCTGGCCTATGTTTTCGCCGTAGCGCAGCAGACTGCCGCCAAGTAGATAAACGCAGTCCTCGCCATATAGCCGCATCATGTCCGGCAGGCGTTCCAGGCTCATGCCCCCACCGGGGGCGGGCAGGATCGGTCGACCCGGGCCAGCATCATCACGGCAAGCCGAAACGATGGTTTCGCACTCTTCAACCGAGAAGCCAAAGCGGCCACCGTGGTTGGGAAAAACCGAAATATCGGCGCCAGCAAGCCTCATCAGATCACCGAACAGCATCGCGTGGCTGTATCCGAAATCGGGTGACAGCACATAAGGCCCCAGATGGCTGGGATGGGCCATGATCGGCAAGCCAAATTCGGGATCCTGTGCCAACCGGTTGATGGCATCGAAGCCGAACAGGCCTGGAATGAGCAGAACGCCATGCGCGCCCGCCTCCTTGGCATACATCGCCAGATCACGAACCTGATCGCCATGTCCGCCAATATTGGCGAAATAAAGCGAGCGTGTCGTCTCGCCCGCCGCTACCCGCTCGGTGTTGGCAAGATTAACGGCGTCTGCGCATCGCGCAACACGCTCACGAAAAGGTGCTGCATCTTGATTGGAAAGACCATGATCTTCTTTGACGATGTCTGCCCCGGCGCGGGCCGTCAGGTAGCAGAGCCGCGCCAGCGTGGCCGAGTTGGAGCCTTGCGGCTTGATGACAGGGCACACGTAGCCGCCACGCGACCGACCGGTCAACTGGCGCAGCCCCTTCGTGCCAAAGCGCGCGCCGGGAAAGCGCGACAGTACATCTGCGTTTGGCGTGAGGCCGACGGCCTTCACCCCTTTCAGGATCGAGGCATTGCCCAGAACGACATTCAGCAATTGCGGAAACTCCCGCCCCACCGCGTCGATATGATAGCTGATGCGGGCGTGCCACCTGCCGGTCCCGTCAGGCTCGACTGCCTCGACACGCCCGAGGATCACGTCTTCGATGTAGCCTGCGGGCACGACATCGCGCGGGATCTCGACCGTGTCTTCAAGCGCGATATTTGCGGCACGACCCTCTGCGTCAGCCTGATCGTCGGCGCAGATCCGGTAGGTGACCGTGAAACGCTCCATCAGAGAGCCTCTGCCTTGACCAGCGAATGCACGTCATCCACGCGAGCGGAATCCAGATCGTCTTCCGTGATGCCGAACCCCTGACCCATCAGGTTTTCGATTCCGCGCACCAGCGCCAGAGCGTCGAGCCCGTAGTAACGCATCAGATAGGCGCGCGTGCCGCCATGTGCGTAGGTATCCTTCAGGCCCAGTCGTATCAGTCGCTTGCCGACGCCCGCATCGGCCATCGTCTCGGCAACAAGGCTGCCGATGCCACCCTCGGTGACGTGGTTTTCCAGTGTGATGACACCGTGCTTTACCGACCCGATATGATCCAGCAGTTGCTTGTGGTCAAAGGGTTTGATCGTGTGCAGGTGGATATGGCGGATCGACACGCCCGCGTTCTTTAGCGCCGATCGGGCCCGCAGCGCCTCTTCCGTCGTGATCCCCGCTGTGACGACAAGAATGTCGCAGCCTTCCGCCAGAACGCGCATCTCGCCCACCTTGATGGGCATATCGAACAGCCGTGGGACAGAGCCGCGCAGCACCCGGCACCAGACTGGACCATCAATGCTGTCAGCGGCCTCACAGATGCTTTCCACCTCTGTCGCATCGCCCGTTTCCAGGATCGTCATGTTTGGCATCGACCGCATCACCGAGATGTCCTCGATCGACTGGTGGGTCATGCCGCCGGGCGTGGTGACACCGGGCAGGAAAGCCATTAGCCGCACTTTGCGACGGGGATAAGCGATCGACGCCATAAGCTGGTCATAGGGCCTGCGATACATGAACACCCCGAAGGTGTGGATGAACGGTCGAAAACCGGCGAGCCCGAGGCCGCCTGCAAAGCTCATCATGTTTTGCTCGGCCATGCCGAGCGACAGGAACTGTTCGGGGTGCCTGTCGCGGAAACCGTCGATCTCGCAGGACGAGGTCAGGTCCGCGGACAGACAGAGTATTTCCGGTTTGCCTACCGCAAATTTCTCGAAGGCCGACGCATAGGGGCGGGATACCATTTCAACCATGTCGCGGGCTCCTCAATGGGCGTAATCAATGGGCTCAACACCGAGATCTTTGGCGATCGAGACGTTAAAACGGGCGCGCTCATCTTCGGACTTGAAGCGCAGGTAATGCAGGCGTGGGAAGCGCTCCTCTAGGATCGGCATCGCATGGAACGGCGACGTGCGCGCAAGGATAACAAGCGGGCGGCCTGCATGCGCCTCTTTCGACGCATCGCGGATCGCTGCCAGATCATGGCCGTCGACCTCGACGCAGACGGCACCAAAATTACGGAACTTGGCCGCGATGTCGCCCACTTCCATGACCGAGGACATGGCGCCATCGCACTGCTGATCGTTCACGTCCATAATGGCATAAAGATTGTCGATGCCGTGAAAGGCTGCGGCCTGTACCGCTTCCCATGTCTGACCTTCCTGCACTTCGCCATCCGACATGAATACCCATGTGCGACCCGTCTCGCCTTTCAGCTTGCGGCCATAGGCCAGTCCTGCCCCGGTAGACAGCCCGATCCCAAGCGTGCCGTTATGCACCTCCATGCCCGGCGAATGCTCTGCCCCGATCATCTCGACCGAAGAGCCATCTTGGTTGAACATCTCCAGCCCCTCGGGTGCCATTCGACCTGTCTCTATCAGCGTGGCATAGGCCACCAACGCGTAATGCGCAGGCGCGATGAACAGCCGGTCAAATTCCGGGGCGGCGGGGCCGTTGTAGCCGGCGCCGGTGTGGTAATCCTTGTTCTGCGCCGACGGCACGCCGCCAAACGGTTTGGGGACAGGCGGCAGCGTGGGCAAGCCGAGGTTAAGCTGTTCATTGTAAAGCCACGCAAGCTGCTCTGCGGCCGAACAGGCCTGGCTGAGATAGCCACCGTTGCTGCGTATTGTGTGTTCATACACCCGGCGACGGATACCGAGGGCGACCTCTTCCGTCGTCTTTGCGTTACGCATATCATACTCCGTGCTGTGCCCTTGACCGTGGCCATTGGCATAATGAGAAACTTTGTGACGGGTTGCCTTGCAGACGGGTCCGGGCGGGATCATCAGACGATCGCATTGCTGAGGTTGAACCAGCCGAAAGGCCGGCCCCAAAAGGGACCGGCACGTTTTCAAAACATCATCGTTGGGGCAGCGGCATCCAGTCGGCCATTGCAACGTCAGCATGCTGGAACTGCGGCATCTTCGCGCCCAAGTCGCCCATGTTCTTGATATCGCTATCATTCAGAAACTTCTGGGTGATCAGCGTCGGTGGCACGACAACGTTATTGTCCACCTGTCCGCCTGCCAGCATCAGCGCCAGCACGCGGACCGAAACCTCGCCAACAACGGCTGGGTTGGTGGCCACGGTGGCGACCCATGCAGAATCGGGCTCGCGCATTGCCGAGATGCCAGCAGTCGAAATATCGGCTGAATAGATGTCGACATCCTTGTTGCGGCCGGCCTCATCCACGGCAATCTTTACACCCTTGGCAAATTCGTCATAGGGGGCGAAAATCACGCTGATATTCGGATTGGCCAACAACACCGACCGCGCCTGATTTGCGACCGAGTTTGCGATCGGGTTGTCGAGAGTGCCGAATTGCGCGGCCTCGGTGATACCGGGATTCGCTTTTTTCACTTCCTGCCAGGCTACGTCACGACGATCAAGCGGGGCGATGCCAGGAACGTAGACATAACCGGCGGTGAAAGCATCGCCATTGTCCGCGAGGGCCTGTTCAAGTGCCAGCTTGCCAAGCAGATAGTCGGATTGCTCGACCTGCGGGATGGCGTCGTTCTCGACATTCACGTCGAATGCCACAACCTTGATGCCCGCATCCACTGCCCGCTGTGCGGCAGGCTTCATGGATTCCGTCAGGCCATGCTGGATGATGATGCCATTGACGCCAAGTGCGATGGCCTGATCGACCATGTCCGCCTGAAGGGCTGCATCCTGACGACTGTCGAGGATGCGTAGATCCACCCCTAAAACCTTGGCTTGGGCTTCGACGCCAGCCAGATAGGACTGAAAGAAGTCGCCCGTGGAAAGATAGCGCACCAGCGCGATCTTGACCTGACCTGGCTGATCAAACGGCGCGGGCATGTCCTGCGCCAGTGACGGTACGGCACAAAGCGCGAATACCGCCGCAGTGGCCAGTTTCAAAAGGTTGCGTCTCTGCATGTTTTGGGTCCTCCCTGGTACCCGGGTTTATTTTTTCCCACCCGCCCCGCGGCGCGAGGACAGATAGAAGGTGAAGACGAGTGCTACGACCAAGACCGCGCCCTTGACGAAATCCTGCGTGTAGTAAGGGGCGTTCATCATCGTCAGGCCCTGCAAAAGGATGCCCACGAAAAGCGCGCCGATGGCCGTACCGAAAGCGTTGGGCCGCGCCGCGCCGAGCACGGCATAGCCGATCAATGCAGCGGCCACGCTGTCGAGCAGCAAGTTGTTACCCGAGGCGATATCACCACGCCCCAGCCGTGCTGCCAGTAGGATGCCCCCCACCGACGCCATCACGCCCGAGATCATGTAGGCCGCAATCTTGTAGCGGTTGACTGGCGTACCCACGAGCGAAGCTGCGCGCTCGTTGGACCCGATCGCGTACATAAGACGCCCATGACGCGTAAAGCCGAGGAAGATCCAGATCGCCAGCGCGATCAGCAGAAATACAATCACGGGCACTGGAACGAAGTCGTCGATGAATAAATCCACGCGGTGGCGCCCGATTGCCAGGAATGCGGGCGAAAACGTGCCTTCGGCAACGCTGCCATCGGGCAGGTTCATCCCCGTAGCGATTGAATTGCCCTGAGTCGGGATCCGCTGAAGCCCGATCAGCAGGAACATCATGCCAAGCGTTGCCAACAGATCAGGGACGCGGAACTTGACGATCAGGATGCCGTTGATCAGGCCCACGACCGCGCCCATGATGAGGCAAAGCATGACCGCACTGAAAGCCGACATCTCAAGCACAACCATCGCGTAGGCCGACAGCATCAGCGCCGTCGTCGCCACTGATCCGATCGACAGGTCAAAGCCGTCCACCACCAGCGTGCAGGTTACACCCAGCGCCAGAATGCCAGTGATCGCAACAGATTGCAGGATGAAGACAGCCGAAATTGCCGAGCCGAAGCCGGGGGCCGCAAGGCTGAAATAGATAACCAGCCCCGCCATCAGGATCAGGAATCCATAGCGGATCGCGAAATTCAGAATTCGGTCTTTGCCCATGTCTTACCCCGCTGCCCTTGCTTGTGCCGAGAGGCCCGAGACTTGGGCCACCAACATGCCGAGATCGATGTTCTTGTTGATGTGTTCGCCGACTACCGCGCCTTCGTTGAGCACGATGATACGATCGGCAATCTCGATCGCCTCATCGATCTCGGAGACGAAGACGATGGTGGCGCGCCCGGCGGCCGTTCTTCGGATATGACTGCCGATATCGCGCCTTGCGCCGATATCTACGCCTTGAAACGGCTCGTCCAGCACCAGCACACGGCACTGCTCGATCAGCCAGCGCCCGATCATCACTTTTTGCTGGTTGCCGCCCGAAAGCGTAAGGATGCTGTCGGCGTTAGACTGGCAGACGATGCCGATTTGTTCGATCATCCTATCGGTCACGGATTTCTGCTGGCGGCCCTTCAGCATCGACATGCGGCTGAACACCCCGAGGAACGGCAGAGTCATGTTGTTTGCTATATCGAAATCGGGGATGACGGCATTGGTGCCGCGATCCTTCGGCGACATGAACACGCCCGCGCGCACCGCCTCGCGCGCATGTCCGGGCATGTAGGCTTTTCCGTCGATCTGCATGCCGCCCCCGACCGGCTGTGCCAGGCCGAATATGATCTCGGCCAGCCGGGTCTTGCCCGAGCCAAGCAGCCCGGTGATCGCTACTACCTCGCCGTCGCGAACAGTAACGTCTATCGGTGCCGTATCTTCGGTCAGCTTAATCGACCGCAGTTCCAGCACAGGTTTTCCGCCCTTGGCAGGGTCAATTTCGACCTCGGCCATGCTACGGCCCAGCATCGCCCGCACAGCACCTTCGTAGTCGAGCGGGGCCGCATCGAAAAACCCGGACATGGCCCCATCGCGCATGCAGACGATCTTGTCGGCGATGCGTCTTATGTCGGACATACGGTGCGAAATATAGAGAATTGCCACGCCTTGATCCCGCAGACGATCAATCAAGTTGAACAAGCGGTCTGCCTCAGTGGCCGAAAGCGATGACGTTGGCTCGTCGAGGATCAGCACCTGCGGCACCCGCGCCATGGCCCGCGCAATCGCGATCATCTGGCGATCCGCCACTTCCAGATCGCCCACCCGGGTGCGCATATCCATTGTCAGGCCCATGCTGTCGGCCACCTTTTGCGCCTCGGCACGCATTTTGCGGTCGCGCACGAAGAACCCTGCGCCAGGCTCAGTCAGCCGGTTGAGCGTCAGGTTCGCAGCCACGTCCAGATCAGGAATGACGCCGTCGTCGATCGTCTGGTGAACCGTTACGACCCCCTTCGAAATCGCATCCGCCGCATCCTTGGGATCGTAAGGGACGCCATCCAGTTCCAGCGTGCCACTATCCTTGCGATGATAACCGCACAGCACCTTTACCAGCGTCGACTTGCCCGCACCGTTGGCCCCCATCAGCACTGTCACCTCGCCAAAGCGAAGATCCAGATCAATGCCTCTCAGCACGCGATTCTGCGCGAATGACTTCTCCAGCCCCCTTATTTGACAGGCACTTTTCGTCATTCACCCTCCGGTTTGCGACCGTCTCATCCGCCGCAATCAACTTACTATCGTCAGGCGTCAGTCAAATGTCAATCGTGTTGACTATTGTTGATTTGAGTGAGATGATTTCGTTAAATCGAGAAGGAGTGGATTAATGGGATCGGTGGCGGCCTATGAAGCTCTGTCAACGGAAACGCTTAAAGCGCGACTTTCAGACGTCGTGACACTCGCGGAAAAGGTCGGACCCGATGCCTCGGCTTGGTCCGTCCGGGAAGTGGGCGACGGAAACTTGAACCTCGTCTTTATCGTGCAAGGCCCCAAGGGCAGCGTCATCGTAAAGCAGGCCCTGCCTTTTGTGCGCGTCGTGGGTGACAGTTGGCCCCTGCCGCTTTACCGTGCCTTTTATGAATTTCACGCGTTACGGCGGCAGGCCGAACGTGATCCCGGCTCGGTTCCAGAGGTTTATCACTTCGACGGCAATCAGGCCTTGATCGTGATGGAGTTCCTTTCGCCCCATGTCATCTTGCGGCGTAAACTGATCAACGGCGAACGTGTGGGCGGGCTGGCGGACCGCATCGGGACTTTTTGTGCACGCACAGCCTTCCGCGGATCAGAGCTTTGCATGAAAAGCGCCGACAAGAAGGCCGATGTCGCAATGTTTGCCGGCAATGTCGAAATCCCGGCCATCACTGAGGGGCTGGTCTTCACCGCCCCCTATTTCGATGCCGAACGCAACCATTATACCAAGGCATTGCATCCCGCCGTTATGGCTCTGCGCGACAACACCGACATCAAGATCCGCGTGCAGCGGATGAAGATGAAATTCGCCTCTAACACCGAAACCATGATCCACGGTGATCTGCATTCAGGCTCGATCATGGCGACGGATCATGAAGCCAAGGTCATCGACCCTGAATTCGCGCAATACGGCCCGCTGGGTTTTGATATCGGCATGCTGACAGCAAACTATCTTATGGCTTATTTCAGCCAACCAGCGCATCGGGGTGACGATCTGGATGTCTATCAGGACTGGCTGCTATCGGTCATCGTCGACACTTTCGCCGCCTTCCGCACTGAATTCACCCGGCTTTGGCACACCGAACGTACCGGCATGCTATACCCGCACAGTCTGTTTGAGGATCAAGGCCAGCCGTCGGATGCCGCCTGCGACAGCGTTCTGCACGAGATCTGGACGAACGCCGTGTCGATCTGCGGGATCGAGATGCTCCGCCGCGTGCTTTCATTTGCGCACAATGCCGATTTCGAAGACATCAAGGATGAGGCCGTCCGAGCACGGCTGGAAGCCCGCAACCTGATGATGGGGCAGGATCTGATCCTCAACGCCCAGTCCATACCCGATGTCGATGCGCTCTGCGCGCTTGCCCGGGACTACAACGCAAAGGACATGCTATGAAAGTCAATGGCTCGCATTACCGCTCGCTCTGGTGGGAAGAAGACCGGGGTTCATTGCAAATCATCGACCAGCGCTGGCTGCCGCATGATTTCCGCATTCAACAGGTGAACACTGTGCAGGACTATGCTACCGCGATCGTCGAGATGCGGGTGCGCGGTGCGCCCTTGATCGGGGCGACGGCGGCCTATGGCGTAGCAGTTGCGATGGCCGATGACCCTTCGGACATCAATCTCGACAAGACATGGAAATATCTGCACGAAACCCGCCCTACAGCCATCAACCTGCGCTGGGCGCTTGACCGCTGCCGCAATGCGTTGCGTGCGTTGCCCGAAAACGAACGCGCCGAACGCGCCTTGAAACTGGCGCACGAGATCGCCGACCAAGATGTCGAGATCAACCGCGCCATCGGCCGCAACGGGCTGGAGATCATCCGCGCGATCGCCGCAAAGAAGCCTGCGGGCGAACCTGTGCGCATCCTGACGCACTGCAATGCCGGATGGCTCGCGACCGTTGATTTCGGCACGGCGACCAGCCCGATGTATCTGGCCCATGACGAAGGCATCCCGCTGCATGTCTGGGTCGACGAGACGCGCCCGCGCAATCAGGGTGCGCTTACATCGTGGGAATTGGGCTGCCATGGCATTCCGCATACTTATATCGTCGACAATGCTGGCGGCCACCTGATGCAGCACGGCCTGGTCGACATGGTGATCGTCGGCACAGACCGCACCACCCGGCGCGGCGATGTTTGCAACAAGATCGGCACTTACCTGAAGGCGCTGGCTGCCAAGGACAACAATGTGCCTTTCTACGTGGCGCTTCCCTCGCCCACGATTGATTGGACCGTGGATGACGGCGTGGCTGAAATTCCTATTGAGGAACGCAACGCCCATGAGACGACGCATATCCAAGGCGTGATGGCGAACGGCGACATTGGCTGGGTGCAGGTTTCGCCCAACGGCACTCGGGGTGGGAACCCGGCTTTCGATGTCACCCCGAACCGGCTGGTGACCGGCCTGATCACCGAGCGTGGCGTATGCGATGCCACGCCCGAGGGTCTTGCTGGGCTGTTCCCGGACATGGCGCAAGCAGCGGAGTAGGTCGATGACCGATCCGGAAAGCCGCACGATGCGGCAGGAAGAAGCGATCATTGAGGCGGCATGGTGCTACTATAACGACAGCCTCAACCAGAACGAGATCGCCACCCGGCTGGGTGTCAGCCGTGCCTCTGTCGTGAACTATCTGGCAGAGGCGCGGCGCCGGGATTATGTGCGTGTGTCGCTCGACACCGAGGTTTTCCGCACCAATCGGCTCGCCTCGGCTCTGAAAGAGGCCTACGGGCTTCAAGATGCGCTCGTCGTGCCGTCTGACCCGCTAGAGCCGGCGCGATCGGTCGAACGCGTCGTCCGCGCTGCATCGGATTGGCTGCCGCAATTGCTGGAACCGGGCGACAGGCTGGGCGTCGCATGGGGCGAGACAATCTATCGCCTTGCCGAAGCAGCACCTCGCCAACCGATCGCCGATCTGACTGTCGTGCAGCTTATTGGGTCGCGCCCGGCCGCGCTTGGCTTTGCCGCAGAGACGTGTTCGTCCACACTCGCCCGCCGGTTCAGCGCCCATTGTGTGAACCTTCACGTGCCCTTGCTGCTATCTGACCGCGATCTGTGCGAGCGACTGAAGGAAGAACCGGTTGTACGCGAACAGCTTTTGGCGGTGGCCGAATGTAACAAGGTCGTCTTTGCAGCCGGCACATGCGCCGATGACAGCCATATCGCACGCACAGGCCTGCTCAGTCGCGAAAGGCTTGCGGACTTTCGGGCCCAAGGCGCCGTTGGCGTGATCTGTGGGCGCCTCATCGCCAGCAATGGCGCCCCGGTGGTGAGTGAGATCGAAGACAAGATGATCGGCGTCTCACTGGAACAGATGCGAGGCAAGGATATGGGTTTATTGGTTGCTGCCGGATTGGACCGGGCCGAGGCATCGCGCGCGGCCATTCGTGGCGGCTATGCCACACATGTTGCCACATGTTCGGATGTGGCCGCACATTTACTGAAAGATTTTTCGTAACTCCCAAGCACCCCGCTGCATCGGCAACGTTGCGCACGGTGCCTGCCGTTAGAGTTGCGCGATGATCTCGTCTGGGGGCTGGGTCAGGGTGTCGAGGATCTTGAGCCCCTGCTTTCGGGCTGT
>Ga0209702_10008847_pt1 | contig 11504 bp, 8 predicted proteins | sample FRY01_FD_187210 | JGI IMG/M metagenome (GOLD analysis project Ga0209702, IMG submission 187210) | Freshwater microbial communities from Lake Fryxell liftoff mats and glacier meltwater in Antarctica - FRY-01 (SPAdes) (version 2) | ecosystem: Environmental > Aquatic > Freshwater > Ice > Glacier... | reverse complement strand
ACTAGGTATGCGTCGGCTTCGGGAGCTAGAAGACCTCGGTCACCTGCTGGGAATCATGTCTGGGCCAAAGACACCGGGACGGAAGCCGACTGGCTAGTGGTTCACTTCGCTCTTATCGCCGACAGTATCAACGAGCCACCAGACAAGGACCCGTATTCCCAAGGCTGTTGTTGCCCACCTGTGTCCCTCATCACTTGATCCCGCACTCTACGCAACACGACGGCAATATCCTCTGGGGAATCGATGTGCTGAAGTAGGGCCTTTGTGAATGGCGAGTTCTTACCGTCGCCGTCCGCGGCCACTGAGCCGTCTTTCGTTGCATAAGAGATCAACGTACCCTGCGACACACTAATTGGGGCTAATCCCCGACTGACACTTCTACTAGCCACCTGCAATAGTGGGTTGTCTCGGCATGCATCCAAGAACACAAGTTTTGTCTTGCCCGGTAGAAAGCGGTCAACGACAGAGTTCAACGAGATACCATGCAGCTCTACGCCGCCAATCTGATTTAGGTTCGTATCCGTTGGCAACATGTAGTTCGTACCAGAAATCTGTACGCCGTGCCCAGCGTAGAAGAACAAGGTCAAGTCACTGTCGGCAGCACTAGCGCTGAATTTAACGAGGCTACTGACCAGCTTGGTACGGTCTGCGTTCTCGACCAGAGTTACCTTGAACCCCATGCCTTTCAGCTTAGTAGATATCGCCCGCGCGTCATTGATTGGGTTGTCCAACTGACCACTACCTTGGTAAGCGCTGTTACCTATAACGATGGCATGAACGCTTAAACGAGGTCCAATGGAGGCTGTAGGTTTAACTTGCGCTTGCGCCTCCGCAGCCGCTAATTGGGCTTCTAGCTCTGCCTGTTTACGTTTTGCCTCCTCCGCCGCTCTGGCCACGTCTGCTATCTCAGCCTCAAGCTCTGCTTGCTTAAGTTCAAAATCTTTCGCTGCCTGAGGCCGCAGAGCCTCTACTTTTTTTAGTGCCTCACTGCTATCGCTGTCTAGCTTGGAGGAATTTAAAGGTCTCCCATTGCATAGCGATGGATCCTTAGCACAGGCGAAGAAGTCAATTTGTGCTGACGCGGATAGGCAAAAGAGCGAACTTAGCAACAAGGCACTAATACTCTTCAAGCGCATAACTTTGCCCCCCCTCTAATTCAATCAGAAGCGATCCAGTGATTTTTCGTTTAAAAACGCTGTACATCAAACCCTCAGCATTGATACGACCTGTCCATCGGCCGAAGCATCTTAATGGTAGATTTAACTGTTTGAAATTACGCTCCCTAAGTATCTCTACAACCCTATCTGCAGTGAACCCTGCTCCCGTTTCTATATTGCATATACGCGCGCCAGCGTAGTCATAAATGCCCGGGGAATCTCCTACTTTGATAATCACATCAACCGCTTGTCCGTTATGAACCAGCTTTCGCTGAATACTGAAGGCACCAGCGTTAATAATTTCGTCGTTATGAGATTTCCATATGGCAATTTCATTGTTGCCTCTAGCAACTTTTTGAGTTTCTAAGATAACACCACAACTACAAACATTTTGAATATCGGAGGGCAGGAAGTTTAGCTTTTCCTTCATGAAGTTGTCGCACCTCATTTGCAGTGTGTCAGGAGCCTGTCCACGCCAAAAGTAAAAATGGAATGGACAGAATTTCGGCGGCGCCAAGATGGTCCAGTAGTCACTCCCTGGAAATGGTCGCTGCCGATCCATGAATCCGCTCATATTTGCGAACTTGAACCAACTTAATTCCGTTAAATTTTTCTTGCTACCGTCCTCCATTTCCACTTCTATTTTTGAATAATCGGCATGGGCAGTTGTTAAAAATACAGAGAAAATTGTCGTAACTACCAACCGCAGTAATCTAGCCGTCATCTCGCCACCGTAAAGTAAAAGTCACCAATTAGGCTTGAGTTCTCCCACGGCACCTGTTCGCCACCGGTCTCATCCATAACGTTTCGGCGCACTTGCTTAAAGACCTGTTCGATCGGAACATTTGGTTGCTTTAGCGCATTTAAAAGATGCTTTGTGTACGGACTGTTTCTACCCTGTCCATCAGAGGCGACTTGACCCGGGGCAGTAGCAAAAGAAATAAAGCTACCCGCAGGTGCATCCATACGAGCCAAACCGTTGTTGGTGGAGCGCCAGCTCTTAGGTAGGTCATTATTGCGGCAGGCATCGACAATCAAAATATTCACACGCTTCTTCGCGCCAGACTGCAAGCCCTCCATCATCCGCAGCAAGTTACTGGCATCAAAGGCTTGGTCAACCACCTCGTACTCGCGGCGGATATCTGCGTTGACTGGGATCAGGTAGTTTTTACCCTTCACCTCAATACCGTGACCTGAATAATAGACAAGTCCAACATCACTGACCTCTAACTTGTCGGCGAACTGGCGTGTTGCTGCTCGCATTTGTTTAAGCGTTGCGTCCTTTACCTCGATGACATCAAACCCCACAGAGCGTAGGGAAGCAGCCATATCAGTTGCATCGTTTACTGGGTTATTCAGAGGACTGAATTTGTATTTAGCGTTACCGATGACTAGGGCAACTCGCTTGCCTTGAGGAGCCATTTGTGCAGTAGGCTTGGCTTGCGCTTGCTGAACCGCAGCTAGTTGAGCTTCTAGTTCCGCTTGCTTGCGCATGTTTTGTTCAGCTTCGGCTAGGGCTATTTCTAGATCAGATAGCTCAGGCTTGACTGTTGCTTGAACTTGCGGTGGTGGCTCACTTAGCTGCGACTTTGCATACTCTTCGCCATACATTTCTACGTGACGCTCGTATATCAACTGGTCGCTAGGCCAAGTTTTGTGAAACTCTGCCTCCGATAGGCTAAGGATCAAAGGTCCTGTTGGTTTCGCACTAATCAGTAAAATACATTCATCTGTCCTCTTATATGTGGTATTGCCGCTCACAAATGGCACGAGCCTTGACCGCGCTGACTCGCATTCGTTAACCGCAATTCGGCTCGCTTCCGCTAGCGTGTTTTGACTTCTTCCTATGCCGCTGAATCTTGCCGACCCACCAAATCCGCCGCCACCCGCTATGATCGTATTGGACGCGAAGGCATAGAACTCCCCGTCAAGCTTACTGGTCAAGGCATCACCTAACCCCTCGTGTCCTTTGATTGCAGCCGAATAACTCGCTGAGCATGTTTTTTTACCATCTGAAAAGACCATCACCCAACCAGTGCAGTCAGATAGGTTAGAAACAATATTTGAAAGATTTGGAATTCTTGTAAATGTAGCGACATCGATAAACTTTGACTGAACAAGAATGTTGTCTTTCCAGATTCCAGTTTTTTCAACTTTACCGTTAATTAGAAACGTTATGCCTCGCCCGTTTTTCTTGTCATCCTTGTACTCACCAACGTATTTATAGCCACTGGGATAGGTGACGGTGAACTGCCCGTTGCGGTTGCCGTCCTTGTACTCACCAACGTATTTATTGCCAATGGCAAAGGTTTCTGTGCCTCGCCCGTTGAACTTGCCGTTTTTGTACTCACCAACGTATTTATTGCCACTGGCATAGGTGTGGGAGCCGAAGCAATCAGTCCAGACAGCTCGATCACCCTGACATGCAGGCAAATTACTCTGTGCCATAGCGCTGCCAGCCATCAGGCAAAGCACTACAAGGAAGGTTTTTACTGGTCTCACAAACTGATCATACAAAACTTATAGTATTTAAATGTATTAATTTTTTCAGCAGCACAAACAGTTTTTTGGATTTAAGCTTCAAAAAAGCCGCCCGTCAGACGAATCCGGATAGATGCTACTATTTTGAAAACCATCGGAGTTAGTAACAACTTACCATCGTTTGACAAGGTCTATGGCATTCATCTGCATAAACACCGCTCTTAAAGATCAGACACATGTACAAATTTGCCATTACCGCTCTGCTTATGATCCTCTTGACGGGTTGCCAAACTATTCCTAACGCATCGAATGGCGATGCATCAACTCAAGCGCCTACGACTTTAAGCTTCATAGATTTTGAAAGCTTTGATGGCGACTTGAAGCGAGCCTTAAATGCAGGAACGGAGAAGGTAACAATCAATTTCCTAGACAAGCCCAGTCCCAATAAAACCCCCGTGAGGCTCCAGAAATGGATTGCGAAAATGCAAGACGCAGGAGGCAAAATTCAAATTAAGACACCTCCTAATGAACTCACACCAAAGAATCCATTTGCACTAATTAGCATGGTCACCAGCCTTTGGACTGGCAATAAGGCATTAAAAGAACTCAATAAAGATAAAGTTTTTAGCTCTATCGATAGCCGAAATGCAGTCATACAGCTTGAGCGAAATTCAAAGGGTGAACTTCTGATTGGGCAGGTAGTATTTGTAAAACGCTGACGTTTAGCGCTCTTCAAATGTAATGAGTCTTGCCGAGTAGCTGTCTGAGCACACAGCTTGAATTTTCAAGTTACGGGTTTGTCCACCTATCTGACAAGCCTTTTGATCTGCATTGCCCGAAACACCCATCAAACTCTGAAGCTGCGACCGACCGTCGCTTGTCATTAAAGGCATCACGAACGGCCCTGCTGTCTCCCCATTTAAGGCACTTAAGTCACGCGGCGAGTCCGACACCATAATCAAAACCGTATCCACACCTGCAGGGCCACCCGCAGTGATACGCCAAGTTGGACGAGGCAGTTTAATTTGTTTGTTGGCATAAATCCGGTTGTTACCGTCTATTTTGTTAGGAAACAATAGGTACAAGCTTTTTTCATCTGAGCCAGCCAGGGCGAGATACAGAAAACCGTCAACAGGTGATGTAACTGTTAACTCCAGAGGATCTTTGTCAATTAAGAGTATCTGCTTACTTGTTGCGACCTCGATATTGCGAGACGCATCACGCTGTCTGTAAAGCTCTTCAAGCAAGCCTGCGGGCTTAATTTCGCTGGTGCTCGCAGCAGGTAACGAAGGCTCCATAGACAAAGATGTAGGTGTAGCGCTGTCTGTTTGGATTGCTTGTTGGGCCAAGGCCAATTGCTGTAACGCAGCCAGTTTTTTCTCATCAGATTCCAGCCTAGCCGTCTGCGCCTGTGCTTCTAATATAGACAATTCAGCAGCTACCCGCTGGGAGTCTAACAATTGACTTTCGTTTTCCAGCGCAAGTGCACTGGCCTGCGTTTGCACCCTTTGCACCTCCCTTTTCGCAGCTGTCAGCTCCGCACTTAGACGATCTGACTCAGCGCTTAGGCGCTCCTTTTCTTTTGCTAATGCATCCGCCTCTAGCTTAGCTTCCTCAGCTTCTGCTTTGACTTTTGCCATTGACTCGTCTAGCCGCTGGGCTTGCAGCCGCTGCTGCTCGTTTACTTTTACACGATCTGCCAACGCATAGCGAGCTTTTTCAGCATCCGCGTTGACACGCTCCATCTCTTGGACGATAAACGCTGAGGCAACGCTTTGGCGCTCTTTTTCTACGGCCAATGTGTCTGCAAGCAACCGTGCCTTTTGAGCCTCAAGGTTTAATTTTGCTAACTCTGCTTGCGCACGCTCAATCTCAACACGTTGACGCTCTTTTTCTAGGGCTAAAGCCTCAGCACGCAAACGGACTTTCTCCGCGTCTGCCCTCGCTTTAATCAATTCAACTTGTTGTCGTTCTGCGGTCTCTCGTTGGTGTGCCGCTTCTTGCACTAGTGCTGCTGCCTGCTCTTGAGCTCGTAACGCTTGTGAGTTGGCCCTATCTGCCGCATCCTTGTTCGCTTTTATAGCCGCCAAACGCTGCACTTCCAAATCTTCTAAACTCAAACTATTTGGAGTTGTGTAAGAAGGTACGAATTGCCGGTTACCACCAATCACCATTTTTTGGCCAAGTATGTCGGGCTGGAGTGACAACTTTACATTTAAGGTGTTTTGGGCACACTGCGTTACTTCTTCAACACTGATCGCACCACTTTGATCTAAATCAGCCGCCTTGCCTAAATAGCAATCGCGCCAAGCAACCGTTGCAAGTCCGCCAGTAAAAGAGTCATCAAACGAGACCTCATCCGGACGGCTAGAACCGATAAATACAGTATTTTCTGCTATGGCACCCAACCGGCCTAACTCACCACTTAAGCTGCGAGTTTTCATATTGGATGGTTTTGCACAGATCTCTGAACTCAGTTGCCCAGAAAACTTAGGTATCAGCGAACTCGTCTTAGTTTGTAGCGACCTTGTCTGTAGTGGCTGATTGACGATCCCACCCGAATGACAGGCATCGTAAAAAACCATCAACTTATCAGCCTTGCTAGATATCGGCTTGAGCAGTGAGCTCATTTCCCGGTTGGTCAGCACTTGGCCGTCGCTGGCATACAGTGCTTCAGTACATGCGTTTGGATCTGTCTGGGAATCAACCCAACGAGTTCCATGACCTGAAAAGTAAACGAAGACGCGGTCACCTTGGCGCATACGTTTTTCAATGGCACTCAACGCTTGACGAATATTTTCAGCGGTTGCCTCACTGTCACGCAAGTAAGTGATGTTGCCCTCAGCAATACCCATCGCTACTGCAATCTGAGTAGCGCTCTGAACATCGTACTTAACACCCGGTAGCGACGTTATACCGCTGACGCTGTATTCACCCACGCCAATAATCAGTGCATGACGAGACGCATGCGCAACGGAGCGGATACCAGTTGTTGATACTTTCTGTAGCTTGCTGGATCTACCAGCTTCCAACTTCGAGACATCTGAAATTTGCGCGCCAACAGCACCGTTTAGAAACATCGTACGCACCCAACCAGTCGCTGTGGAAGTTTTGACACGAACCCAGCCAGCATTGACTTCAATCAGCTCAACACTTAGTCCCGGTGTTAATTTAGCAACAACGGGCGCGTCTAAGTAATGATCTTTCCTCAGCTCTGCTGGCCTAGCAACAGACAGCGTCAAGGCGAATGAAAAAGCAGGTAAAGCCGCAACAACGGCAACCACCAACTTAACGAACAATGTGATTGGTTTACTTAGAAGGTGCATACGTAATTTATTTCTTTGCTGTGCCTTTTGCGCTTAAGCACTACTGGTTAAGCGTCACAATTTTCACACGGCGGTTTTCAGCTGCAAAAGGACTACTGGGGAACGCAAGTTCCGTATCACCTTTTCCTTCAGCTTTAAGCCGCTCAACACTAATGCCAGCTGTGACCAAGAAGTTCTTAACCGTGGCCGCACGTCGCTCAGATAGGCGCAGGTTGTAACTAGGTGCACCTTTGCCATCCGTATGTCCTTCAATCCTGAACTCAAGCTGAGCCAATTCAACTGAACCAATGGCTGCATTTAGCTCTTTAAGTTGAGTCGCACTTTGCACAGACAACTCTGCAGAATCAAACTTGAATCCGATTGTTAAGGACAGCGAGGGCGGCTCTACCGGAGCCACTTTCAAATTGCGAAGACTCCTAGTCTTAACCGTTGGCTTGGGCTTGAGCGCCTCAATAATCCTCTGACTATCAACAACGGAGTTCTCAGCTGCTGACGCCAATGTATGTGACGTTGCCAGCAAACAAACAAGTCCGACGTAGCTCAGCCATTTCATTTCTAACATTACTTTGTTCATCATGATTTGTCCCATTCAACCAATGCTTGGCCAACACAAACCCATGCAAATTTGGTTTGATCTATTTCTTGATGGTGAGTACTCATTGCAGTATCTTCCATTTCAGCCAACCAAATGCGTGGCGCTTTCACCTCACTTAACGATAACGCGCCTCTAATTGTTGCCTCATCAATGGTGGTGTCGCTATATAAGAAAATACAAGCCGGGCCAGACGCGGCAATGGTTGTACCGACTGTCCAACCTGACTGCAATACCGAGAAACTGCATGGCAACTTGGTCAGGTGGTCTATCAAACTATTGATGGGCAGAGACAACTGTCCGCCACCAACTACTGCTGTCGTTCTTATAAAACCTGCCTCACCTGCTGAGGAGCATGTTGAAAAGTGCTGCACCCGCCAGGCCGAGTAGGCCGTCATTGACGTGAAAAATACAAAAGCCTGCGAAGCAGCCCCTGTTAGATCGATAAAGAACTCACCCACGTTTAGGCTTGCATAGCTAATACCTATTAGAAATAAAGGCATTCCTAAAATGCCCCAGCGCAATATCGACATGGGTAAGGTCGCACTAAGATAAGCCATTAAAACCAACAGACACATGCCCAGCGCCCACTGCGCAATAGGTGGAAGTACCTTTAAAAAACGCTCGTTCTTTGTGTTGTCAATTGCTGTCGCTAGCAGTTGCACACCAGATTGGATAGGTGACAGCGGTGTGACCTTCACGTCGAACAAGCTGGGAGCAGTTGAGCCAATAATGATAATTTTGTCTTTCACTTTGGCTGCTGTACCGTCATCTACTTGCAACTGACTAGCTTGCCAGACATCCACAAACGAGATCGTGGGATATGCGTCTGCCTTCAGGGGTAACTGAATCAATTGATCGGCTTTTTCGGGTAAGGGCCAACTCAATGCTTGTGCCAGCCTTGCAGGTAGGGACTGAAGCTGCCAATCGCCAACGGCCTCCCACAACCGGTAGTAGCGGTTCACGCCATCGGTGTCAGGGTAGATATTGTGATAACCCAAACGTCCGCTTTGAATAACTGACTCAAAAACCGGTGGAATAACTGCTATGGGTGGACTTAACTTCGCACCAGTAGATGATCGCGCCGAATCTGCTGAAGGCTTATGCAATGCAAAACCCGGCAACATAGCTGCTGTAATTTGGCTAGTGATATCCAATGACTTGTCGAGCCGCATGACCGGGAAAAACGACCGTTTGCTCTCACTCACTGCAGTTGAAAATGCCAAATCTGACAAAGGGTTTAAGACATCTTCATCAGCAAACAAAATGTCGAACACAACTACTTCAGCGCCAGCACGTTCTAAGTAGGTCAGTACCGATGCCAATGTCTCACGCGGCCAAGGCCAGCGTCCAAAATCACCTCGCATCTGAGCGAGCGATGGCTCGTCAATATCTAGAATAAGTATGGATGGGTCAACTGGTGGCGCTCGAAAACGTTTCTTTATAAGCGTGTCATAGCTTGAGCCGCTAAGGCTAGTTTGCGTACTAGACTCGATGAGGTTAGCGGTCAGCAATACCGCAAGAATTGCGAGTACAAAATACCGAATAAACCAGCTGGGTATGCGCGCTAAGGCACGAGGAATCTTAGACAGCATCTTTAGGCCCAAAACTTTGTATTTTCAACATTAGTTGGGCAGAAAGTAAAAATCACCTACTGCTTGGTCATACAGGGCCGGTACCTGCTCGTGTCCAACGCTACGCGCAAGATCCACCACACGCTGCCGAACATTGCGCAAAACACGATCTACCGATACGCCTTGTTGCTGCATTTCCTCTAAAAAGATGCGGGTAAAAAGACCATTTTTTCCTTTGTCTTTTTCTCCTAAGTTATCGAGTGCTTGCTGACCGGCACCTGCAGAGAACATGACCATCTGGCCAGTTGCTGCAGTCGTGGGCGCTAGCCCTCGTCCACCGATAGCACGCCCAATTTGTTTGAACGGGTTATCGCGACACGCATCAATCACAGCTAACGCAAACTTCGTCTTCTGTTCGGCTAAATCATCGAGTACGCGCTGTAGCTCAATCGATTCATCTCTGACTTGGTCTGCAGAGTCAATGCCTAAGTCAATCGGCAACAAGTAATTGGAGTTACCCAATTGAACCCCATGTCCCGCGTAGAAAAATAACACCTCTTCGCCACCCTTGAGGTCCGCTCTGAATGCACGAAGCGCACGCTTGAAAGCTCGTTCTGTGAGGTTCGCATGCAGATCCACTTTGTAGCCAAAACCCTCAAGAGCCTCTGACATGGCCTTTGCGTCCTCCACAGCATTGTCAAGTTTGGAAACATTTTTGTAGTTATCGTTGCCAATGACTAGTGCTCGTCTACGAGCCATCACAACAGGCTTTGCAGGTTCTTTGATCGCGGGTTCAGCTGCTGCGTGCTTTTCTGTGCGCGCACTGTCCTCATTCGCTTTCTTGAGTTCGGTTAGCATCTGCCTCATTACTGCAAGTTCTGCAGAGATAGAGTCTTTTTGCTTTGCCAGCGCCAGTTGCTCCTGCTCCAATTGCTGCTGAGCAGCCAGTTGCTTTTTGGCCTGTGTCTCAATGGCCTGTCGTTGCTTTTCGAGCGCATTTTGTTCCGCTAGTTCGCGAGCAGCTAATTTTTGGGCGACCTTGAGCTCTTGTAGGCGCTTTGCGTCTGCGGATCCATCATCTGAAGTGGCGGCAAGTGGTAGCACGACTGAAGGTGCTACAGCAAGGTTCTCCCAGTTTCTGTCACCGTCCTGCGCCTTTTCCAATAATTCTGCCAATGACAGTTCAGGTTTAGGCGCGGCAGCATTTAAAACTTCTCGATTAGGGTCACCCTCCCAGGCACCTTCCAATAATTCTGCCAATGACAGTTCAGTCCGAGGCTGGGTTAGCAACGTTGATGAACCGATAGGTGACGCTTCGGCAACAGGTGACGATTTGGATCCATCGCTGAAACCGAGGGCCAAAATCTGGGACGGCTTCGACCTAAACTGAAACGCTGCTTGTAGGGACTCCGTGTAAAGTTCAAGCCATTCACTCAACCACTCCGTCAATGGCGTCTTTATAGCAGCACTGTAATAAAACGTTGGCGCCCCTTTGAAAGATGTTGGCGCTTTCAACAACAAAATCAAATTGATGTTTCTTCCGTTGAATTTCCTGAGTTCAATTTCCGCTACTACAACCTGAGCAGCCGGTATTTTTCTCATGCCCTCAAGGAAATCATTGGTCCACTTGTCTTGCCTTAACTCCCATCGCTGTAACAAACTTGAAACACTCACAGGATTGCCACTCTCCCATAGCATAGAACATTTGTTCACCATATCGCTCGGTTTTGTTCCGTAAACGTTCAACAAAGCGCTCGCGTATTTTTTGTAGCACCCAGGCTCTCCTCGCCAGGCCTCATTGTTGTGGGTGTACTTTGCAAGAATGCCAACCACGTCGCCCACTTGGCCGGCTGCAGGTCCCAAAACAACCACTTGGCCACTTTTACCGTAGTCTGTGCTTTTGTCACTGTGTACAACCCATTCTCCTGCCGGAAGCGGGATTGATGCACCCCCACCAGCGTCATAAGCACCGGAAATCGCTAAAGCTTTGCCAGCAGCTAACGCTAGGACTAGTTGAAAAATAAATCGGATTAGGCGGGTCATGTACAAAAACTCTCCAATGAAACCATTGCGACTTGGGGCTCTGTACGAGCAAGCGCTCCCCCATCATACAAAACAGTTATAAATTCACGAAACAGTGATTTTCCAAAATTCGACTGGGTAGGAAGACTTTCGGAGTCTCAGTTGATTGAAATCCGCACCTCCTCCCGCGCCTTTGCACTGATAAGCAGCCAGAGCTGTTCCCAATAATAATCAAAACCCCTGAAAAACAGCCTATTTTTTAGGCTAAAAACGGCTGTATTTCAATAAATACAGGCGTTATAAGCTATTAAAGCAGAGCACTTCGGCTTGCCCAGGCTCCTGGCCGTCGCTT
>Ga0209702_10008844_pt1 | contig 11509 bp, 8 predicted proteins | sample FRY01_FD_187210 | JGI IMG/M metagenome (GOLD analysis project Ga0209702, IMG submission 187210) | Freshwater microbial communities from Lake Fryxell liftoff mats and glacier meltwater in Antarctica - FRY-01 (SPAdes) (version 2) | ecosystem: Environmental > Aquatic > Freshwater > Ice > Glacier... | reverse complement strand
TGCATCTCATCCATGAGCGCGGCGACCCTTGCTGGGTCGCCCGCGTCAAGTAGCGAAGCGGCAACATCAAAGTTACTATTGAGTTGAGTCACCAGAGCGTCGGCGGCGTCCCGTGCAACGGTAGCCGCTGGCAAATCAACGCCTGCTCGGGTGGGCACAAGTGCCGCCAAGTCCCGTTCAAGACTAGTAAGACCATCAGCGACACCAGTGGTTTGAATCGGCTCATTAACCCCAGCCTGATACGGCAAGGCCGGATTACGCGTAACATCCTTCTTGGGAACATACCGACTCGGCATGTGGCCCTTTGTCATCCTTTTCACGCCAGTCTCTCGGTCAACAATAATCCTGGCATTGGCCCTCATAAGGGGGTCATCAAAATCGCCCACAAGAGTATCGCCATCTTCGGAAAAAACATCTTTACGTTTTAATGCCGCAGTATATTCAGGAGTAGAAATATCCCCAACGTCCCCCTCGAATCGTGGACCAAGATTCTCTAACGGAACTTCCTCTGCCTCAGTTGCCCCAGTCATTGACTTGATGGGCGTTCCCTCTTCTAGCGATGTCGGACGGTCGCCCTCGATATACCGGACATTCTTTTCGACCATCCTCCCAATATCATCGCTAATCCAAACAGGGTCATCTATCTTGCCCTTTCGGGCGGGCTTCAATACACCAAAACCCTCTTTCTCCATTGGCCCCTTGACGCGTTGCATCGCCTGCGCAAAGGTCCTTGGCCTTTGCGGCCAAGCGCCAGCCGGGAAGTCAGTTGCCGATTTCGGGATTCTTCCACTCTGCGCATCCAGAACCAATTGGAACATCTTCTTTGCCCGGCGCTTCTGTTCCTCTAGGAAAACATCAACAGGTTCGGACATGCTGTTAATCAGTTTCTGGCGCTCCCTAATCATTTTGATTAACTGACCCCCACGGGTAGCGGGGGTAACAATCTCTTCATCGCGGAGACTCTTAAGGAAAACAACCTCATACTGCAAACGAGCCAAGGACTTCTCCCCCAATGGCCCGGCAAGAATTGCATCAACATGGGTACTCGCGGCCCGTGCCCTAATGAGTTCTTTGTCGGCGCTTCTTACGGCTTCGTCCAAAACTCGCGGAAGAGCATTGTCGATATCGTCATCAGTCGCAACACGCAAAGCAATCCTCAAGCGTCCCAGCAAACCATCAAAGATGGTTTCCGGGGATGCTTCCTTGTAGTCCATGATAAGTTCATCACTAGAACGTATTGAGTCATCAACATTCCTGCTAAACACATCCAACCTATTGTCGGGCGATGCAATATCCTGCGCATGTGCCGCCTCTACCTCGGCCTTAATTCTCTTGACATCTTCAAGAAACTTGTACGCAGGTGTCTTTTTGAACTTGTCATCCAAACCAGCCCTCAGAGCATGGCCTTGTCCCTCTGCCGCGAATGCGGGATTTATCCCGGCATGGGGCACCGAGGTATGAGGACCCTCCACAACAAACCATTTCAAAACTTCTGCATCAGAAACGTCAGCCGAAACAGTAGAACCAACCGCCTGCTGGTACGCGGCAGTCTCGGGCAGGTCAACACCTAAACCAGACTTCGCCCCAGCCGTGGAGGGAGCCCTGTTGAAATCCGCATGTAGTTTCCGTGCGTGAGCGATGATAACTTTCATCGCGTTCTCTCCGCTACCGTCATCGGCATTCCTCATCAACTCACGCCACGTTTTATCAGTAAAAACGACACCGCCAAACTCAACATTCTCGCCGCGCAGAACAGAAAGAATCTTCAGATTCTCCACATGGTTCGCCGCAGACTTGTAAACGGGGTAAGCCTCGGAATCAACCAGTGCGGCAATTCGCTCTTTCCCAGCCTTGATGTAATCAAACGCACCAGACTTCACCGGCGGAACAAAATCTCTAACCTCAGCCAACTGCCCAAAGTATTCTTCTGGACTCAAATCCAACCGCCTCGCTGTGGCGGTACGCATTTCGCGCATCCGTGCAACAAGGTCTTTCTTGACAGAATTAATCGCACGATTAATTCCCAACAACTCCGTATCGTATAACCGTCCGGCATAAGAAGAAACAGACTCAAGAAGTTGCCTATTTAGTTGGTCGACAACCGATTGTAGGTCGCCGGCAGTAAATTCGCTCTCAGCCGCAATTGTTTCAATATCCATGCCCCTACGCAAAATAGCCTCACGCCCAGCGGGGGTTGGCAAAAGAACATCGGTGACAATCCCCTCAACGGCGTCAGGCTCGATACGCAGTCTGAGTGACATCGCCAACTCGGCCAAACCAGAGTCGCCATTCGCGCCATTCAGATGCCCAATCCACGAAAGTAGCGCAGTGTGTTCTTCTGTAAACTGGGCCCAAAGTTGGTCCACCTGTGGGTGGCCAACAAAAATACTCCTGAACTCTGTCTCCATCTCCGCCACAGTCGCGCCGGGTGAATAGAGGGTTCTATCAACTCTACCGGCGAAACGAAAATCCTTTTTGGTCGTAGAAGATTTAATGGACAACATCTTCCCAAGACGGGCAACGGCATTATCGGTCTTCAGTTGCAAGCCCTTAACTATCGCGGCCTTGGAATCCTCCAGCACCGTAATGTCGTCGCGCAGGTCAGCAACAATAACTTCGGTGCGCTTAATGGTTACACCAAGAGAATCAAGATATTCCCTGAATTCCTTCTGCTCAGCACCATCAAATGCAGACAACGCCCGACCACGGTCGGCGCGTTGTTGACGCACCTGCGGTGTCAATGGCCCCTCGACAGGACGCAGGTCATAAATAGCCGCATCATCCACCACAGAACGAACCCTGCCAAGAATACCGTCACCTTCTTGTCGCCCGTACTCGGCAAACCCCGGGGCCATACCCTTACCCCTTACAACCCCTCTCAACTCGTCAACCCTCGCGTTGTCGCCCCTAGCAAGAGCATCAACAAGTAGCCCGTGTTTGTTGCGACGAAGAATGGCGCTCATCGCGTCATCACCGGGGACTATCCCGTAGGGTGCCAACAGTTCGGCATAATCCAAGAATTGTTCAACACTCGTATGCGCGTGCCAAACATTCTGCAACATGTAGGCAACTTCTTCTGGATGCTGACGGGAACGAATTAAAAGATTGACATCTTGTAATGTCTTAGCAAGCCCAGTTCCCACCCCCGGCTTGCGAACCATATCCAAGGTGGGAGAATACCCTTGCAGGGCAGTCTCCGTCATCGCAATCCGCCTCAAAACATAAGAGAAAAGAACGTGGGCGTCGTCAACCGATGACTCACCCAATTGGCGCGAACTGATTACGGTAAAGTTGGAAAGAGCCGCCACAAGGTCGGCATCATCCATCGCCGCAACACGCCGCGCCCGTCGCAACAGAGTCGCATCTCGAACCGAACGCGTTGCAGAGCCACGGGGATTTTTATTCTGCCTATTTATAGCGGCAATTACCCGTTCGACCTCACCCTTTGGGCCAAACATAATGTCTACTTGAGCCTCCGTGCCGCCAAAGGCGGCTCGGGCGGCTCTCGCAGTGTCAATTAGTTCGTCCGCATCAACGGAGTCACCCCGAAGCAGATTGGGCAGAATATCGTGAACCACCGAAAGATTATCCATGCTTCTGGCATGTGCGGCCAGACGAGCGTCGTATCCCCTTAGCGCATCCAAAAGATTCCCGACAGCAAGACTTCGCTCAGCGCTATACGGCATCTCGTCAATCAACGCCCTCAGTTTCATCCAATCCTCAAGCAAGTCTGACAGCACCCGCCGTTCGGCAACAACAAGATTATAGTTCGAGTTGCCGTCGACATTCTCCAGCATCGCCTCAAAGGCCTCCGAGGCCGCCTTGTAGTTTGTGTGGGCATCAACCTGCGCTTTCAGCGCATCATCCAGCGCCGACAACAACTCATCCACATTCTGTGGAGGCAACGCATCATCACGCAACGCCTGCATCGCCGTGTCAAGACTGCCATACAGTCTTGACAAAACGTCATCAACCGCCCGTAAACCACGGTCACTATTCTTGGCGGCTTCGCTAAGAACCCTGCCAGCCGCATCCTGGGCTTCTCGCGGACGAGTCTCCATCATGTCCACCCGATAGCCCGGGTCCATCGTTGTATATTTCTCCGTCAACCCTTTAAGCCTCAGGTATTTCTCTGACCCCTGCTCAAAGAAGTGTTCCATGAAAGCGGCGTTGCCGTGTTGCCTGGAGTAACTACGGGCGTACTGTTGCATCGCGCTGTAACCGTCAGTCTCAAAAACTTTGATGTCCCCAATATGCCCACTCGCTATCGCAATATTATTGAGTTCATCTAATGTCTCGAAGCCCGTGAGAGTCTCATCAAACCAGTTTGTGCCCTCCACAAGTTCACGCGAGTTGTAGTTGCTACTAATCGAGAAACCAGGTTTGCCCATAAACCCGTCAACGTATTCATTTCCCTTACTCAAACGAAGCGCATTCATTTCCTGACTTTCAAAGCGTGGGAAATAACCCGTCTTGATACGACCGGTCTCCCACGTCGGGTCAATGGTCAGCATCCGCTGGTCAACTTCATCAATCAATTGGTCCATATACGACCGATACAACTTGGCGGTCTGCGCCGCTTCGGGCCGCAGGCCCAGTGCAACAGCCATGGCGTCAATCGCCGCGTCGTCTGGAACCTGGTCCAGTAGTCGGTGCATATCTTCGGCGTAAGCACCCATTTCGGGGCCATTAACAAAATCGTGTAGGAGATTATTAGCCTTCTCACCAAACTCGGCTGCGGCGATTCGGTACTTGGTCTGACCCTCCAAAAGGTCCAAAGCGAGTCCGGCCTTCTCTGGTGACATCTTGCCACGGGCAAGATTCACATGCGCCATCTTCACACCACGGTCATCGGGGAAAATACCGTGCGGGGCAAGCATTTCTTGAATCTTGGCAATCGGTCCGCCACGCGTGACCGATGCCAACCTGATGTCAACCAAACCCTTTTCAAGAAACCCACCAATAATTCCCGTACCGGGAACACGCACACGAGAACCAAAGTAGTAAACACCCGGCCCACGAATACCAAGTTCGCTTGTCAGCCATTCGGGCATCGAGGACTTGCCGCGTGCGGCAATGTCCCTCGTTATCCCCATGATTCTTTCGGGCGTAACAACCTCACCGCCAAACGTGTCGCCGCGCTTCAACATCTCCGTCATCCGCTTCTGGGAGAACTGCGCCAGAGTTTCACGACCCTCACGACCAGCCGTAGATTTTATGCCACTAGTCGCACCAAAGATGGCCTTTCTCGTACCGATGTTGGTGCCTTTCAGCACCGCCTTAGCAGGAATCGCGCTACCCAGGGTGGCGTAGGTGAGCGGGTCCAACAAAACATCGCCAACAAAGCCAACTATCCGCCCAGCCCAACCCTTCATCGGAAATGCCTTGCCGTAACCGTAACTCGAATCTTTCGTCTGCTTAACCAAATCACCAAACGAAGCCTTTGTGTTTGGGTCGGAGTCGAGAAGGTCAACGCCCTCTCGAATGGTCGAAATAACCGCGCGGCGGGAGGTATCAAGCGCAATCAGGGGCATCAACAGCGTCTTCAATTGGACAACAGCGGCCTTACCAACCCGCGCCTTTAAGCCTGTGTCGGCCTTCGGTGCGGGCCTATCGTCGCCCCAAACATATTTAGGCGGAGTCCACGCTGGTAGAGTTGTTGCGCTCTGGGGCTTTACCCCTGGCTTCCTTAGATTCTCTAGAGAGGCAAGAATTTCATCAGAAATCTGATGCTTGGTCACTACTGACCAAGCATTATTCTCGCGGCAGCCTCGGCTTCCGCAATCCCATGCTTCGCCGCTGGCTTCTTACGCGAAGCGCCAGATGACGAGCCAGAACTCTGTGCCCGAGTACCGGCCATCTTGAAAATCGCATCAATCGTCGGATTACGACCACCAGCCCGTAGTTGCTCTCGTATTTCGCCCTCTCGGGCGTCGACGTCCCTTCTCACTTCGGCTTCGCCACCCGGAACTCTATCTATGTAACTACGCACCATTCCAAGATAATTCTGCTGTTGTCTAGACGATTCATCCAAAACCGCTGGCGCACCAGGAGCCTGGGGCTTAGTCTTATCACGCGCCTTACTCCGTGAACCCTGCGTTCGCTTTTCGTAATCACTACGCGTATCACTCGACACGCTCGGAACAAAAGTCGCAGGCTTAGAAAGGTTAGGGTTACTTGCGAGGAAACGCTCCATCATTGCGGCACTCTGTTCTTGGGCAGCACCCATTGACGCCCTGGCGCTATTAAAATACTCTGGGTCCATTTTCTCAATGTCGGCAGCAGTATAATCCTGTTTCGCGCTAGGTAGACCAACCTTTTGGAACTCGTCTTCTTCGTTGTCATCATCGTACTTTGCCTTGTTCGCGGCGGCATACTGTCCTGCCATCGCGTCGATATAGTCGCTGGCATCGTCGTTGTCAAATATATCTGGAAACTTCTTGCGGGATTTCTGTTTTATACTGTAGGCGGTACCACCGCCAAGTATTCCAAAAGCAACATCAGACTCAAATCCGCCATCAGGAGCGCCGCCCCAAACCCGACCAAGGTCAGGCGCATACTGCTCGAAATATTCATTAACCTCTTTCGTTCGCTTCGGTTGATAAACGCCAGCAAGAAGGGCACCAAATGCGTCAGAAAATTTCGATGACGCATCGAACCCACCTTTTTGTGGGAACATTTGGGATATATACCGCACCAAGTCAGCAGAACTCTGTTGTGGATTCAGACTATCGTTACTCATTTTGCACCCTTCTTATTCGCCACCGCAATCCATTTGCCCTTCGGAGACTTCTCCCAATGCTTGCCAGGACCAGCAGTTTTACCCATAGCCTTAGCACCCTTGGTAACCTTCGCCGTAGCAACGCGTGCTACAGGTGTAGCAACGCGTGCTACAGGTGTAGCAACGGGTGCTACAGGTGTAGCAACGGGTGCTACAGGTGTAGCAACGGGTGCTACAGGTCCCGCCCTACGAGGTGACTGCACGACACTTGTACCACCCTGCAAGTCCCCACCGGCAGCGAGAATCTGCTGACGTAACTGTTCAGCAATCGTGTTCTGCGACTCTTGCAGTTGGAACCTACCGCTAGCCGTATTGTTGGCAATCTCTGCCAGCGCCGATGCGCGAGCATTGGCCGAACCAGACTTGAAACCAGCCAGGTCAGAACCAAGATTCAAACCAGACAACTGTTGAGCCATCTGCATTTCCGCCATACGACTTCTGTCGCCTTGCTGAGCGTTACCGCTCAACAACGCTGCAAGATTATTGTAGTTATCTGCACCCGCTTGATTCTGCGACTGCTCCATGGCGACCTGAGCCGCCACATCACCGCCCCTGTCACCAACGCCATAACGGGCGAGATAATCCTGCATCGGATTACTCGCAACACCCGCCTGCGCGTTAAAACCCGCATAGGGATTATTAGGATTTTCGGTAAGATACTTGTTCAGCGCGTCAAACCCAGTCGCTGCGACCTTACCAGCAGTACCATAAGCGTCATCAAAATTGGCCGTGGAACGGTCGTATGCGGCATTAACATCACCCGCTTGCGTAACGCCCATCTGGGCGAGTTGAGCCATCAACTCGTCGCCGCCCTGTCTGTATCCGCCGCTCATGTAGTATTTCTGTAAATCCCGCAGCGCCCCAGCCTTTGAGTCTTCGTCAGCAAACCTGATGCGCTCTTTGTCTAGAAAATCCCTCGTATCGGCGGCATTCGTATAGGGAAAGTTGTTCGCAGACGCAGCCGTTTCAGATACTCCAGAACCACCACCGGTTGCGCCGAGCCCGGGCAACCGCGGCAGAGTGGGCCTCGGCGTCGTCGATGGAGTAAACGCGGGCGTACTTGCGGGCAAAGGATTACTATTTTGAAACGCAGAAAATGCCGCACGTTGGGCAGCGCTCATACCCCCGAATTGGCCCGAAGCATACTCGCCCCATCCCTGGCCCGGTGCACCAAGTGTCGCTACGGGCGCGGTTGCCGTAGCAACTACCTGCTGCTGGTTCGGCGCCGAGCCGCGCCCTTTACCCCTATCTTTCGGATACACATGAACAGTCATAATTACCTCCCCGCCCTCAACGCCAACAACTGGCGTGCGTCATCGGCTATTTGTCGTGTTTTGTCCATTTCATTATCCTTCAGGTCCTGATTATAGAAATCGGTATCCCGACGAAGACCGGCCTGATACTCCGTATTTGTGGAGGCGATATCACGCCTAGCGTCCTCCGTCTGGGCAATACGGTTCTTGGAGAACTCGCGCATCGCCTTGGCGAATGCGCCCGACTTCACGTTCGGACCAACAAGATTACGCTGACCAAACCCCGCCACAACCCTGGGTGCCGCAGCATCGAACTGCTTGTTCATATCATACAACGCACGACTGCTACGCTGTTGTGACAGCGTGTTGGCAAAAGCGTTCGTTCCCGCCTGAGAACTAAAGTTCTGTTGCAACTTGCGGCGGCGGGCCTCGTATAGACTTGGGTCAAAGGCCATTACAGATTCCCGTCCACAATCGCATCAATCGACTTCTGTAGCCGAGTAATCTCGGCACTCAAAGACGACAATATTTGCTTGAGAACCATGGAGTCGACAGACTTCAGGTTCACCGTAAGCGGTGCAATCCACGGATTGGGCTTGTATCCAAGTGTCATCCGAAGACCTGACCACCAAGAATAATCTGGTCGCCGTCTGCGGCGTAAGCCGACGTGACGGCAGAGTCCAGTTTCGCGGCCGTAATCGCGTTAGCCGCGATAGAACCAGTCGTGATTGCCAGCGCCGTAATATTCGTACCAGCCTGAAGCGCGTCAACAAATGATTTAATCGCCGTATTATTAGCATTAACCTCACTCGCCTCAATAATGGGCAAACCAACGTTAGTAAAAGAATGGGGGATAGTGAGAGCCATTAGCCTGTCACCTTTCGTTGATTGTACTTATAAGAAACACTATTCATGCCCCACGGCAAACCCTCTGGGCCAGTCAACAGAAGTTGAATCGAGCGAGCAAGGCCCAGATTGGAACCTTTGCTAACCTGTGAACCCTCCGCGAGAATACCCCAAGAGTCAACCCCCCAGCGTCCGACGCCCCATCGCGCGCCTTGCGCGCTTGAGGCAAGACTCACATCAAATGTTCTGCGCTCGTTACCAAGTGCTTCCTCATAGTTGTGGTAAACCTTCACGTTTATCGAACTCGCAGTATCAACCTGCTTGAACACAAAATCTGGACGACGGAACATCTTCTTCATCGCGTAGTTGCCGGCGTCAATAAAACCCGTGCGATAATAGGAATCAAACGCCGCCTCTGTCCCCGCAATCAAATCTTTGACCTCCGAATAGCGGTCAACATTCAACGCAAAACCCTCAACAGGATGGAGCATTAAGCGATAGTCGGTTCCGGCATCATCGGTCCAGTTCGTACCAGAAATAACGCCGTAATCGTCAGATGTCTCAAACTGCGTAAAAGCACCATTTTTGCCGATGGTTGGGTCATAGACAAAATTCATCTTCGCTTCCGTCGCTATACCGACCTCGTGACGGTGATACGGAACCGAAACCCAAACCCGTCGCCCGATGTAGGACACGGTAATCTTGCTCACATAAGCAGGGTTGATGTAACCCAAGTCGAAAATCGTCTTCAGATTCTGCGAAATATCAACCACGGTAGAACCGTCAAAGAAATGTAGCCCGTGTGGATACGAGAAGAAGTAAACACCAGAACTCGTGGACACGACCTGTTGCTGTTGTGAAACTCCCAACTTGTCAGTTACCTGACTAAGTTGGTGGTTGTCCGAGTTGTAACCGAGCAGAACAAACACACCATAATCCTTGAAGATTGCCAGTTGTCCATTGACAACGGCAATCGCACGAATAGAAGAACCACCATTATTCACGTCAATGTAATCGTCGGCGTCCCAGTCCTCCGGTTGTGCCTCCACAGACCAGCGAATCCTATTTGGATGACGCACGCCATCCTCCGTTGTGTCGGCAACAAACATCTTGTTCGCGTGCAACAGATTCAACTTTGACTTCGGCATGTGCCCGCCGACCAAAGCAGTCGCAGTCTGCCACGCGCCAACGGCGCTAGCCGTTAAGGATGTGGCATAAGTATCGGCTGTGGCCCATCGGTACATGTTCGCAGAAGCATGACCAAGAGACACATATAGCGTCGTTCCCCACTGGGCGAACGACGCGCCAGTTGGTGACGTTACAACGAGCGGCGTGGCCAACGCGGAGTTCAGTAAAGAGAAATCCCCATTACTCGACAGCATAACCCTGGTCGCGGTACTCAGCATCACCCTGGATGACGCCCCATAGAACGGATACAAAGACTGCGGAGTCCACGTTTCACCAACCTCGGTCGTATTCATGCGATGCATTCCACCACGAGAGAACACACCACCACGAGGGTCAATCTCAACATTCAACATGTCGGGAGATTCAGTTCTCTCCAACTGAAATTGGTCAGCGCGAAGATTAAGCCCACCGGTAAAGTCGTCATAACGGAGAACCTGCATTACGCTCATAATGTTCTCCCAAGCGTCTGCAACCAACGAGTCATCGTTGGGTATCGACGCCCACCGCTAAGAACCAACGGACGGGCACTCGACGGCTTCATGATGTCCTTGCGCGCAAGACCCACGCCCTGCTCAAATGACTGCATGTACATCGCGGACATCTGCGGGTCTTCCTGCCTCTGGTAAATACGGGACAACACAAAGTAGGTCAATAAAACATGGAACCACTCGTCGGCATCAATCGCCTCGGTGATATTCGTCAACCAGGTATAAACGGGATTCCTGTATGCGCGAACGGTGTACGCGTATATCACGCTTGGCTTGGGCCACAAATGAATTTGGTGGTCCCAAAATGAATAGAAATTCGGCTCACCGGCCGTATCAAGGTTCCCAAGCCAAATCGCCTCACCCTCGTCATACGGGATTAACGACAAACGCTGACCGGCAGTACCAGTTTGGACAACGGAAATGATTTCCCGAATATCCCCGATTGCCGATATTGTGTAGGCCCTGGTGCCAACTTCGCTGTTCAGCGAATAGGACTGTTGGTAAAAGGGGTAACGACGCTCCAGGGCAACAATCTGCTGGAAACCCTCTTTAACGTAACTATCCAGAAGGGCGTTACTTAGGTCGGTAATATCCAGGTCTGAAATACTACGGACGATAGACCTGACATCCGTCAGGGTCATCGTCATTACACTTCACCCATCGAACGTAAGTGACCATAGCAGAAGTCGGTACCTCTGGCCTTGGGGCCCTCGCAGGTGTCTTCGTTGGCCGTACAGCGCTGGCGGCCAATATAGGGACCGCTAGGTGGGGCTAGTTTGGAACCCGGGACCTGCGCAGAGGGGCGAATCCCCGAAACTGGCTGTCCGTATAGGGTATGAGCGAGTTGAGCATTTTTCATCATCACCCTTAGACCCTTTTGTTACATAGATTTACTTAAGGCCTCGCCCCACGCCCCTTGCCCCTGTCTTTTGGCTTGGGAACGATTTTGGTGA
>Ga0209702_10008842_pt1 | contig 11509 bp, 8 predicted proteins | sample FRY01_FD_187210 | JGI IMG/M metagenome (GOLD analysis project Ga0209702, IMG submission 187210) | Freshwater microbial communities from Lake Fryxell liftoff mats and glacier meltwater in Antarctica - FRY-01 (SPAdes) (version 2) | ecosystem: Environmental > Aquatic > Freshwater > Ice > Glacier... | reverse complement strand
TGCTCATCGCGCCGCCTCCCTCGTCAGTTGGAACCAGCAAGAGTTGGCGAAGAGGGGTAGGCATCTGGTCATCTCTCCAAGAAGAACACCCCCCGCCCGGAGATCGAATCTTAACTGCTACCCCTCCGCTCCGCTCGCCCCCTTTCTCTGTCATCCGCCACCAAACCCCTCACGAAATCCCCCGCCCACTTCGGTTAGTTAGGCTGGCCTGCCAGCCGGCGCATCGCGCCTTCCCCTCTCGGCTCATCGCCAACGCTTCGGCGAACCTTTAATCGGCTGCTAGAATCATAGGGTAGATCAGGCACCGACAAAGATGGCTGCCTCGAACATTTTTACCCCAATAAGCGGTAACCGCCCTGCGCCTAATTTCTACTTTATTTGAGCGTTAGTGTATAACGGAAAGGAGTGATGCCGGTGATATAGACGCGGTCGCCTTCGGCACGATTGCGGCCCTGGTAGTTCGCATATTCGAGGCCTTCCATCCGAATACGGGCGGGGGTAAATGACCCGGGACCAAAGGTGATCGTATCGTCGCCGACCGTGTAGCTACCGTCGCCCGACTTGAGATAATAGTTGTCATCAGTGCCCTCCGCATCGGATGGGACCCGAGGGCTTCCTTCCGTAGAATTTGTGGCTCGTGCTACTCCCTCCAAGATGCCGCCCTTGCGGAAGCAAAGTTCCAAAACCACCGGAACCCGGGACAAACCCTGAACATCAAAATCGAGCGCAAACTTCCCGTTCTTTTCACGGACCACGACCTTCGTCGTGATCGTTTTTAAGTCTTGTTGGCGAGAAGGGAAATCCAGTTTAAAGAAAATGCGGCCATCGGGCGTCAACGGATAGTCGCCGTCGGCTCGGCGATGCTCAGCAGGCAGCGGTTGGTGATAGGGCACCGAGACAACTTGGGAGAGCTCGTATTGGTTTTCGCCAGTGACCCTCAAGCCTTGTGGGTAAAAGAAACCGGTGTTGAAGAATAGGGGCGTGAGGCGCAGTGATTCCAATACCACGGCTCCCTTGCGCATCTTAAAGAATGCGGGATTGGTGGACAGGGCGGAACCCGCCCCGAAGCCTAAATGCCAGTCGTTGCCGCCGAAGACCGTGGCACTCACCTGGTCGCGGCGAAGGCGAGCCACGCCCGATAGCTCAAAGTGCTTCGTATAGTTTTCTGGCAACACCGCGTCAGCGGGCATGGCGGCAAGCATCTCCGGAAATTGCAGCATGGAGACCAAAGCTGAACTCATGTTAACAGCGTCCTCCCCGAGTTCATGGAGAAAATCCTGCTCAATTCGACGAGTCACTGCCGCAAACCGCGGGTTCTGATCAAGCACGGCAAGGTAGCGATAGGGCACATAGTATTCCCAAATGTATTTGTGGGCGCCCATCTCTTGATCTTGGCGGCGCGAGGCCACGGTTTCTAATTCTCCGTTGGTCTCGACATAGTAGAGGCTCATTTCGAGATTACGCCGAACCGCCGCCAGCAGTTCCGGTCGCGGCAAGAGCACACTGAGTTCCAAGATGCTCGGGTTGTTGACGTGCGCGTTGTAGTTCGGACTACGTTCACTCCACTCGCCTTCGGCATTGTTATCGAGCCCTTCCGCCAACCATTCATCGATCCGCTCGATGGAGGCATCATCGGGATACAGTTGATTTACTTGCGCGAGGGCGGAGCAAATGGCCCAGCGATGATTGGCTGTATGCACCCCACCTTGCCGCACGCCTTCGGCAGTTTTCAGAATCAACTCCTTGAGTCTGTTCCGAACGGGCTCAGTGCCAGCATCACCATGACGCAAAAGGAAAAATTGTCCGCGGGCCAATGTCTTCAGCACAAACGCCGAGTCTGGCGGAGAATCGAGGTTGCCCATATCGAAAAGCCCATCTTCCCGCTGCATGGAGAACAGAGTCGTAATGCATGCATCCATGAAGCCGGGGAGTTGTGCGTCGTGGTGATAGTTCGAGTGCTCGTTAGTGTAGGCCGCCGCGACGATCATGATCTGCTCACCAAGGCCGCGCGCGCCACGATCTGCGATCGAGTTGGCCAATGCGTCTTGGACCAAGGCATCGTTAGCCACGATGAGCGAACGCAACACGGCCTGTCCATCCGGTGGGGTTGCCAAAAGTGGCGTCATGGTAAAAGCAGCGCAAAGGTAAGCGAGGCGCCGCAGGGGGCGAGACAAGGGGTTCATAAGACTGGCCAATGTCGGATCGAAGCGCGCAAGAGCAACCCGAAAGCCCCCCAATCAACTTTGCTTTACCATTTCCATAAAGGGTGCCCGGTAACAACCCCAAGGGTTCTTGCCCTTTTTTCTTGATACGCACGGTAAGGCTGGCCGCGCCAAGCGAAGCTCCACCGTCACGCCGATCAGGTTCAACGACGTCAAGCGACGCTTCACCCAAACTCCAATGAGCACGGTCCAGCCACCCCGGAATATTCACCGTTGCGGCACCCTTTGAAGACGCCCGCGGCGATTTTGATTTACCAGTATCCGCGAACCTCCAATGGATACGGCGTAGTCAATCGTCATGCCCAAACAAAAACTAGCGGGTCTCCGCATTCTTGTGGTCGAGGATGAGGTTCTGTTACGCAAACGCTTCACCGCCTGCCTTGAAGACTTGGGCGCGGAAGTGACCGCCGTGACCTGTCGTCAGGAAGCGGAGAACGCCTTGGCCGGACTCGATCTCGATGTCGCGTTGCTTGATGTGAATTTGCCCGATGGCCGGGGAACCGACCTGCTCATCGGAAACAAAATCCCCGCCACGATGGTAACTTTGGTCATGACCGCCGGCGGCGGGGTGGCTGGGGCAGTCGAAGCGATGCGTCTCGGCGCGGTGGACTACCTCGTCAAACCTTTTGACCTGGAAGAGCTGCCGGTCCGGATCGAACGGGCCAGAAAGATCCAGCAAAAACAACGGGCCGAACAATTCCGCGACAGTGCCAGCTCCGGGCGACCCAAGGAAGCGGATTTGTATTTTGGTCCCAGCCTGAAGGCCGTCGAAACGCTCCTGCATAAAATCGTGGAAGCTGACCGGCGCCGGGAAGGAAATCTGCCGCCCGTCCTGATCGAGGGCGAAACGGGGACCGGCAAGACCGCCATTGCTCGCTGGCTACATCACCATGGACCGCGGGCCGCCGGGCCGTTGCTGGAAGTCAACTGCTCCGCTCTGCCCGAGGCCTTGGCTGAATCCGAATTGTTTGGCCATGAACGCGGTGCTTTTACCGATGCGTCGTCCACCCGGATTGGACTGATGGAAGCGGCGGAGGGAGGCACCCTGTTCCTTGATGAACTGCCCAGCCTTTCACCCTCCCTCCAAGCGAAAATCCTGACGGCCATCGAGGATCACGCGATTCGCCGCGTGGGCTCCAACCGGACGAAGCCGGTGAATGTGCGCATCATCGCCGCCACCAATGCCAACCTTCGTCAACTGGTCGCAGCCGGCCAGTTCCGGGAAGATCTATTGCAGCGACTGGATTTGTTTCGGGTCAATATCCCACCCCTGCGAGAGCGCGGATCTGATATCATCGCCTTGGCCGACAAATTAGCCGCCAAGATCGGCGCCCAATATGGCATTCAGGTGAAACCCATTCCAGCGGAAGGCCGACAGCGATTACTCGCCGGCCGGTGGCCCGGCAATGTGCGGGAGCTGGCCCATGAAATCGAGCGAGCGCTCGTCTTCAGTGATGATGAACAATGGTTCAACTTCACGTCGTTGACCCGTGGTCAGGCAGACGGCACAGCGGTCGGGGCGGAGGGAAAACCTCAATTCGTCATACCAGAAACCGGCTTCTCGCTGGAAGCGACGATCGACGAGTTAATCGCGCAAGCTCTCCACCAAAGTGGCGGCAACACCTCGGCGGCCGCTCGTCTTCTGGGTGTTTCCCGTGATTATATTCGATACCGTCTGAAACCGACGACCGAAAAAGAATGATTGGGGCTATCCCCCCAACGTTCAGGCAAATATTTGGGTGCTATTCCCAATTCGACTCAAACGCGTTTGGTGATTTAATTCGTTATAGGTTATTAAACATATCTTTATGAAACATTAACCGATTGGCACAGCTCCGGCTAGGCGTAGGTGTCAGCTAACTTCCACACTTCATCAACAACTCAAACCTACCGTCTATGAAAATGTCTCTTCTCAAAACCATCCTCGGCGTCTTGGCTCTCGGCCTTGGTGTGCTCACTGCATCTGCTCAAACCGCACCCACCGTGGATCGTCCTGCGCTCGATAAACTCGGGCCGGCATTGAAACAGATGATCGAAACTCATCGCGCCTCCACGAAGGCATTGCTCGAGCAACGCAAGGCCACCATCGAGCGTTTCCGCGCAGCCAGCCCAGCAGAACAAGAAACGATCAAAGCTGAACTGCGCGCCATCATGAAGAATCATCAACAGGATCAACGTGAGCTCGCCCGTCAAATTCGTGATGCCATCAAGGCCCGTCGCGATGCGCAGCGCAAAACCGGCGGCTGATCTGGTTTACCCAAACCTCAGCAACGTTTTCTACCCCAGACGCTCCTTTAATGGAGCGTCTGCTCTTTTTTATTGGCGCTTAATGTCCCCCACCTCTCAAAGTCATTCAGCAACGGGCGTATGCTAGCAAATCTTCAGTCGCACATTTCAAAATCTACCCCGACGGCCACGACCCTGGCGGAAATTCTACGTTCACCGGGCTGTCAACAAGGCGATGCCTGCATCGAATATCCACAGCCACGAAAACGTTACTCCAGCATCACTTCATTCAATGTGAAGCAATGCCTGTTGGCCGTTTTACTTTTCGCCAACCCGATGAGGGCAGCTGATCCCACCACCCCACCTATCCCTCCAGAGGAGGATCTGATTATTTCCAACTGGAGCGTCACGACCTCGTTGACTGGTGCTGGTGGCTATCGGGACAACGTTCTCTTGAGTCCCACGCAGCCCGCCGGCAGCGGATTTTTCCGCGGCCAGCTCGAAGCGATGTTCATCACGCAGCCCAGTCCCCAGCTCGAAGGCTATGTTTTTCTCGATATTACAGATTTGAGGTTTTTCTCCGTGCCGGAGTCCGACCATGAAACCGCGGCTTTTATCACCTCTGATTTTCGTTGGAAACCTGAGACGAACTATGCCCTCGGCCTTACCGCTCTGCTTTATCATTACGACCAGGTGTTTGATGTTTCGGTAACAGAAATCGACCTTGATACGGCGCAACTCCAGGCGACCGGCTTCAAGCTGTCACCCAACGCACGTTGGAACATCCAGCAATATGGCTGGCTGGAAATTGGGGCCTCAGGCGAGAAAGTCCATTATGCCAATGACCTCGATAAATACGACGAAGGCGAAGGCATGCTTCGACTCGGCCGGAGCTGGGGCCACGGATCCGAATTCAGTCTCATGGGGGCGAAACGCTCGCGAGCGCATGAAACCCGGGAACAATATACCAGCAGCGGCCGACCGATTGATGGCACTCGTCTGAAGGTCAAACAGACCCAACTGAGCGCCCAACTCACCTACTTTCACGACGAGAAAAAACAATGGAGATCGGCCCTCGCCCTGACTATGGAGCAAAGCCGGGACAATGGATCGGGCTACTTCGACTATGACCGCGAAATCCTTTCCGCCGGTCTTGCCTGGATGCCCGAAAACTGGGAGCTCAGGCTTTCGGTTGGCTTGTCGAAATACGATTTTCTTGTCCAGGAGGTCGGTATTGGCATCACGCCCGAATTTCGTCACAAAGATGAACTTCGCTTGACCATGGAAGTCGCCCGTCAACTCAAAGACAATCTGGCCTTGGTCGCCTCCTATGAAGGCGAGTGGGCGGATTCCAACGACGATCGGTCGAGCTTTCGCGTCAACACCGTTTACCTCGGACTGAGATGGAACTGGGAAAACCTCGGGATCAAGCTACCGGAATTGTGAAATCCAGCAAACGCACGGGGCTGATCTACGGGCTGCTCTTGGCAGCTGTCGTCGTTGTGTTGGGCATCGCGGTAACTGGTATAACCTGGTGGCTGCGCTCCGGGCTGCAGGAACAAATCCTCCAGCGCGAAGGTAATTCACTTTATGCGGTAACCATCATGCAACGGGCGCTGGAAGGCGAGCGACTCGCTGACATCGGCCTAGACCATGAGGACGAACAGCTAGCCATGCTCGCTTTGCAAACTTCCCGTCTGCAGGGCGTGATCGACGTGCAGGTCTTTGATTCCGCCGGCGAACCCCTGCCCGATTCAATCGCGCTGGTGCGAATCACACCGCCCACCCGCCTCGAATGGGATTTGCTGCGCGCCCATAAGTCCATCGTCAGTTTCGGGGCGAACGCCTCGATGGAAAAGATGTATGGAATTGATCGCAATCGAGGCGCTCCGATTCCGCTATTGGAAATTACCGTTCCCTTGCACCGGATGGAGGAGACGGCGCTTGAGGGAGCGGCTCACTTCGTCATCGACGGCAAGCCACTCGCGGGAGAATTCAAAAAACTTGATCACCGATTAATTCAACAGGCTGGTATCGTCTGGTTGTTGGCTTCGCTCACCGTCGTGGCTGGCGCGGGTTGGATGCTCGCCCGACTTTCCCGCACTCATGCCGCCTTGGAAGCCCGCACCCAGGACCTTATTCGCGCCAATCACGAATTGAGCCTAGCCGCCAAAACATCCGCCCTGGGCGCCATCACCGCACACTTGGTGCATGGTCTGAGAAACCCGATTGCTGGACTGGAATCCTATATCGAGGAACACCGAAATTTGCCCACCTCGGCAACTAGTGGCGCTTGGACCGAAGCCACCGCCACCGCCGGCCGCATAAAAGCCATGATCAATGAGGTCGTGAATCTCATGCAGGAAGAACAGTCCGGGGTGCGATACGAACTGACGGGACAGGAGGTGCTCGGAGTGGTGGTCGACCGGTTGGCTCAATTTGCTGCCACCCAAAAAGTACAGCTTGAATCAAAATCGCACGGAGAGGGTGCGTTGACCAATCATCAGGCGGGGCTGGTGGCGGCTATCTTGAGCAACTTGGCTCAGAATGCGTGCGAGGCTTCTCCCGCCGACACCGGAAAAGTCAGTCTCACGATGAAGTTAATTGATGATAAAGGGATGGAATTCGTGGTTGCTGACAATGGTCAGGGCCTACCGGACGAAGCACGCCGCCGCTTGTTTAGTCCGGGATTAAGTGCGAAATCCGGGGGAGCCGGTATCGGCTTGGCTATCAGCCGACAACTGGCCGTCCATCTAGGCGGTAACCTTGAACTTGTAACGACGGGACCTGCCGGGACGTCATTTCGACTTTACGTTCCTAATACCAGTCGTTGAAGGTAGGTCCTTTCAGCAGCAAGCACTGCGCCTCACCGTCTTTTGACTCATTAATTCTGCTAAATTCCACGCCTTTTTATGAGAAATTTTCTAACCTGCCTGCTCCTCTTCGGTGTCACCGCTGTTCAGACCTTTGCTCAAGCGGACGGCACGAGAAAATGGTCCTTTCTCACTAATGGTCCCTTCTTTGGTTCTCCCGCGATCGGTCCGGATGGGACGGTCTATGTTGGCACGGAAGGAGCCATCGCAAGCCAAAGCCGGATGTATGCGATCAGAGCGGACGGATCACTGAAATGGCAGTTTCTGGGTGCAGGGGATTGGATCGACTCCACCCCCGCTCTCGCCGCAGACGGCACCCTCTACTTCGGTTCATGGGATGGAAAACTTTACGCACTCAACTCCGCCAACGGCACGAAAATATGGGAATATGCGGCGTTGGGTTTCATTTCCTCCTCCCCGGCGATCGCCGCTGATGGCACGATTTATTTCGGCTCGGGTGACCGATCCCTTCATGCCGTGAGCCCGGCGGGCGTGGGGAAATGGACCTACCCTGTGGCCGACTGGATCGATTCCTCTCCTGCGATCGGCACCGACGGGACAATCTATTTTGGCTCTTGGGATACCAACGTGTATGCGTTGCGTCCTGACGGCACTTTACGGTGGCAGTTTAATGCCGGCGGCACAGTGACTTCCTCTCCTGCCATCGGCGCGGATGGCACCATTTATATTGTGGCCGATAACGGCAAAGTATACGCCCTGAACGGTGGCACCGGAGTCGAAATCTGGGAATCAAACATCGGTCTCGGATTTGATTCTTCGCCTGTTATCGGCGCCGACGGGACCGTCTATCTCGGTTCTGTTGACGGATACTTCTACGCTCTCAATCGGACCGACGGATCCTTGAAGTGGCGCTACCAGGTCGGCGCAGAAATTTTCTCCTCTGCGGCGGTGCGCGCTGATGGTTCAATTATTTTCGGAGCCAGTGACAAAAACGTTTATGCGCTCAATGCCGATGGCACCAAGAAATGGAGCCTGCTGACCGGAGACTTCGTCGACTCATCTCCGGCGATCGCTACCGATGGCACGATCTACGTCGGATCATTCGATCGGAGATTGTACTCCATCAATGGCAACGGCACTGCTGTGACCTCGACCTCCAGCTGGCCAATGTTTCGCTTCGATTCAACTCGCCAAGGCCGCCTGACAACTCCCGGTGGCACCGCCGTCGTGCCGACGATTACCACCCCGCTTACCCCTCAAACTGTTACCACCGGCGGCAATGTCACCTTGAGCGTCGCTGCTGCAGGTTCGGTCCCTCTGAGCTATCAGTGGAGAAAAGATAATGTTAATATTTCCGGAGCTACGAGCGCCAGTCTCACGTTGAATTCCGTCACGACGTCGAATGCCGGCAGTTACACCGTCGTGGTCACCAACAGCGCGGGCAGCGTGACCAGCAATGCAGCGGTTCTGACCGTGGTGGCGGCTTATCTACCCCAGCCCACGGGGATTGCCACGGACAACTCAGGCAATCTCTACGTCACCGACCAGTCGTTGAATACCGTGAACAAGGTGACGGCCGCCGGTCTCGTCACCACTGTCGCCGGTTCCAGTGGCACCGCAGGCACTGCTGACGGTTCCGGCACCGCCGCTCGATTCAACAAGCCAAGTGGAATCATCTCCACGAGCGACGGCACGCTCAGTGTTGCTGACACCTCCAACGCAACCATCCGCCGAATTGCTTCCGATGGCACGACGACCACTCTGGCTGGTTCAATCACTCTCCGAGGCAATGCGGACGGCTCCGGTTCAGCCGCAACATTTTCCTCCCCCATCGGCATTACGCGCGATGCAACGGGCAGTCTCTATGTCGCCGATGCGATGAACCACACCATCCACAAGATCACGAGCTCTGGCACGGTCAGCACTCTGGCCGGTGGTGCCGCTGTTTCCGGTTCCATCGACGGTGCGGGCACAGCCGCCCGATTCAACTATCCCACTGGGGCGGTGATTGACAGCAGTGGAAATGTCTATGTTGCCGATACAACCAACAATACTTTGCGCAAAATTTCCCCGAACGGTGTCACCACCACGCTGGCCGGACTAGCCGGTGTCAGCGGATCGAATGACGGGACCGGTCCGGATGCCCTGTTTAACCGACCCGGCGGTCTGGCGGCAGATGCATCTGGTAATCTCTACCTTGCCGATACCGGCAATTCCATGGTTCGGAAGATTTCCCCGGATGGGACCGTGGTCACTCTGGCCGGTCTACCTGGAATCGCGGGTCTAAAGGACGGCACGGGGAGCAATGCATTCTTCAATCAACCGTTAGCTGTCGCGCTCGATACGGCCGGAAACGTCTACGTGGCAGATACCGGCAATGCCGCTATCCGCAAGATCACCGCAGCTGGTGCTGTCACCACCATGACCTTGTCTGTGCCTGCCCCCGCCCCCACCCCGACACCAACACCCACTCCCACGCCATCACCGGCGCCAAGTTCTGGAGGCGGCGGGGGTGGCGGAGCACCCAGTCTTTGGTTTATTGCCGTCCTGGCAATCCTGGCGATGGCGAGATTTCGACTTCGATTACGAGACTGAGTTTACCCAAATGGAGATGCCGTAGCTTGCTCCCATAAAAGATGCTCCGTTATCGGAGCATATCACTGTAAACCGAACGTTTAACCAAGCCGTGACAATCACCCAGATTGGGCTGCGTTCAGATGGCCACAATTACACGAGCTGGATCAGCGCCACTTTCCTCTTTAACGGAGTCAGTTCTGTTCTCCCTCAAAACGTAGGATCTATCAATGGAAGCTGCACCGGCACGGTCTTTACTTTTGCCTGAGGGGGCCCCACCCCTGATCAGTTCTACCTCTCTTCGCTTTCCGTGCGGAGCGTTCCTGACAACCGCACTACCATCGCCATGCTCGGACTCGCTTTGGTGGCTATCGCTGCCGTGCGCCGCAAATTTGGTTCGGCCTGAGCCATCCGCTAACTCGCTTAATTTTTCAACCCGGCCAAAAGCCGGGGTTTCTTATTTGCCCCCCCCCAGCAGAGCGCTGATCCACAACTCAATTGCAGCATCGGCTCGCCGAGACATAGCTCTGCAGGAGTGCAAGCTGGTGCCCGGGAAAGGACTCGAACCTTCACGCCTTACGGCATCGGCTTCTAAGACCGACGTGTCTGCCATTCCACCACCCGGGCAGGTAGGGATATCCGCGAAACTGTGGTTTCCTCCGCGTCGGGGGCAAGCGTCGAGTTCGCGACCTAAGCGGGAATGGTGAGGCGATACTCCGGCACCCGGCGCGCTCGGGCGTGATCCTCAAAATCCGCCGCCAACGCCAACAACCGGGCCTCACTCCACGCCGCCCCGGTAAAGGAAAGTCCGACCGGCAGGCCCATCACCTGCCCGGCGGGGACCGTGATCGAAGGATAACCCGACACGGCCGCCCAAATGGAACTACCGCCCGTATAGCTGTCGCCGTTCACCGGATCGATCAACCACGCCGGCCCGTTCGTGATCATCACCAAGGCATCGAGCTCATGCTCCGCGAGCGCCGCGTCGATCCCCTCCGCGCGCGCGAGTCGCCGGCACTTCGCCCGCGCGTCGAGATAGTCCGCCTCCGTCAACGGTCCTTTGGCCTGCGCCTGTTCGAGCAATTCCTGACCGAAGTGGCGCAACTCCGTGTAGCGATTCTCTAGATTAAAGGTGATCAACTCCTCGAGCGACTTTACCGGAGCCGTCGGCCCGCGCGACGCCAAGTAGGCATTGAGCCCTGCTTTGAATTCGTAGAGCAACACCGTGAACTCCGCTTCGCCCAGCTCGCTCGTCGAGGGCATGGCGACGGGATCGACCACGGTCGCCCCAGCTTGGCGCAAACCTTCGATCGCCTCCGCCAAAATCGGATCGAGCCGCGGATGAAATTCAAACCCTGCGCGCACAACCCCGAGCCGCGCCCCTTTCAGCGCGCCCGGCGCCAAGCCCGCTGCGTAATCAGTCGGAAGGTTTGCTGGTCGTTCCTGCGTGGTTGCCGCATCGCGGTCATCCGCGCCCGCCATCACGGAGAGCAGATGCGCCGCATCCTGCACCGTGCGCGCCATCGGGCCCGCGGTATCCTGACTCGCCGAGATCGGAATAATCCCTGCCCGACTGACCAGTCCGACCGTCGGCTTCACGCCGACAATCCCGCAGACGGACGAGGGCGATACGACCGAGCCGTCCGTCTCGGT
>Ga0209702_10008839_pt1 | contig 11513 bp, 11 predicted proteins | sample FRY01_FD_187210 | JGI IMG/M metagenome (GOLD analysis project Ga0209702, IMG submission 187210) | Freshwater microbial communities from Lake Fryxell liftoff mats and glacier meltwater in Antarctica - FRY-01 (SPAdes) (version 2) | ecosystem: Environmental > Aquatic > Freshwater > Ice > Glacier... | reverse complement strand
TTGCCAGATCCCAGTCCGGCTCAGCCTCCACACCCTCCCCCTGTTCCTGTGATTCCTGCGCACCACTGTCGTCCCACAGCGGTGGCCCGCGTGCGGGGGCGATGCGCGGCGCTTCGAGTTCGACGCCAATGTGCTCCAGAATCTTGTGGATGTCTGCGCTGAAGGTGATAAAGGCGATGATGCACATCTGGCCTCTACATATTGGGCAAATCAGCGGGAACACCTCATAAAAGCGCGCCATCAGCGCGGCCCACGGCTAGTGCGATGGTGGGCGTGGTTTGAGTTTGACTGGCGGCTCAGGCTGGACCGCTACACCAGCACCCACTACTGCGACGGTCGTGCCTGCATCCGCGTGTGCATCCCCTGTGACGGGACTGCCCACCTCTGGCGTAACCACCGACGCAACCTGCGCCATCGCTGTCACCGCCGCCCGCAAGGGCGAGTTCGGTGCCAGCACGCCGTAGCAGCGGTGTCTGTGGGTGCGCGGTGGTGGTACCAGTTGGGCGATGCGGTTGATCAGCTCCAGTGGCGGCGCGTGTCAAGGTAGTTGTCGCATGAAGATGGTGAGTCAGGCTGCTTTTCTGAGAGGTTCAGCCTCCTTGGGTTCATACGTGTCGGGATTGAGGTGTACCTGATCCACACGGTTCCAATTGCGGCACTGTTTTGACCAGCGCTGTGGGTGAGCCTTGCGGGCCATCTCGTAGACCGCAGCACGCCCAGCAAGTAAGTCCTTGTCTTGCTGCGCGTGGCGCTGGTTTGGCGTCACGAAGCCGATGGCGCTGTGCCTGTGTTCGTCGTTGTACCAGTGCACCAACTCGGTCACCCAGCGGCGCGCTTGAAACAGGTTTTCAAACGGTTTGACGGGCATGGCCGGGCGGTACTTCAGGGTCCTGAACAAGGACTCCGAATACGGGTTGTCATTGCTTACCGACGGACGGCTGCGGCTGGGGGCCACGCCCAGGCGTTGCATGGTGGCCAGCATGGTTTCGCCCTTCATGGGCGCGCCATTGTCCGAGTGCACCACGAGCTGACCCGCTGCGATGCCTTGCCGGGCACAAATGTCTTGCAGCAGTTCGCTGGCGAGCTCAGCACTCTCGCATTCATAGACCTGCCAGCCCACAACCTTGCGGCTGAACAGGTCAACAAACAGGTACAGGTAGAAGTAGCTGCCGCGCACTTGCGTGGGCAAGTAGGTGATGTCCCAGCAGTAGATCTGGTCGGCACGGGTGGCCGTCAAGGCGCGCGGCTTGCTGCGCTTTTGCGGCGCGCGCTCAAGCCTGCGGTGCTTTATTTGGCCGGCTTGGTGCAGCAGCCGGTAAAGGGTAGATTCGCTGGCGATGTAGCGCCCCTGATCGGCCAGGCGCGGCACGATTTGGCTCGGCGGCAGGTTTTTTGAGATCCTCGCCGTTGAGCAGTGCCATGGCTGCTTGACGCTCGAACGCGCCGAGCTTGTTGTGCGGCTCAGCGCGCTCATGCAGATCGCTTGCGCGGCGGTCACCATCCTGTCCATCAGGATGCTGCCAGCGCTGCACGGTACGCTCTGACAGGCCAATCTGGGTGCAGGCCCGATTCAGGCGTGCACCGCCCGTGCAGGCCTGCGCAATCAGCTCCAGCAGGTCTTTGCGTTGTTGGGCGCTGCTCATCAGTCCTCGTCCCCCAACAGCGCCTGGAACTTTTTTTGTAGCACCAGCAAGGCTGCCGCTTCCGCCAGCGCCTTCTCTTTTCGGCGCAGTTCGCGCTGCAATCCTTCGTGTTTAGTTTGCAGTTCACGCAACGCCGCTTTGGTCTCGCGCGAGTCGCTTGCAGGGGCACTGCAAAATGCGTCGCGCCAGGCCTTGAGCTGGTGTTCAAACAAACCCTTTTCCCGGCACCAGGCATGTAGCTGCGTCTGGGACATCGCGTGCGTTTCAAGCAGCGCCTGCAGACGCTGGGCTGGCCCCCAAGATTGCGCCGGCAGGTCATCAGGCAGTTGGGCTGCCAGCTCACTGACTTCACCCTTTTCCTGGTTGGACTTGCTAAGCCACTTCCTCAGCGTACCGACAGACATATGCAAATCATTGGCTACGTCCTGCACGCTGCGCGTGCCGCGCTCCCTGACCTTGATCAGGGCCTGTTCTCGGAATTCAATTGTGTGTAAATTTCTGTTCATAGATGGCGCTCCTATTCGGGTCTTCCGCAATCATGATGGGGCGACAACTAGTCTGACACGGGGGTGTGGCGTGAGCACCAATTCACCCGAGTACTTGTCTGACTGCAGTGGCTCGCTGTGCCCTTTGCCGCAGCGGTAGACCAGATCAGCGCCGCGCTGTTTGAGCCGCTCCATTGCGAATGGGGGCCGCGCGCAGTAGCGCAGCAAACGCTCCAGCCCTGCGCGGTCGGGTACCTCAATGCGCACCCCGGCATCGACCGAGAAGCCGCCGCCGTGAGCATAGGCGGCCATGTCTTTGGCGTCACATGCCTCAATGTGGCCGCGTGCGACAAAGGCGCGCAGGATGCGTTTGCGCACGTTGGCCTGCACTTTGCGAAAAGCGGCCTCGTCGAGTCCAGTGGCCGCGTGAGAAATCACACTCTGCGCCTGCGGCTCCGGGTTGGCCTGTGCCGCAGCATCGACGGGTTGCGCTGGCCCGGCAACAGTCTCAAACACACCATCAACCACGCACACGTGCAAGTGCACATGCGTGTTCAGGCTGGAGCCAAAGCGGTGAATGAATGCGACCGCGCCCAGGTGCAGGCTGGCCGGGTCAACCTTTGCAGCTCTGGGGCAATGGGCCTGCAGGCTTTGCTGTAGCACTCTCAGATAAATGCGCAGTGCCGCATTGAGCGCGCCCTTGTCGCGCTGCAGGTAGTAGCGCAGGCGCTTGGGCACCGACAGCACCACTGGCGCACCGGCAGATGGGGGAAGACGTGGTCCGTCAGGTGCGCAGCGGCCTCGGCCATTCGGCGCGTGTTGCACGATGGGCAGACACCGCGGCCCTTGCAGGAGAAGGCCACCAAATAGTCGTGCCCACAGTCATCGCAACGTGCCCGGGCAAAGCCGTGGGCAAAGATGCCGCATTCCAGATACTTGCGAAAAGCCTTCTCGACATACGCTGGCGGGGTGTGGTGGTCACCCTGGCCGTCGAACTGTCCGGCACTTGCGAGCTCAAACCAGGTCTCAAAGTGCTCGGCCACCGTGCGGTACAGCAGGGTGCGTTCGGGGTGGCGCGGGTTGTAGGCTTTGGTGGCTTGGTCAGGCTTGGCGTGCACCGGGGCATGGTGGTGCCCACGCGTGTGCTGGTGAAAATGCTGCGGTGATGGATGGGGCGGGTCTTGCATGGGACAGCGCCAGTTGGTGTGGAGACTGGCGCTGTCACTATAGCTGCGCATGGCTCAGCTCTACGGGGTGGGTCTGGCGCCGCTGTTGAGCAGGCTCGCCATTCGGCCAAGTACCACCAAGCCCATGCCACACTGGTTTGCGCTGCGCAGTGATTCGGTCAGCTTGGATGCGTTGTCCGCAGCGACCCGATTGGCACCCAGCGGGCTGGCAGCGATGGCGCCGATTGCCTGCGTGCCCCGCTGGCCGCAAGAACTCGGTGCATGTGCGCGGTGCCTCGCACGAGCCGCTGACGCCGATCAGCCGGTCACATGGAGTCGCAACTGGATGAGCCCCTTGGCCATCGTGTGCGGTACACACGGCGATTGGCTGACGCCGGTAGCCACTGGCACATTGATACGTGTCCGCCACGCCAGTGATCTTGCTGGCGTCGCCGACAGCGTGGCGGCAACGCTGGCCAAGTTGGACGACGGGCATCCCCGAACGCTGGTCGCCCCGTGGCTGCAGGAACTTTGCGCGGAGCAAGGCATCGTCCAGATGCCCTGCGGTAAGGCCGGGCCTCATGACTTGATTCGGATCGTGGCCGCCGTGGCGCGTGAGGTGATTTCGGCCTCAAACCCTCACGACTGCGACGCCAAACCGACAGCCGGTCACCGGAAGTTCGTGCTCAAAGACTATGCGTTTGAAACAGCAGGGGGTCAACGGGCACACATGACACTGCCGACACAGCTACGGGACCGTCAATGGGTCTTGGGCAGAGTCGCCCATGTTCTGCGAACGGCAGCCGATGTGCGAAGGCCCAACTACTCGTGGTCATCGGCGTCGGTTCAACGCTTGGCGTCGATGCAAGCTTGGCCGGACGGGATGCTGGATTGGGTGTGCGCCAAAGCGGCCGAATTGGCCCGCCGGGACGAAGCGCTGCGAAGGGGGCTCAGCATCTCTCCGAGGTACTTCAAAGCGCACTCGGCGCTGATTGCATCGATCCAGTAAACGGCAAAGGCAGCTAGGCCTGTGACGAAGCGGCGTTTGCAGAATATTCGTTCAGCCTAGCCAATCATTCGTTCAAATTTGCAGTTTATTCGTACTTCGACAGCAGCCAGCCCTGCTGCCCATACTGCCGCTGCGGAGCCACGGCGATGTCGCGGAAGTTCGTGCGCCGCACCTGCGCCGGCACAGTGGCGGAGGCCGGAACGTAGGTGAAGGTAAAGGTGTCGCGGTAGGCGCGGTCGTGGTCGATGCGGTAGACCGTGATGGCCAGCGCCAGATCGGGACGCAGCTGCCATTCCAAAGCCAGTGTCAGCCACTGGGCTTCGAAGTAGTGCCGGTTGTCCAGCACGTTGTAGTTCACGCGTCGCGTACCGGGTGCCGGGGCACCCTGGAACACCGGTGTGCCCAAGTAGTGTTGCGGGTGCTGCTGGCCGTAGTCCCACGCTTCGGTCAGGCGCAGCCGTACGCTGGCGTCCCAGCGCAGGGCTGCACTCAGGGCCACGGTGTCGGATTCGCCGCGGTCGACCCAACCGTCGCTGCTGCGGTGGCTGGCGTCGACCCGAAAGCCCAGCCCCGGGGCCAGCGGCCCGCTCAGGCTGAGGGCCTGGTGCAGAGACTTGAAAGACCCGGCAGCCAACGCCGCACGGCCCTCCAGCCGCTTGAGTGACGGCGCCAGCGGCACCACATTGACGGCACCGCCAATGGCACCGGCGCCGTACAGCACCGAGGCCGGGCCCGACAGCGTCTCGATGCGCTCCACATTCCAGGGGTCGAACGGAAAACTCACGACGCCGCCGGCGTTGGAGATTTCCAGCCCGCGGTAGAGCTGCTTGACCGAGTTCTGACCCGAAAAGCCGCGCGCCGACAGCAGGTTGCCGCCGTTGCCCGGGTTGGGGGCCGAGCTGATGCCGGGCGCCAAGGTCTTGGCGTCGATCAGGCTGGGCAGGCCCAGCTCGCGCACGCGCGCGCCGTCCAGCACCGAGACGCTGGCGGCGGTGTCCAGAGGCGCCAGCCCCAGGCGGCTGCCGGCCGTGAACGGCTGCGTCAGCGCGGTGCCCTGCGTGCGCTGGCCGGTGATTTCGACTCGCTCGGGCGCGGTCTGCGCAAAAGCGCTGCCGCAGCCCATAGTGAAGACTGCAAGGCCGAAGATCATCGCGGCGATCATGGAACAGCCGGTGATCGAGAAGATCCTCACGCACCTGGGTCTGCAGGCCGACTGTGGACGCGGGAGCGCGCCTGCGCGCGGTTCTGCGCCTCAGGAGGGGTTCGCGCTTGCAAGCGCGAACGCGGCCTGCAAGTCCGGGCGCCGCCGCGTGCGCCAGCCCGTCGGTCACAGCTGCAAGCGGCCTGAGATCCTCCAGCCAACACAGGGCTGTAACGCGTCAGGTCGACCACGTTGAGTTCCAGGTCGCGGATGACATCCTCGACGACGTCGCCGATCGAGACCACGCCGACGACCTTGCCCGCATCCAGCACGGGCATGTGCCGGAAGCCTCGCGAGGACATCATCGCCATGGTGCATTACGGCCAAGCAACCCGAGTGGAAGAACGCGAACCACGCGGCGCAGTGGACCGCCACGATGAAGTCCTATGCCTATCCGACCCTCGGCAAGCTGCCGGTCGCTGATGTGACGACAGAAGCGGTGCTGCGGGTTCTGGACCCGATCTGGACCACGAAGACCGAGACCGCAACACGCCTTCGTCAGCGGATCGAGGTTGTTCTGGACTGGGCAAAGGCGCGGAAGCTGATCACCGGCGACAACCCGGCCAGCCTGAAAGGGGGGCTCGGTCAACTCCTGCCAAAGGCACGCAAGTTCACCAAGGTGAAGCACCATCCCGCTGTGCCCTACATGCAGGTCTACGCGTTTGTGCGGGCGCTTCGGGTCAAGGGCGGCGTCGGCCCAAAGGCGTTGGAATTCATGCTGCTTACGGCGTCGCACGGACGCGGAGGGCGCGCTTATGAGAAGCGGTAACGCACCAGGGCACCAAAGGTGCGCGGCTGGCTGGGATAGCCCTGCAGAGACCCGGCCTGTGCCACGCCCGGGAACAGCGCGGTGATGAACTGCGAATCGGCAAGGTTCCGGCCCCAAACCGTTAGTTCAACCCTTCGGCCAACTGCAAGCGTGATCGACGCGTTGAGCGACTGTTCTTTACGCTTGAAATTGAGACCCTGAGCAATCAGGACCGGGCTGGAGCGGAAGTAATCGATGTGGAACACGGCCCGCATCGTTTCGTTCAACTTAACGGCGTAATTAGCTGCAATCGAGTAGGAAAACTCGGGGATGCCCGCCGGCCTCACGCCGCTCAGGTCAGTCGGGATAGCCGCAAAGGTGCCGGGCCGAAGTGCTGCGCCGCCGATGAACGAGTCGAACTTTGGATTGAGGTAGGTGAAGTTGGTCGTGAAGGTCAAGTTCTTGATCGGAGATATCTTAGCATCGAGTTCAACACCCGTGGTCGACTGCCTTCCGCCATTACCAAGCACGAAACCGCTGCCAGCATTGAAGATATTACCCTGAAAGCCGTTCAGCGCCTGTTTGAAGATCGCCAGGTTGAAGGCAAAGCCGTCGAACTGGCCCTTCAAACCGAGCTCATAGACTTCAGCATTTTCTGGATCGGCCGTGCGGGTGCCGGTTCGGCTATCACGCAAAAGGCCGAACGACGATGCCTTGAAGCCGGTCGCATAGGTCGCATAGGTACCGAAATTGTCATTCAGCTTGTAAGCAGCGCGAAGCTTGTAAGTAAACTTGCTGTCGTTGGTGCGGCCATCTTCGACCGAATTGGGGAAGTTAACGAACGGCGGCAGGATCTGCAGTCCGCGCAAGCCCAGAAAGGGGTTGACTGCGGGATTAGTGGCCAGTGATGCCGGCACGCCCGCGTTGACACCAGCGCGTACCAGATCAAGTCCCGAGAACACGTCGGTTGACACGATATTGGTCGCGACCTGTTTCCTGTCGTTGGTGTAGTTGCCGCCGGCTGTCAGGGTCAGGCCCTCGACAGGCTTGAAATCGACTTGACCGAAGACCGAATAGGCTTGGTTGCTGTAATCGTAGTTTTCAAACACGCCCTGACCTTGTGAGCCGAAGGCGCCGGCTGGTGTGCCCGGCAGCAAGGCGCGCAGCGTCGGCTCCAGACCAGAGTAAGCCCCGCGGGTGAGCGCGTTGGCGTAGCCCCTGAAATCCCTGCCAAAGCGCAGGTTGGAATCGACGTCGATCTTTTCATTGAAGTAAAAGCCGCCGATCAGGAAATTGAGCGGGCCATCGAACGACGATGCCAGCCGGACTTCCTGCGTGAAGGTCTTGATATTGGTCACATTAGCATTGTTGCCGATCAGATCGGCGCTGGTGAAATCCAAATCCTGGTTAGTGTCGGACATCACGCGGCGATAAGCGGTGATGCTGGTCAGCGCCAGCGTGTCGCTGAGGTTCCAATCCGCCTGGCCCGAGATACCGTAGTTTTCGATGTTGTTGCTCGACGGGATGTTGCTTGCCGCGGTGAAGGCGAACGGCTGGTTGCTGATGATCCGGCCGCCGACAGCGCGAACGATAGCGCCGGTGGGACCATCGACGATGTTGGCGGTAAGGCAGCAGTTTTCGTCGATCTTGTCATAATCGGCGATCAGGCGAATTTTAAAATCTTCTGACGCCTTGAACAGGATAGAGCCACGAACCCCCCAGCGATTACGATCGTTGACCCTTTCGTTGAGCCCGACATCAAAGCCATAACCATCGCGTTTGTTGAAGTTGCCATCGAGGCTGACGGCGATCTTTTCGGAGATTGGCCCGGTAACGCCGCCCTTTAGGATGGTGGCGTTGAAATTGCCATAGCTGGCTTCGGCGTTACCGCCGAAGGTGAATTGCGGCTCGCTGGTGACGATCGAGATGATGCCGGCCGACGCGTTCTTGCCGAACAGCGTCGATTGCGGGCCACGGAGCACTTCGATGCGTTCGAGGTTGGGCAGATCGCCGATCTGCGCTGGCGGGCGCGAGCGGTAAACGCCATCGATGAAGACGCCGACCGAAGGCTCGACACCTGCATGGTTGGCGACGTTACCAAAGCCGCGGATGATGAAGTTGGTGTTGGCCGAGTTTTGCAGCTGATTGACGCGCAGCGACGGCACCAGGGTCTGCAAGTCCCTCAGGTCGCGGATCTGCGCCTGATCAAGCTGCTCGCGACTGGTGACCGACACCGAAATCGGCGTGTCCTGCAGTGTTGCGCTGCACTGTGAAGCCGTAACAATGATCATGGTGTCATCGGCGACTGCATCGGCAGCGGCGGTCTGGGCGTGCGCAGCACCGGCAAAGCCGGTGAATGCGATCGATGCCAACAGGCTGGCACGGAGCAGGAACGAGGTCGTGGTCATGGAAATTCCTCACAAGATTGAAGTGTTAGTGTCTGACCGATAGTGATTTTCGAATATATCAGTACCTTGAAGTTCACGTGGTGCTCAGAAATTCATACGAAACGGCCAGCATGCTCGGACGTCACCGGCGGCAAGCATAGATGCCACCGCAGAAAACTCAGAGACCCGGCCCATGCTTGCCGCCGCTCGGCCTCATCGCGCACGCCTTCTAACCTCATGATGTAGCGTAGAAACATTATGAGTCAGACTCTTAGCGTTGCCTTGGTCGGCGGACTTCCTGAACCACCGCGCTGCAAGAGCGTAGTCTTGTGGCACGCCTTGCCCACTGTCGTAGATAAATCCGACAACCAACTGAACCCGGATTCTGACTGACCCCCCACCCCCTATCTCTTTTTTTGAAGGGGGTAGAAAGGGGGGTAGCCCATAGGGCTGACCCCAACGTATTGCACAGCGGCTGGCGCGCTGCCGCCTCATACTGCGCCGCGCCCCGTAGGGTCAACATCCTCCGCCCCGTGCACGGGCCGAAGGCGATGCGGTACGCCACCGCCGCCGCCTGCAGCGGCCGCAGCGTGCGCGCCTTCTCGCCCTCGGCAGCCGGCTCGGCCAGCCAGGTCTGGCCCATGTCCCCGACCAGCACACCCCGGCGCGTGAACATCCTCATCAGCCCGGGCAGCGTACCCGGGCGCAGGATGTGTCGGCCCTCCCCGGCCGCAAGACCTGGACGCCACGCGCGTCGCTCGAACGCATTTTCACCACCCGTTGCCACATCAAATCCGCCGAGGTGCATCGTCGCCTCGAACGCATCTGCGATTGGATGGCGGACGTCGCACGGCACGTCGTGCAGGCCAGCGCCGACTACGAGGCCTTCAAGGACATTGGCCCACGGGTGGTGCATGCGTGGAACGACGGCATGAACAGCCTTCGGCTATGCCGCACCTGGAGCCTGCCCACGCTCGACGACCCTCGCGCGCAGGTAAGCCGGTGATGAACGACTGTCGGAGACCGCGCGCCGCGCGCAACGCGAGGTCCCGCTCGGCCATCGGCCCAGCGATTTCGGCGCGTCCCCGGTGCGCGCCGAAGACGTAGTCGTCGTAGATGCCGCCGGGGGTGAAGAGCGCCGCCAGACCCTGTGAATCGTGGGTCTGCACCGCCTGATCGAAGCGTGCCGCCGGCGGCACGCTTCGATCAGGATACGAACCCGGCGATCGGGCGCGGAGCGTCGCGATGTTCGCTCATTGCATCGGATCGATCGGCACGCGGCCGACGATCCCGAGGTCCTGCTCCAGTGCCGCGGCCGCGGCGATCACCGCGGCATCGCCGTGCGGCGGTCCTACGATCTGAAGGCCGATCGGCAGCCCGGCCCGCGTGAAGCCGCAGGGCAGCGACAGGGCCGGACAGCCGGTGAGGGTGACCACGAAAGTGAGGAACATCCAGTCGATGTAGCTGGTGAGCACCTGGTCGCCGATCCGGGTCGGATAAGGCTGCTCGACCGGGTAAGGCGGCAGGGCCACCGTCGGGCACAGCAGGAGGTCGTGATGCTCGAAGTACTCGACCACGCTGCGAAACAGCCTTGCGCGGTCGCGCTCGGCGCGGAGGATCTCGTCGACGGTGAGACCGAGTCCCTTGTCGATGTTCCAGATGATCGAGGGGTTGATCCGCGCACGCTCGGTCGCGAGCAGATCGCCTCGAATCGCGGCGAACAGCAGGCCTCGCAGGGTCTGGAAGGTCTCGATCGCCTGGCCGAAGTCCGGCACGGCGTCGTCGACGATGCTGCCCATGCCTTCGAACCGGCGCGCGGCCGCGCCGCAGAGTCCAGCGACCTCGGGATCGACGTTCGACAGCCCGAGGTTTGCGGAGAAGCCCACGCGGCGCGGCGCGCGCGGAGCCTGCGCAGCAGCGACGAAGGGCACGCGGGGCGCCAGCATCGACAGCGGGTCGCCCGGATGCTGCACGGACTGTGCGTCCAGCATCAGCGCAAGATTGCGACGTTGCGCGCCATCGGCCCCTCGACCCAGAGCGCGTCGAAGGCCGGCAGCCCCGCGCCTCGCGGCACGCGTCCGACCGAGGGGCGCATGCCGACGATGGAGCAGTAGCTGGCCGGGATGCGCAGGCTGCCACCGAGGTCGTTGCCGGTGGCGAGCCACTGCATGCCCGAAGCGAGTGCGGCGGCCGCCCCGCCCGACGAGCCGCCCGGCGTCATCTGGAGGTTCCAGGGATTGCGGGTCGCGCCGAACACCGGATTGAAGGTATTCGAGCCCGCGAACTCGGGGACGTTGGATTTCGCCATGAAGATGGCGCCGCTCGCCTCGAGCGTGGCGATGGTGTGGTCGCTGCGCGCAGCGACACTGTCGGCGAAGATCGGCGAGCCGTAGGTGGTGCGCTGCCCGCCCACATCGTTGTAGTCCTTCGCGGCCATCGGCAGGCCGGCGAGCCAGCCGGGAGGCGCGTCTTCAGGCGGCTGGGTCGCCATGAAACGGCGCGCGTTGTCGCGCGCGACGTCGAAGAACCGGATCGGCAGGGCATTGGTCCGCCCGTACACCGCCTCGATGCGCGCGTCAGCGGCATCGACGAGCTCCAGCGGCGAGATCTCCCGCCTGCGCAGCCGGGTGACCGCTTCGGTGGCCGTCATCCGGATCAGTTCGTCGCCTGCACCCATGTCGTCTCCCGCTGGTGTGTTTGAAACGAGATTAACACTGGCCGGTTTCACCAAGCCCGAACGACGCAAAGGATAGGAAATTCAACCGCATGAGCCCAAGTATCGCACCGTAAACCGTCGTGAAAAACCAGGTTTCCCCTGAATTGCCCGTCTGAATCCGCAAGAATCTGCGCCCCATCATCCCAAACCACGCATCG
>Ga0209702_10008838_pt1 | contig 11514 bp, 8 predicted proteins | sample FRY01_FD_187210 | JGI IMG/M metagenome (GOLD analysis project Ga0209702, IMG submission 187210) | Freshwater microbial communities from Lake Fryxell liftoff mats and glacier meltwater in Antarctica - FRY-01 (SPAdes) (version 2) | ecosystem: Environmental > Aquatic > Freshwater > Ice > Glacier... | reverse complement strand
GGGTCGCAAGATGCAAGCATTGGCCGCCGCCCGTGCACCCCAGTCGTGGCCGACCAAGGCCGGATTCTTCAAGTCCAATGCATCTATCAAATCAAGCACATCTCGCCCAAGCGCGCTGAGTTGGCCGCTGCGCATGGTCGATGCATTCAGAAAGGTGGTGGGTAAGAATCCCCGAAGGGCAGGGATGATGATTCGCCAACCTTGTTTAGCCAACGCTGGTGCAAGCTTTGACCATGTGTGTGTGCTGTCTGGCCAGCCGTGTAGCAATACAACCGTTGACTTGCCGTTTGGGTTCCATTCTTCATAGCCAATATTAAGATGGGGCGTTTGTATAAATTTCATGTGTGTACTTGTTAAGCGATGCGGTCAAGCAAATAGTTTTTCCATGTCAGATCGCACTTTGAAGGCCTGTGTGGTGGTGTCCATTGCCACATCATCCCAGCACAGCGACTGGCCTTGCTGTACATCACGTATGAGTGTGATGTTGTGCGCCAAACCCAGTGGCAGTCCCCCCATGCGCACAGATGTATCAGCGGGCAACAGCTTGCCCCAAACGGTGTAGCCGCCTTCGCCGTCCAACAGGTCGCCAGCTTTTAAGTTGCGCTTGGCTGTGGCAACGACGTCCGCTTTCCAGCAGGTCGCTGACCCAGTTGGTTCGCCGCGCAATGCCACACTCGCCACGCTCATACCAACCTCTAAGCCAATCAAGTGCCAACGCTTGTACAGCGTGAAGTAGCGCCCGCTGGGGTCGGTGTGTGCGTTGTACTCCTCAAAACAATGTTTGATGTAGTCAGACTCAGCCTCAACCGTGACCCATACGCCCATGCGAATGTCATAAGGAATCACGCGTCCATCGGCTTCCAACGACGAAATGACTTCTACCATTCCTTTTTTTTCCAACACACCGCCATCGGATAGTGGGCGCGTTACAAATGGAATATCTTCAACACTGGCTGCTGGATAGCGCAAGCCATTGCTGGGTACATCAAGCCCTGTGGCGTTGGCCACCGCGGCCGATTCAATCGAGGGCTTAGACCCATCGAGGAAGCTGTTGAACATTTTGGGGTTCAAACCGCCACGTGCTGCTTGCTCGGGACTCAAGCCATAGTTTCCCCACACAGTGTCTGGGGTTGAGTTACAAAAATGGGGCAGCCACTTGTGCCCGCGTCCAGCCGCTACAACTGGAAAACCACAGGTGCGTGCCCAGTCCACCAGGTCGCATATGAGCGCAGGTTGGTCACCAAACGCCAATGAATAAATGACACCTGCAGCCGCTGCACGCTTGGCCAGTACCGGGCCGCACAACGCGTCTGCCTCTACCGTCACGTTCACGACATGTTTGCCATGCGCAAATGCTTCCAAGATGTGATCCACAGCAGCTATCGGGTTGCCTGTGCACTCGACCACAATATCAATGGCTGGGTGATGCACGACGGCTGTCCAGTCGTCGGTCACCCAAGTTGTGCCATGTTTGACCGCATCATCAGCGCTGCTCGCCTGTGTCCGTTCAGGTTGCCAGCCCACCCTAGTCAGATTTGTCCGAGCATTGTCTGGGTGTAGGTCTGCAATAGCCACCACGTGCACACCAGGCGTGCGTGGTATCTGCGCCAAATACATAGACCCAAATTTCCCAGCCCCGATGAGGGCGATACGAACAGGGTTGTTGTCGCTGGCACGTCGCTGCAGTTTTGTAAATAAGTTCATGTCAAGGCTTGCGTGTGGTGTTTAAAGGTTATTGGTCTGAGCACTTATAGCGAGTATTGCCAAGCGCTGCAACCCAGGCGTTGACACGCAGTGGTGGCAACAAACATATGCTGCAGTGTGTGCTTTCACTGACAACGCGTTGTGTGTAGCGTTCTCAGATCAACAGGCCAACACCCCACCGCACCATGGCACCTATTGGTCACGTTTGCACACTAGGGAACGCATATTTCAGAATGTAACCCTAGAGACAGTTCGCTTGTCGTATGCGGCATTAGCATGACTTTGAGCCAACGTTCAGCAATGAAAAAAATTCTTATACAAAGTTGCACGAACTTGGCCGTTGAGTCCGATATGCCGTTGCAGGCGGCTGTGTCAGACCACATGTTTCGCTGTACAGAAGACTTGACTACACAATTGGAATTGGCGGTATGAACGACATATTCAAAGTAAAAAACATGAGCCAACAGGGCATAGTGTTAAGTATTTTCTTAATCATGTTCGCCGGATTCTCATTTTTCCTGACAGGATTCTTCACAACAGGCAACCTGTTGGGCCTGTTACAAAACGTGGCTATTTTGGGCATCTTGGGCCTTGCAATGGCCATCATCGTGATCGGTCGGGGTATCGATATTTCAATGGTTGCAGTGCTTGCTGTGCCAGCAGGACTGCTGCTTCAAATGGTGCAAAACGGCTACCCATTGCCGGTGGCATTTGCCGCTGCCATTGGCATCGCTTTGATTTTCGGCTTGGTCAATGGCTGGCTGATCGCCTTCGCGGAAGTGCCCTCGCTGTTCACAACGCTGGCCACAGGTTTGTTTTTGGCGGGGCTGGGTCAGGTTGCTTTTTTCCAGCTTGATGTGGTGCAGTGGAGCACTGCCCTAGATCCAATCGCCTGGTTGGGACGCGGCACGCTAGGGGGCGTGCCCATGCCAGTCATCATGTTTGTAGGGGTTGCGGTGTTCGTGTCATTGTTTCTTAAACAGACACGGCTGGGTAATTTTGTATACGCCATTGGTGACAACCCAGCGGGCGCTAGAACCACGGGTATCCCGACGCGCCCATTGATCGTGCTGCAGTACGTCATTGCGGCACTGATCGGTGCGTTCGCTGGCATGGTCATGGCAGCTTCTATCAACAGCATGCCCACGCGCATTTACAACTCCACCATGATTTACGACGTCATCCTTGTGGTGGTTCTGGGTGGTATCGGTTTGTCAGGTGGCCGTGGCGGTGTGTTCAACGTGGTGATTGGTACAGCGCTCATTGGCACATTGTTGAACGGGATGACCATCATGAATGTGTCGTACTCTGCTCAAAACCTGATCAAAGGGCTGATTTTGCTATCGGCCATTCTCATCGATTCTTTTCTCAATCCTCGCAATGAAGAGACCGCACAGCAGGGGGACATCTGACCAAGCGGTACAGGACTTTGCCCGTTGCCGAGTATTGCCGGTAAACGTGCCATTCATATCAACTATTTTTTGGAGACAACCATGACAACCGTTACTAGAAAAAAAACCTCAATGAAGACCGTGCTAACTGGCATGGCGCTGTTGGGTGGAATGGCGTTGGCACAGACAGCCATGGCCCAAGGCAAAGGCTTGGATGAGCCGTTCCGTGCGGATTACAAAAAAACACTGGCTGGTAAAACAGTGGCCTTTGTACCTGTGGCGATGGGCTTTGACCTGGCCCAAGGCTGGTTTGCTGGCTTGAAGAAAGAGCTTGAGCCGTTGGGCGTGAATGTGATTTCACGCGACCCCAACTGGAGCACCAGCGCTGGCGCGCAGGCGGTCACCTCGCTTATCAGCGAAAAACCAGACGTCATGGTGGTGCACAACCCAGATGTTCAAACCTATGCCAAGCTGCTCAAGCGTGCAGAAAAAGCGGGTATTCAGGTGGTGCAGATCAACATGCGTTCAAATTACGACTCCATTTTATATGTTGGCGTGGACTGGGTCGATGTGGGTGAGCTTGCAACAACGGCTGTTGTGAAGGCATGTCAAGGTAAATCTAACAAGATTGCAATCGTTCAAGGCGCCTTGTCCGCTGCGGCCAGTGCGTACACGCTCAAGGGTGTTGAGAACATCTTGGCAAAGAACCCCGCCATACAAGTCGTTTCCAGCCAAGCCGCTGATTGGGATGCAGCAAAAGCCAAAGGTATTACCCAAACGGTACTCAAGCAGCACCCAGACCTGTGCGGCATTGTTGGTTTTTGGGACGGCATGGACATTGGTACGGCCGCAGCCATCAAAGAGGCAGGCCTGACTGGCAAGGTGTTTTTAGCGACTTCAGGCGGTGGTGAGCAAAAAGGCGCTTGTGACCAGGTCAAGTCTGGCGGCTTTGATCTCAACCTGAGCTACGACGTGCCAACACAAGCCAGCAACATGGCGTCATCTATCAAGTGGTTGCTGCAAAACCAAGGTGAAACGGGTACTGCCAAGGGATCCATTTACACCACCATTATTCCAATCACACAATCCAACGCATCAGTTCAAGGTACGTGCTGGAAATTGTCATAGGGCGAACAAGCTCACATTGATCACCAGCCAGTGCACGCCAATGATTGCGGCGTGTGTTGGCTGGCGCATGGCACATGTAAAGGATAGACCGTGAACGAGACAATTCCCAAGGATGCGGGTCACCACGAGCGCTGGGGCGATACGCTGACGCGCTTGCGATACACCTACTGGCCAGGTCATGCGCTAGGAGAAATATTATCCAAGCGCTGGATGGAGACCGCAATTCCAATGGTGGTGTTGTTGCTAGTCGCTTTTTCGCTGACGCAAGTTATACCTAACTTCTTATCCGCCGCATCGTTGTCCGATACAGGGCGACAAGCAGGCGAAATTGGCTTCATCGTGTTGGGCATGGCCTTGGTGATGATTGTGGGCGGTATTGATTTATCGGTTGGGTCCATGTTTGCGCTGACCAATTTTTGCGCTTTGTTCCTCATGCACGTGCTGAAGTGGCCCATGGCGGCGGCCATTCCTGTGACCTTGGCATTCGGTGCTGCGTTGGGTGCTGTGAACGGTATTCTGATTGGCTATTTCAGGTTGCGTGCTTTTTTGACCACGCTCATCACCTTGATTATTTACCGAGCAAGCTATGAGCTGCTCACCGCTGACTACGCCACAGCCATTGCGGGTGGTCTACCCGACTCTGACGCGTGGGACTTTTTAGGCTACGGCGAGTGGCTTGGTATTCCAGTGGTCGTTTACGTTTATGCAGTCGTCGCACTGATGGGTCATATATTGCTGACACGCTTGCGACCCGGTTGGCACATCACGGCCATTGGCGGCTCGCGGCGATCAGCGTACAACACCGGCATCGCAGTACGGCGCACCGTCGCCATGTGCTACGTGAGCAGCGGCGTGTTAACGGCGGTAGGCGGTATATTTTTTGCATCCCGCTTGGCCACCGCAGGCGGCGATATTGGTGTCGGACTTGAGGTCACTGTTCTCACTGCGGCGGTGCTCGGCGGTATCAGCCTTGGCGGTGGCAACGGGTCCGTCATGAAAGCGCTGGTGGGAACGTTGATTGTGCTGCTGATCATCAACGGCATCACCAGCATGTCACTGGATGGCGGCTACAACCGCATGGTGTTGGGTGCAATCTTGCTGTTGGCAGCGGCCATAGACATTCGCTGGCTCAAAAACAAACACCGCATTGTCAGCAAGGTCTACGTCAGCCCAACCTATCACAGCATTCCACCAGCGCCGTCAACGGCGCCAGACTCAGGCACAGCTTGGGCACAGAACGACAGGTTGCGCAACGTGACCGCTATAGGCTTGGGCCGAATAGAGGGGCCAGAAGACGTTATTTTGGACCGCAATGACCATTTGTATGCTGGCTCACGTCACGGCGACATCATTAGATTTTTGGCACCTGACTATGAAGAGATGGAAGTCTTTGCCCACATAGGTGGCACACCCTTGGGTATGGCCTTCGACAAAGAGGACAACCTCTATGTGTGTATTGGTGGGATGGGCTTGTACCGTGTCACGCCAGATCGCAAGGTTGAAAAAGTAACAGATGAAACCAATCGGAGCTTCTCATCGATCAACGACGACAGCCGCTTGCGGCTAGCCGATGACCTGGACATCACCGACGGCGGTCTGATTTTCTTCTCTGAAGCCACGGTTCGATTTGAAATGCACGAATGGGCCACAGACGGCCTTGAAGCAAGGGGCAATGGACGCATTATTTGCTACGACACCAACACCGGTAAAACCAACACCGTTATCCGCAATCTGAAGTTTCCCAATGGGGTCTGTATTGCAAGTGATGGCCAGTCCTTTTTGTTTGCCGAAACATGGGGCTGCAGCGTCAAGCGTTATTGGTTTGAAGGTTCCAAAAAAGGCACAACAGAAACCGTGTTGGAGAACTTGCCAGGCTTTCCAGACAACATCAACAACTCTTCAGACGGCAATTACTGGATGTCTCTGGTCGGCATGCGTTGCCCAGCTTTGGACTTGGCTTGGAAAATGCCTGGCTTTAGAAACCGAATGGCCAAGCGCGTGCCGCGTGATGAATGGTTGTTCCCAAATATCAACACTGGGTGTGTATTGAAGTTCAACGAGAAGGGTGAGGTGCTGGAAACGTTGTGGGATATGGGTGGTGAAAACCACCCCATGATTACCTCTATGCGTGAGCACCGGGGTTACTTGTTTTTAGGCGGCATTATGAACAACCGCGTCGGACGAATCAAGCTCGAAGGTGCTGACCCACATTACGTGCAGTACGACAAACGCTGGGGAAAAATAACATGATAAAGGCAATCCTCAGGTTAAAAGACAAGCTGCTCGGGCGGGGCGACGCGGCCATCACAGTACCAGTATTTGATGGCGCGCTAAAGCCAAACAACTTGCTGGAAGATGCGGCTGTTTTTGCAAGTTTGAAGTCTGCACAAGACCTGGCTACAGATGGCCAGAATCTGTTTGTGGCTGATGGTCAGCGTGTGCTGCGCTATGACGCAGACATTGCGCATGAACTGCATCATTTTGAGCAGCCAGTGACAGCACTCGCCTGTTTGCTGGAGGGCGGACTGGCTGTGGCGTTGGCAGGGCGTGAGGTGCGCATCGTAGGTGGCCCACACGACGGCAGACAGTGGACGTCAATTGATGGGGTGGCCTTCAGCGCAGTCAATGCCATCAGCCTGGGCAGCAGCGGAAAATTGCTGGTCACGGATGGCTCGACTGAGCAACCAGCTGAGAACTGGAAACACGACCTGATGAGTCGGGGCGCCACCGGACGCGTTTGTGAGTTAACACTGAGTGACGGCTCCTTGCGCACGCTGGCAACCGGTTTGTCACATGCGTTTGGCGTATGCAACGCCGATGGTGCAACCTGGGTCAGCGAGAGCTGGCGACACCGCGTGATGTCCATCAACGCTGGCGAACGGCCAACCCCTGTGACAGACAGCCTGCCAGGTTATCCATCGCGTTTATCGCCAGCAAGCGGGGGTGGGTATTGGCTCACGTGCTTTATATTGCGCACCCAGTTGGTTGAGTTTGTTCTGCGCGAGCACACGTTTAGGAAACGGATGATGGCTGAAATTGAGCCACAGTATTGGATTGCGCCTGCACTCAACTCCGGCAACACATTTTTAGAGCCTATGCAAGGCGCTCACCTCAAGATGATGGGCGTTGTTAAACCGTGGGCACCACCGCGTTCGTATGGCCTGGTTATCCGCCTCAACGCGAGCGGCGATATTGTGTACTCGATGCACAGCCGATTTGATGGAAAGAACCACGGTGTGGTTGCTGCGGTCGAGTGTCAAGGTCACCTGTACGTGCTCGCCAAAGGTTGCACAAGCATATTGCGTCTGTCGATAGCCGACGCTGAACGGAGTTTACAAGCATGAGCAACACGACCGTAACCCCTGTTTTAGAGTTGCGCCGTGCGACAAAAAATTATGCAGGCGTACCAGCTATCGAAGACATTGATTTTTCCTTGATGCCTGGAGAGATTCACTCCATTGTTGGAGAGAATGGCGCTGGCAAATCAACGCTGACCAAAGTGATGGCGGGCGTGGTGAACCTGAGCTCCGGCACCATGTTGGTCAATGGCCAAGAAGTCAACCCCAAAACACCCAACGACGCTTTGGCCTTGGGCATCGCAATGGTGTTTCAGGAGACCAGCTTGGTTCCAACCATGACGGTTGCACAAAATTTATTTTTGGGACAAGAGCGTTATTTCAACCGCTTGCGCGGCATCTACATTGAGGCGCAGCAGTTTATGCAATCGCTGCAGTTTGATGTGGATCCAACCGCTGTCGTTAGTTTGCTAGGTGCTGCCAAAAAACAAATGGTCGAGATTGCGCGTGCTGTGTTGCACAACGCCACAGTCATTATTTTTGATGAACCTACCGCCAGCTTGACGCCTGAAGAGAAAAAGTATTTCTTCGATCTGGTCATCGCCCTCAAAGCCAGAGGTGTGTCTGTTATTTTTATTTCCCATGCCATTGAAGAAGCACTTCAGGTATCCGATCGGATCACCATATTGCGTGATGGCAAGCGCGTGGTGACAGACGATAAAGCGAATTTTGACAGAGCGCGCATTGTGCAAACCATGGTTGGGCGCGACCTGTCTCAAACCCATTACGGCCAGCGTAAAACCACTGTTAGGCCCCAAGGAAAACGTGTCCTGTCAGTGCAAAATTTACGCATGGCTGCCATGGTCAAAAACAACTCATTGTCAGTTTTTGCAGGACAAATAACAGGCGTATTTGGTTTGGTTGGATCTGGCCGAACAGAAACTTTTAAAGTCGTTGCGGGCATTATCAAACGAGATTTTATGCACGGTGGCGAGGTGATACTGAACGACAAACCCGTTCGCTATTTCGTACCTGCGTCAGCCGTGCGTGACGGCATTGCGTACGTCACAGAGGATCGCAAGTTAGAAGGCTTCTTTGAAACCAAGTCGATTGCTGACAATATTTATCTGGGTCTGCTCGCCAAAATACGCAGCGCGCGCACGTTCGTGTCGCGTCAAGAAGCCGATAAAGCGGGTGAGCACTGGATCAAGCGTTTGAACATCCGTGCCATCGGCAAAGAGGTCAAGGCGATAGAGCTTTCTGGTGGCAACCAACAAAAGGTTGTGATTGCCAAATCACTTATTCAAGAGCCAGAACTGATTATTTTTGATGAGCCTACACGCGGGGTTGACGTGGGTGCGATTGCTGAAATCCATCAACTCATTAACCAGCTGGCCGATGAAGGCAAAGCGGTGGTTGTCATCTCGTCTTACTTGCCTGAAATCATGTCGTTGTCAGATCGGATACTGGTACAAAGTATGGGCAAGGTGGTCGAAGAGTACTCTGCGCTTGATGCGACCGAGGAAAAAATCATGTACGCAGCGATACATTGACATGAGCAATCCGTCTACAAGCGATTCTGCAGCTGCTACAGGTGGGCGCAGCGACGTCACATCTGAGCGCCCACCGATTGATTTTTACTTTGACTTTTTGTCGGCTTTTGGCTACTTTGCCAGCCTTCGGATCGACGCCATTGCGGCTCGCCATGGCCGGCGTGTTGAGTGGCACTGCATGTTGCTTGGGGTGTCAGTCATGAAGGTCATGGGTTTAAAGCCCCTGCTCGATACCCCTTTGAAAAGTGATTATGTGCTGCGCGATGCGCCGCGCTATATGCGCCGCCACGGTTTGGAGCTGAAACGCGCAGTCAGCGATCCCATGATGGATCCGCGCCCAAGCGCACGGGCTTTTTACTGGGTGCAACGCCATCACCCTGGTCAACAACAGGCATTTGCCAAGGCGGTTTTCAACAGCTATTGGCTGCAGGGCAACGATTTGGCAGATTCGGCTCAGATTGCAGCCCTTGCCCCAGCACTCGGTATTGACCCGCTGGCACTTCAAACTGGCTTAGACAGCGATGAGGCTAGAACTGACTTGCGCGAGCACGTGAGTGCTTCTATAGACCGCGGGGTATTTGGCTCGCCTTTCATGATTGCCGACGGTGAGCCCTTTTGGGGTTGCGACCGGCTTGAGATGTTAGACGACTGGTTAGCCACTGGTGGCTGGTAACAAACAATTGACACAGGAGATGCCATGAACCATGACGACAACCCAGAGGGTGGTAGGACGCTTCCATTGGCGGGTATCACGGTCATCGATGTCACACGCGTTGTGGCGGGACCCTACTGCGCCATGATGCTGGCTGACCTTGGTGCCACCGTTATCAAGATAGAACACCCCAACGATTCAGACTTTGTTCGCAGCTTTCCACCGCTGGTACCTGATGGGGACGGTGGCACAAAGGGCAGTGGTTACTTTGCGCAGTACAACCGCAATAAGTTGGGAGCGAGCTTGGATCTCAAGCATCCTGATGGCAAGGCTATTTTTATTGACATGGTGTCTAAAGCCGATATCGTCATCGAAAATTTTCGCCCAGGCACCATGGCCAAGTTGGGTCTGGACTACCAGGTGCTCAAGGCAGTCAACCCGCGCCTCATTTACTGTGGCATCAGTGGTTTCGGTCAAACAGGTCCGAATTCGAAACGTCCATCCTATGACAGCACGGCTCAAGCCGCTGGTGGGTTGTGGTCCATGAACGGCAACTTAGACTTGCCACCAGTTCGCATGGGCAGCATTATTGGCGACTTGGCCGCGTCCTTTTATGGCGCCATTGGCATACTTGCCGCGCTGCGTGAAACTGAGCGCAGCGGCTTGGGGCAATTGGTCGATATTTCGCAGCAGGACTCGGCGGTCACCATGACAGAAAACGCCATCGTCAATTTCACTGTCGATGGGATAGTCGCCAAACCACTGGGCAGTGAGCATCCGTTCGCAAGGCCATATGGCCAATACGCCTGTAAAGATGGCTATGTATTCTTTGGATCCTACTCTGACAAACTGTGGCGGGATTCTTGCACTATTTTTGGCCAACCTGAACTGATCAATGACCCTGAGATAGACACCATGGTCAAGCGCTTTGACGATGCCACGTACGAGCGACGGCTTAAACCCATCATCCATGGTTGGTTTGCCAATCGGACCAAAGCAGAGTTAGAGGCGATGGCTGGTGACAGCATCGCGCTCACGCCCATTAAGGATATCGGCGAGGTGGTGAACGACCCACACCTCAAGGCGCGTGACATGTTTGTGCCTGTAGAAATGGGATCAAGCACCGTACAGGTTTTCGGCTCGCCCATCAAATTGTCCGACACGCCAACCCGCGTGGATGGCGCCGCACCATCGGTTGGTGAGCACAACAAAGAGGTCTATCTGCGCTGGCTGGGTTTGCCAGCTGGGCGCTTCGAGGCCCTGCACAAGGCCGGTGTGATTTAGCAGACGTTGTCGTGCATGCCACCGCGAGCCTACAGCGATGACGAGTGGTTGCAACGCCAGCGTAGCCAACGTGTAGTTCTGTGATGCGATGCGACACCAAGCACCAACCCTAGACATGTGGGTTGGTTGCGGCTCTTCGCATCTGGTGCAGTCATCGCGTGTGTAGTATGGGTGCGGCCCCTAGACGGGTGCTTGTCGTGGTGGTGTGTGCAGCCGTGCAGGTGTTCCCAGTTCCCAGTTCCCAGTTCCCAGTTCCCAGTTCCCAGTTCCCAATTTTCTGGGGGGTCTCATTGGCAGTTGCCAGCGCGTGAGTGACAAGTGGTTGGCTGTGGCACACCCAACGTTCTCAACATCACCCCCCCGCACTGGTGTTCTTGGTATGTGGCGTTGTGAGATACGCGCATCACGTGCTTTCTCGGTCGGGCGGTTATTGGCAGTCCTCACGCCCAGGGGCGACCGATCACACAGACAAGGGCTAACGTGGCGCGGCAGCGGCTACAGAGGTG
>Ga0209702_10008837_pt1 | contig 11516 bp, 14 predicted proteins | sample FRY01_FD_187210 | JGI IMG/M metagenome (GOLD analysis project Ga0209702, IMG submission 187210) | Freshwater microbial communities from Lake Fryxell liftoff mats and glacier meltwater in Antarctica - FRY-01 (SPAdes) (version 2) | ecosystem: Environmental > Aquatic > Freshwater > Ice > Glacier... | reverse complement strand
TATTTCTTTTACTTTTAATACTGCCTTCGAGTATATTTAAGCCTGATTCCCCTTAAAATTCATTCCCGTGTTTAATTCGCTGCCAAATCTCAATTTAATTTCAATCATATACAATTTACTGTAAACAGATACCAGTGAGTTTTTGATTATTGATACTTAGACCTCCAATGAGGATAAATTAATGAATTAGATTGATATTTCATAATCTAAACCGCTTAACATATGTGCCAAAATCGGTTCGCATTTCTCCCGACAACAAGGATAATAATGGGCATGTTTCCATTGCTCTGATTTTGGGGATTGCCCCCACCAAAACTCAGCGATCGCAAGTGGTTTCATTTTATGTTGAAAGGCATATTGCAATAGCTTAGGTCCGGCACATTCTCCTGCGCCAGCTGGAGGATTCTTATAGGAAGCCTTGGCGAAAAGTTCATACAAACTCTTTTCTTCACCGTTTTGATTCAGGAAATGATAGTGACTGAATAGTTCACTTTGCAGGCTATTTGAGTGTTTTCTTCTTTTTGTTTTCAATATGCCGATCCGCTCCGAATAGCCCTCCAACTTTACTTCCTTCTCTAAACGAATTTCCTTATTCATTCTATTGAGTTCGCTCATTCCTTTGTTTAAAAAGTTGTTTTCTGTAAGGCTGTCGAAAATGGGAGGAACAAATTTAGTATGTTGGTTACTTCCACCAAGTTTTCCTGAAAAAGCTGCAAGATAACCAAGCTCATTACGGTGGTTTCTTACAACTAGGACACCGAACATCTTACCAATTACTGTTCCTTCCTGTCCTGCTGTTAAGCCAAAATTATGAACCCAATCTTCTTGGTTAATGAGATAATCCTGCAATTGTTCTGCCGCGCGTCGACAAAGAGGATGAGGTTTATTATCTTCAAGAAAAGTGAAATGCTTAGGCAGAGAGCAGTTCGCTTGAGGGCTTTTGAACAAGCTAAAAAAAGGGTCTGGAGTTTCTATGCGCGAAAGGGTTTAAATGCTTTTTCCTACATATTTTAAACCTTTCATTGGAATAAAATACTTGTCCGCAAATATCGCTTATTTTTTAGCTAGCTCATTTACTTTTAAAACAAGTTGATCAAAAGATAATCGATCAGAGTTATTCTTTCCAACATAGCGATACACTTCTTTTCCATCCGGATCAATCAGGATTGTGGCGGGATAATGCACAATCTGATTATGAAATTTATAACCGTCTGTTATACCTAACTGTTTGGCTAATTTCGCATCCGGATCCCGGTAGATGGGGAAGTTTTTTAGATCTGCAGCCGCTAATTTTCCTGACCATCCTCTGATCTCTAGTTCAGTATCAGGCTTTATGAAGATCTGAAGCACATTTTTTAAAGTAGCTGCCTTTTTAAAATAATCCTGTGTATGCCGGATACAGTACGGGCATTCTGTTTTGAGTAGAAAATGAAGGGCTACAAATTTTCCCTTTTCTTTGGAAAGATTGAATGTACTGTTATCTGTTGCCGATTGCAGATTGATGTTGCTAGGCATTTGTGCCATTAGAGGGGTAGAAAGGCAAAGCAGGAGGATTAATAATCTGTTGCACATATTTAAACTGTTTGATAAATAAAAATATAACAATTAAATTCTTGTTGATATACAGCTGCTTAATTGTTACGAAGATTATTTTCACAGCTCATCCGGCATATATCCAATTCTTTTCCTGGATTCAGGTTTTTCTTTTGACTTTTTCATTAAGTCGTTTGGTTTGAACTCCATAAAGCTCAGCTAGGTCACTATCGAGCATAACTTTTTGACCTCTGACCTCGTAAATTTTATTTACAATAATTGCGTCAGAGATTACCGCCAATGTTATTTTTTCCAACATAGATATCTTTCTGAATTAAAAATATTCTTTAATTCAATAGAGGCTATGATCTCTTACTTTGCCCAAACCCCATTAATCATCACTTTCTCAATATTTCTCATCACCTTAATATCTTCTAAAGGATTACCCTTAACCATTATTAGATCAGCAAGCTTTCCCTTCTCTATGCTACCTAATTGATTCTCAACTCTGAAGAAACGAGCATTTTCCATTGTGGCAGCATGTATGACCGCAGCATTTGATATTCCGCTTTCCACAAAAAGTTCCATTTCCCGCTGATAAGCCCATCCTTTTTCGGCATAGGGAACCAAGGAATGTGAGCCAACTACAATGTTGACTCCACCTTTCTGAAGTTTTGCAGTGAATTTCATCATCTTATCAAATCCTTTCAGTTTGATACTATCCGTAGCACCGGATCCCGATTGGTATTCAAAAATGGCAAGTGTTGGACTAACAAATGTGCCTTTTCTGACCAGAAAGCGAGTCAGACTATCTACTACTTGACTATTCAAATCAATGTTCGCCCAGGATTCATAGCGACCTTGTTTTCGGAAATTATTATCGGCCAGCATACCCTGACGATATTTTTCGGCTTCCCGCTTCGGTGTTAGAGATAATCCGAATGAAGTAATGTGCTCAATCCCATCCAGACCTGCTTCAATTGCTTGTTTCGCTTCTGTAATTTCCAGATGCCCGGTTACTGGTAATCCGCGTTTATGTGCAGCATCAGTGATCGCTTTGATCATTCCTAGGGGTATTCTGAAATAGATTTTGATAACTGTGGAACCTTGATCTGCAACTTCATTTACTTGTTGAACAGCTTCTGCTGCATCGCGAACAACATAAGCATCCTTAGGATATGCTGGGGGTGAGCCATCTAAATGTGGGCCACTTAAAAAAAGCCTTGGATTTTGTTTGCCAGATTTTCGAACCTGATCATAAGCTTCAATCCATAGGCCGGGATCACGGATAGAGGTAATGCCATTCTTCATAAAGATTGAAGGGAGGTCTTCACTGCCGTCTATATGGAAATGTGAATCTATTAGACCCGGCAAAAGTGACATACCTTTTCCCTGAATGATTTCTGCGCCTTCTGGTATCTAGATACTTTTTGATGGACCCACGGCAATAATTTTATCCTCTTTAATTAGCACTGAAGCATTTAGAAGTGCTTTTCCACCATTTCCGTCAATCAGATTGACATCAACAATGGCTGTAGTCCCGGTTCCGCGTGGCAGTTCAGCCGCATTAAGTGCTTGAATAGGCTTTTGTATTGTTTTTTGTGCAAAAAGTGCAGTTGTCAGGAATATAAGTGCAAGAATCAGGATAAGTAAGCGTTTCATACTGAAATAATTTTAAATTGTCTTTTGGAAAAATAAAGATAATCTAAAGTATTTTCATCAATTGATAAGCAGTTTTATTATTATCAATTTTAATGATCGTAGCTAATAACTCTGGAAATTCGCCATTGACCTTCCCTTTTCTGCCAGATCATCAGAAATTTGAATGTTCCGATCTCTTCCTTCCCGTTTTCCATGTGCCTAAACTGATGTTCCCCAATCTCAATGGCACCATAATCCTTGATAGGATGAACCTCTAAACTGCCTTTAACAAGTTCCCTGCTCAGCTTGTGCTCATTTTTGAATGTATTGCCGAAATTTTCAAAAACGGTTTTATAGGGAATTAGTCCGCCATTATCTTGAAACCATTCCAGATCCTCAGTAAACATGGACTTGAATTTCGTCATGTTTTGGGTGTTGAAAGCATGGAACATCAGACTGTCCATTCGTTCAATTTCCCTAAATAATTCTTTGGATGTAGGGGCGACTTTTCTTTCCTGGGAGGAAGCGGATATTACTAGAGCGAGTGGAAATATGAAAGTCAGGCTCAAGGTATGGAGCAGTGTTTTGGTTTTCATGCGAGCTGATTTTAAGATAGGACGCATATGGCGAGGGATTTGTTACGCTATGTTGACAGCCTTATAAACGAGGACTATGCGGGCCGGCGGTTGGGATTGGCTATAAATAATTTCGTTTGGTGAAGAAAACTACCGAAAAAAATGGAGCCAGCGTTAACTGACTCCATTGGTATTTAAATTCGAAAGAAGGCTTGCTTATATTCAGGGTTTTGGGGGCATGGAATTGACACTTATATCACGCACACAAATGTATTTCCCGTTACGTTTTTCAAAATAAGACATATAATGCCCTTTTTCTAATTCTTTTCCAGCAGGATCAAGGGTTGTCCATGAGCCAATTTCCACGGCCTGGTTTCCTTCAGCAAAAAGATCAACAATTGCATAAACACTATAGTTTCCTGAATTGTCTTTGGCAATTCGCGCTGCGATACTTTCTTTGATGGCTGCTTTCCCAATGGCAGGTGTTTCATTGCGAGTGTAACTAATGGCATCATCGCTGTAATAAGCCACCATTCCGTCCACATCTTTAGCTTTTTCCGCTACGGAATAAGCATCTTCCAATTTTTGAATCTCAACCCTGATGGTATCTAAACTTACAACTTCAGGAGCTTTAGAAGCTGAGTTGCAGGAAGCCATGAACAAGGCAACAGTGTAAAAAACATAGTTAACTGAGTTTTCATTTTCATGATAATTTCTTTTAAGTTAATTTACATATACTACAATTTATATATTATTAACCGCAACGTGTTATTTTATTAAAAAAAATTTATTTGGCATAAATAATGTCCTAAACATTTCAGTTTATTGAAAATTATTTATTAATTCAAAATGTTTGATTTTTAAACTTTAATTCAATTCTCTATTGTTCAAAGTTAATAATACATTATCAAGTTTGCTGAATTTGGCTTCCCAGATCTTTCTGAACTGTTCAATCCATTGATCAATTTCTTTCATTTTGCTGACTTCAAGTTGATAGTAAATTTCCCTGCCATGTACTTCCCGCTTTACTAACTGGCACTCAGTCGGTATTCGTAAATGTTTGGAAACAGCTTGCCTGCTGGTGTCGAATTGTTCGGCAAGCGCATTTGTAGTCATTGCATGAAGGGCAATAAGTCCGATTATAGCTCTTCGGGTAGGGTCGGCAATAGCCTGAAATACATCTCTTCTCATATTCATTTATTTATAAAACCGATCAGTTGCAAACTGATATGCAACAATCCGGTTTAGCAAAATATTTTTTAAAATTTGATTAGAGACCTCAAACACACTGATAAATGTAATGTTGGGAGGGGCAGCACCAACAAGAGTAATATAGGTTTGAATTTTTAAGTTAAAATTAAAGGTTTGGTTTAGAGCAAAATCAAAATAGATTAATAGTACTAAGTTGTTTTTTGCTTTTTGAAATAAAAATAGAACGGAACTCCAGTAAGAACAAGTATTATTCCAACGAAAGATTGCTGGGGCTGAACCCAGATCGTATTGATAGTTAAAGCAATTGAGAAGAGCAAAAGTATTATGGGAACAAATGGATATCCTATAACCTTGACCTGGATAAATCCTTTACTTTTCATACGTAGAACTGCAAAAGCGAGAAATCCGTAAAATACAAAATTCAGAAAAATGACCATATTGGTTAGGGTATCAAAGGAACCTGAGATCAGCATTATACTACCCAATATCATCATATAATTAAGAGATACATTAGGTGTTCTGAACCGGGGGTGTACTTTCTTTAAATGACTAAACAAGTACCCCTGTTGTGCCATACGGTAGAATTTACGTGGAGAAGAAAGAATATTACTATTCAGTGCACCGAACACACAAATTATAATAAGTACAATTAAAAGTATTTTTCCAAAAGTGCCGAGTAATGTTTCTGCAACAATAAATGCACCGATCTGATTTACTTCTATGGCCCTAATTTGCTGTAGACTGAGCACATTCATGTAAGTATAATTAAGTAGAGTATACACCAAAGCCACAAGAGATAAACCGATCGTAAGGGCAAGAGGAAGGTTACGCTTTGGATTAATGATCTCACCCGAAATATTTGTAGCAGTTTCCCAGCCGTAATAAGCCCAGAAAGCACTGAGCATTGCTGCAAAAAATGCACTGTAAAACAACATTCCTTCAGGTGCATTTATAGCATTCAGCATGGAGTTGGAACTTTGTGTTTCGGACCCGGAATAAGCAAATCCCACAATAATAAGAACCGATATACCCAGAATTTTTGCGCTGGTAATGATGGAGTTGAAAACACCGCTTTCGCGGGATCCCAAAGAATTTATTCCGGTAAGTACAATTATTGCAAAAATTCCAACCAGTTTCACACCGGAATTAGCAAATGGGAATATGAATCCGCCAATGGAAAAATCTGTCCAGGCTTCTAGCGGTTTTGGAAGAGGGATAAAAGAATTGATGACCTCACCAAACAGGAATGCGAGTGCTGCAATTGCTGCAGGACTAATGATAATAAAATCAGCCCAGCCTGAAATAAATGCAAAAAAATTTCCAAATGACAAACGGAAGTATTCATAAAGGCCTCCTGATTCTTCGGTAAGAGAAGCTAAAGCACTCACTGTAAATGCAGCAAATAAACTGATTACACCAGCTAGAATCCAGGCCATCAGGATCGCATTCTCACTCAGCCCAGTTTGGGCCATAGGCACAATTTTTTTAAATACTCCGCTGCCGATTACAATGCCAACAACCATTAATGTACTTGCGAAAAGCCCTAATGTTCTTTTTAATGTGAATTCGGGTTTTTGGGGTATATTAATCATGCTGCTGTTCTTAAAAGCAAGATAATCAAATTCCTTTATCCTCAATCGTGTGGTTTTAAATCTATTTGCTATTCTTTTCTAAATTTTCTTTTCATATTTCCCTTCTGGCAAGGTTTCTGCTTAACATCTCTAGAAAACTATCAATCATGAAGAAGATTATTCTGCACACCCTAATCCTTGCATTTGCAACTTTGTTAAGTAGTGCCTGTTCAGCGAGCAGGACAGTTAAGTATGCACCGCAGGACTCGGGCTCGGATATTTCGGGAACGTGGACAGTAAATAATGTCAGCCTTGATGGTTTTCCATCGGGTTATTCCTTACAAAATATCTTTGATATAGCGGCTTATGAAGATTTCAAAGGAAGTAGGTGGGAGTTAAACGAACGTGGAACCGGAAATATCTGCTTGACGAATGGAGTTGTACATCCTATTTACTGGTCAGTAAATAAATCCGGAATCATACATACCTTCCAGTTCAAAAAGCTAGCCGATAATCAGAAACCTAAACACAGAACAAGTGCTTACTCGCTTGAATTCCAAGATCTTGCCAATGGTAAAGCTGTATTTAAAACTCCCGTTAGTTTACCCGGCGGACAAACCGGTTATATTAACTTTAGCTTCTTATAACAATAACAGTCTGTTATTGCCGAGGAGGTACGACGAAGCAATCTTAGTATTATTTAGTAATTATTTGTTTGGAGATTGTTTCGCTACGCAACCATTGACACTTCTATAATTTGCTTTTTAAATATTTACAGTGTCACCTATATTGATTTCATGATTTATTTAGGTTTGCTGTACTCTTTATTAATAAGATGTTAAAAGATTGTAATAATAAAGTACTGTAGTTGTATTATTCAGTATTTTTTTCGTTTTTTTGTAAAAAAAATTGAATCACGCTTATTCTATTAAAAATGAATAGTTTAAAATACCATGCCAATACTAGAACGGTAAGCATAAAAGCTTCGCTGAAGGGTATTGTTTGTAGTCATTTTAGGCCTGAGAAATTAGTTTTCCGCTTCCGACGACCCTTTATGCCTAGGAATTGATTCCGGCATTAACCCAAATCAGAACCGGAGAATTCTTCCGGTTTCTTTGTCAATCAATACTATTATTCACAAAAGGAAAGACTAAAAACGTAGTCTTTTTTCCGATTCAAAACCGGATTTTTTTCTTTAAAATACATGAAAGAAAACGAGTTTGTTGTTATCCCGGCAACAGAACAACATGTTGAATACGCAACGCAAATCTGCGATGAGATGGCAGAGTCTGCCAAAGCCAGAGGCACAGGAATAGCCAAACGCACACCGGAGTACATCACTTCAAAAATGCTGGAAGGCAAAGCTGTAATTGCGCTTCATCAGGATGGAACCTGGGCTGGTTTCTGTTATATAGAAACCTGGAGCCATGGCGCTTTTGTAGCCAATTCCGGACTCATTGTGAATCCGTTTTACCGTAACCGCGGACTTGCACGTTTGATCAAACGTGCAGTTTTTAACCTTTCCCGTCAGAGATATCCTGAGGCTAAAATCTTTGGTCTGACCACCGGACTAGCCGTTATGAAGATTAATTCTGAGCTCGGTTACGAACCTGTGACTTATTCTGAATTAACACAGGATGAGGATTTCTGGAAAGGATGCCAGAGTTGTGTGAACTATGATATCCTTAAAAGCAAAGAACGTAAAAACTGTATGTGTACGGCCATGCTCTGGGATCCGGAGGAAAAAGCCAAAGAGATTGAACAAAAAATGAAAGAGGAAGGCGATCGTTTAAAAATAGAAGCCGAGGAGCGATTAAGTAAGGTTTCGCGCAAACAAACTCTTTTCGAACGTCTTGAAGAAAAATTACGCAATTCATTGAAAATGATTGTTGGTATAGGTGCATTGTTTGTTAAACTTTTACAAAATTAAATGATGAAGAAGAAAGTGGTTTTAGCATTTAGCGGAGGTTTAGATACATCTTTTTGTTGTATTTACTTGTCTAAAGACCGTGATATGGAAGTTCATTCCGTGATTGTGAATACCGGTGGTTTTTCTGATGAAGAGCTGCAGCAGATTGAGCAGCGTGCTTATGCATTGGGGGTTACTTCTCATGCGGTGGTTGATGAAACATTGAACTTTTACGAAAGCTGCATTAAGTACCTTATCTACGGCAATGTGTTGAAGAATGCAACATACCCACTTTCGGTAAGTGCTGAACGTGTAACCCAAGCTACTGCCATTGCTAATTATGTGAAATTAATTGGTGCTGATTATGTAGCTCATGGAAGCACAGGTGCCGGTAATGATCAGGTTCGTTTTGACATGATCTTCAATATCATGATCCCGGGAGTTGAGATTATTACCCCAATCCGTGATCTGAAATTGAGCCGTGAAGCTGAAATTGAGTATTTAAACAAGCATGGTGTTGTGTACACTGCTGAAAAAGCAAGATACTCAATCAATAAAGGGATCTGGGGTACTTCGGTGGGTGGTAAAGAAACTCTAACTTCTAATGAAACCTTACCTGAAGATGCATGGCCAACACAAGTAACACAAACCGAACCACGTAAGCTGGAACTTGATTTTGAAAAGGGTGAACTAATCGGAATCAATGGGGAGAGCTTAACATCGGTAAAAGCTATACAGAAACTGCAGGGAATTGCACAGCCTTATGGTATTGGAAGGGATATTCACGTAGGTGATACGATTATTGGTATCAAAGGCCGTGTCGGCTTTGAAGCTGCCGCACCTATGATTATAATTAAGGCTCATCACACCCTTGAGAAACATACTTTAACCAAATGGCAATTGAGCTGGAAAGATCAGTTATCAAGTTTCTATGGCAACTGGCTTCACGAAGGTCAGTTCCACGATCCGGTTATGCGTAATATTGAAGCATTTTTAAGCGATTCGCAGGCAAGTGTGAGTGGAAAGGTCTTTGTGAAACTGCATCCATACCGTTTTGAGATCATTGGAATCCAATCTGAGAATGATCTGATGTCGAACAAATTCGGAAGTTATGGTGAGATGAATAACTCATGGTCTGGAGAGGATGTAAAGGGCTTCTCAAAAATATTTGGTAACCAGACTATGATCTGGCATCGGGTACACGATAAAAAATAAATAAAATGGGAACTATCAGAATAGGAATCGCAGGCGGAGCAGGATATACTGGTGGTGAATTGCTCAGGATACTGATCAATCATCCGCAGGCAGAAATATGTTGGGTGCATAGTAACAGCAATGCGGGAAAACCGCTTTCTGATGTGCATTCCGATCTATTTGGTGATACCGATTTAAAGTTTACAGATTCCCTTTCACAGGATATCGATTTGCTTTTTCTTTGCGTAGGCCATGGTGATTCCAAAAAATTTCTGGATAATCATGAGATCGCCGCAAGTATAAAGATCATCGATCTTTCTCAGGATTTTAGGTTAAATCCAAACGCTATACATGGAAACAGATCTTTTGTTTATGGCTTGCCTGAATTGAACAGGGAAGCGATTAAACAGGCCCACCACATTGCCAATCCGGGATGTTTTGCCACTTGTATCCAAATAGGTTTATTGCCTCTGGCAGCAGCTGGAAAATTGAGCTCTGAAGTACATATCAACGCTACTACAGGTTCAACCGGTGCCGGGCAAAGCCTTAGCCCAACTTCCCATTTCAGCTGGAGAAATAATAATTTATCAGTTTATAAAGCTTTTGAACATCAACACCTGGATGAGATCGGTCAAAGTCTTATTCAATTGCAAAGCAGCTTTGAACAAGCGCTGAATTTTATCCCCCAAAGGGGTAATTTTACCCGTGGAATCCTGGCATCGATGTATACCGAAACTGAATTGACTTTAAATGAAGCCTATGATGTTTACGAAAACTATTTTAAAGATCATCCCTTCACCCATATCAGCAAAAGAAACATCGACTTGAAGCAAGTAGTGAATACCAATAAAGCCTTAATTCATTTAGAGAAACATGGCAATAAACTATTCATTATCAGCATTATAGATAATTTACTGAAAGGAGCCAGCGGACATGCAGTGCAAAATATGAATTTAATGTTCGGCTTGGGGGAAACGGTGGGGTTGAGGTTGAAGGCTGCTGCTTTTTAGGCTGAAAGCCAAAAGCTAAAAGGCGAAAGAAATTGGGGGTCTATTTCATTAATACTAATGAGCTTTTAATAAACAACCTTTAAATAAGTTGTTTATACTTTCCAACTGAGTGATCATAAATTTGTTCTTGAAACAATATGTGAACTCAAAATTTGGAAAAGGGTGAGAGATTATAAAAGATTAGCGGTTTGGAGAAAATCGCATGAATTAACATTATTGATTTATCATGATATACTTCCAGTATTTCCTAAGCATGAGGTTTTTCATCTTGCATCTCAGACAAAAAGGGCTGCATACTCTATTCCGATGAATATTGCAGAAGGAACCGGAAAAAATACCGACAAGGATTTTACAAGTTTCCTAGATATTAGCCTAGGTTCTGCCCACGAACTGGAATATTGTTGTTTACTGGCTAAGGATCTTGGGTATTTAACGGATGAACAATTTAGTATAGTAAATAGTGAAACCAATCAGGTAAAAGCAATGCTGATTGGTTTAATTAAATCGATAAGGAAATAATCGGGGCTTTTAGCTTTCGGCTTTCCGCTTTTAGCATAATAACATGAAACTATTCGACGTATATCCCCTCAACAACATAGAAATTGTAAAAGCTCTAGACAGCACCGTTTGGGATGCTGATGGAAATAAATATCTTGATCTTTATGGCGGTCATGCCGTGATTTCAATCGGTCATACCCATCCGCATTATGTAAGGCGCCTGACTGAGCAACTGAATAAAGTTGGTTTCTATTCTAATTCAGTGATCATATCACAGCAGATAGAACTGGCTGAAAAGCTTGGTAATTTATCAAATAAGCCTGATTATCAGCTCTTCCTTTGTAATTCAGGTGCCGAAGCAAATGAAAATACC
>Ga0209702_10008833_pt1 | contig 11524 bp, 9 predicted proteins | sample FRY01_FD_187210 | JGI IMG/M metagenome (GOLD analysis project Ga0209702, IMG submission 187210) | Freshwater microbial communities from Lake Fryxell liftoff mats and glacier meltwater in Antarctica - FRY-01 (SPAdes) (version 2) | ecosystem: Environmental > Aquatic > Freshwater > Ice > Glacier... | reverse complement strand
TTTTTAAAATCATCGGTCACGATGATCTGAAATCGGTGTTTCGGTTCTGTTGTGGCTACAAATTTACTCATGTTGCCATGCCTTTTGTCTGCTTACGCAGTGATTCACCTCCCAATTTGATTTGATGGTACCTACTTGTAATACATCGTGTTTTGGACGAACGACGGGGTGTTTTTATGTTTGGATGATGTGGATTGGCGTTGCGGTCTATCTTTTAAATGGACTCTGATTAGCGTTAAGGGCAAAAAATGTAAGAACGATACCCAAGTGGCATGGCTCATATATAAGATCAGAAGCCAAAACTAAAGGGGGGTAATACACAGCATCTAATTGCGCTTGATCAAAGCCTTGACTTTAGGTAGACAAAAAAGGAGCACGACCCGCTCTTTTTACAAATTTGGAATCAGCGTTGGCTTCACCAATTGTTGCGCACAGAGGTCGTAGATCGACTTAATTTATATGAGCAATATATGGGTCCGCCATTTACGATGAGCCCTACCATCGCACAAACGATTTTATTTTGCAGTATCACTTAACGCGCATGCAGCTCACCACTCAGCTTGAAAATTGCACGGTCATGGTAGCGGCTTATGGTGTTGATTACCACTAGCCCCAGTGGGGCAGTCGATTAGTCAGCAGTACCTCTCAACACCGAGTATAGAAACAGTGGGCCCAAAAGGCATAGATCGAAGCTGCCATACCGCCCTCCCACCATTATGCAGCTTTTTGTTGGTAGCTCTGCCGGGGGATCGTGTAACGGTTCAATCATTCAGGCTAGGTATAAGCCAGTCATAAGGTTTACGGTAAATTAAACCATGTGTTAAGTTGCCTCAAAGCGCCTGTGGCGCGGGTAAAACCAAAAACAAAACCGTCATCGGCTTGCCCTTTACTGGCTTGACTAATTTGTTGCCGAAATTTGTTGACGTCAATCAGCTCTTTGAGTGCAGGGTGTAATGTTGTTTCAAGTTCTTTGGCCGAATTGGCCACTCGAATAATGCCTGTACTTTTCATTTTAGCCAGTAGCTGGCCATAACCCATATCTTTACTTGGTTTCCAGGCAACCCGTTTAGGTACGATGCCGTCGATTGCACGGCGATGCAAATAACGCCCCATACCTTTTGGGCCTACTTTTTCAATACTCGGTGTTGAGAGGTATTGCTGAACTAAACGGGTGTCCCACAGTGGCCATCGGTAATCAACCCCATAAGCAGCAGCCATAACCGTGCAATTTTCGAGTCGGGTGGTGAGCTGCATACGCTGCAAGTGATGCTGCAAAATAAAGTCGTTGGTACGGCGGTAAGGTGCGTCGTAGATGGCCGTTTCCATGTATCGCTCATGTAGATTTAGTCGCTGCACGACTTCTGGGCGCAACAGTTGGTGAGGCCAACGTTGGTTCCAAGCCTGCAAAAAAAGTGGGTTGTGACTTTGTTTTCGTCTGCCTAAGGTGAGAGCCTTAAGTAAGCGAAGGCTTCGACTAATGGGGTCGCCAGGCAGTATGTTCCACAAGGCAGCATAATGCCCCCCATCGACTAATTCACGTCGAAGGTGAATGCCGTTGTTTGTGACGACTTCGTCACCACCGAAACCTGAGTGCAAAGAGCGAATGCCACGCTTTTGGCATTCTTCATAAAAAGTCACATGGCCTGAGGCGTTGCCATGCTCTTCTGGGTAACCCAGTATGGCAAGTGATTTGTCTATATGGGCTTGGTGGTTATCTGCGCCTGAATGGCCTGTAATGATGTAGTTGTGACGAATGTTTTTGGCTTGGCTAGTTTCTAAAATATACGCTGGCTCAAGCTCACACATGGCAAACCCAAAGCTGTGTAAGCGGTCACCCGGATCACCTAAAAAATGTGCCAAAAATGCGGTAATGGTCGCAGAATCAATGCCACCGCTATTTTCTGTGCCGATTGGCGCGTCGTGATCCATTCGACACCGAATTGATTCTTCGAGAACTGCCCGGTAATCATCGACCCATCGCTGATCACGCTTGGTGGCGAATGGCGAATCATCACGCCAAACGTGATAGCGCTGTATTTTGATTCTGCCCTCAGTGTTGCAGGTAAGCCAATGACCCGGGGCTAGTTTTTTTATTTCTTTATAAGCGGTTTCGGTCTGACTCGCAGACAGATGTAGTAGGTAGGTGGCCGCCCAGTCGATATCTTTTGTTGTGGTTAGAGAGCAACGGCTTTGTAACTCGGGTATGTTAAAGCCCCAAGTGAGTTTTGACTGATCAATGCGGTAATAAAGCGGCTTGACACCCAGCGCATCGCGTGCGAGGTAAGTTAGATTTTGGGTTTTATCTTCAATGACTAAGCTGAAATCACCTACTAAGTGCCCAGCAAGTTTTTCACCCCAACGATGCCAGCCAGTGAGAAGTATTTGATTGATTTCAATAGTTTTATTTTTATTATCAATGCCAAGTCTATTTTCAATTTCACTAGTGTTATGTATTTGACCTGAAAAATATATTTGATAATTCATGTTGAAATAATATCTTTTAATATGAAAAATATTATTATAAGTACTTTATATTTTAAATAATTATTCAAATGAAAATAATCGAAGAAGTTTACCTATGCCGTAACCCGGATCTCGTTGCAACCGATATGGACGGTGAGACGGTAATGATGCACATGGAACTCGGCGATTATTACGGCATAGGTGGTGTAGGCACCTTATGTTGGGATCTGTTGGCTGAACCTAGATCTTTTGAAACACTCGTTAGTTCGGTTTGTAATAAATTCGATGTTAAAAAAGATACGTGTCAAAAAGATATTCAGGTATTTATTGACCAACTGATGACAATGAACCTTGTACATAAAGTGTAGAAGGCTTGACTGATGATGCGTGACAAAATCTCAGGCTTTTTGCGCCAACCGCTATTTATAAAGCTTTGGTCTGTGCCCCTATGGTTTATTTTGGGGCTAGCCAAGGCCGTCATTTTTACCCTGTCGTTTAAGCGATTTGGCCCTTGGCTAGGTCATGCGGTGGGCATTGCGCCCTGGGTGCCTCTGGTTACTAGCGCTCAGCATGCTCGTGCACTCAATATTGGGCGTGCTGTTCGTATAACGGCTCAATGCACCCCTTGGGACTCAAACTGTTTCCCCCAAGCCATTGCAGCCCGTTTTTTGCTTGGGCTATATGGCATTCCCTACATGATTTATTTTGGTCTAATGCGTGACCCCATAGCTGGCGAAATGAAAGCGCATGCATGGGTTTGTGCAGGTAGCATTCGAGTTACCGGTGGCTACAGTTTCAATGACTTTAAGGTTGTAGGCTGTTTTGCATCAAAGACGTTGTATGGTGCTATTGAATCGTGATTTTAATAAAGGCCTATGCAGACTTAATTGCACATGGTCATCGATTTCAAGTTTTTACTTTATTGATATTGATGCTTTTGGTTGGTTTGACTGAAGGTATTGGCATCATGTTGTTAGTGCCATTGTTAGACTTGCTCAGTGGTGGTTCTACACAGCAAGGCGTTGCTCAGATTTTATTTCATTTACTTGGTTTATTAGGTATTCCACAAAGTACGGGTGGTGTATTAACAGCCTTCGTTGGGCTTGTTGCGCTTAGAAGTGCCATGCAGTTTAGTCGTGATCATCTGAGTGCTAAGTTGCAACACGAAATTGTTGATCGCCTTCGCTTGGGTTGTTTTTCAGCCCTTATGCAAGTGCAATGGCAATGGTTGATAAACAACCGTCAATCTGATCAAGCCAATCTGTTGCTAACAGATGCCAGTCGTGTGGGTACCGGTTTAAATTTTGCTTTGGGTTTGCTTGTAACCCTTGTGACGATGTTGACATACCTGTTGGCTGCGTTGGCTTTATCTTGGCAGATGACCCTGTTTGCGATGTTTAGTGGCTTATTAGTGCTTAGGCTACTCGCTAAGCAAAGGCGTGCGGCTCAACATTTAGGGCAAAGTATGGGCCATGCCAACCGGCGCCTACATAATAATGTTCAAGAAGCGCTTGCGGGTATTAAGCTTGCCAAAATTTTGGGTAATGAGCACGTGCACCAGACTTACTTTAAACAAACTGTCACAGCACTGCGTCAACAACAGGTCGCGTTTATGTCAAGCACCAGCCTTGCGCGTTCATTATTGCAGTTTGGTGGGGCTTTGCTACTGGCAGTTTATTTGTATTTGGGGCTGAGTTATGGTGACACGCCTGTTTCAGAGTTATTGATACTGGTACTCATTTTTAGTCGGTTGATTCCAATGTTTGCTTCTGGCCAGCAACAATATCACCATTGCTTACATGCATTTCCGGCATTTCAAGAAACGCAAACGTTACTGGCAGAATGCAAACATTGGGCCGAACCGATTATTGATGATGCAACGTTTTGGTCAGTTCAGCAATCGATTGATTTGAAAGACGTGACGCTTCGCTATGAAGGCCGAGATACGCCCGCACTTAATAACGTTTCAATAACATTACCAACCAGAACAACAACAGCCATTATGGGAGCCTCTGGGGCGGGTAAAAGCACGTTGGCAGATATTTTGATGGGTTTGCTAGAGCCAGAACAAGGCAGTATGTATGTTGATGGTATTGCCGTGGCAGGTCAGTCTCGCATGCGTTGGCGTCGTTCGGTAGCATATGTTCCACAAGACGTTTTTCTGTTTCACGATACCATCCGTAACAATTTACTGTGGGGAAATAGCAAAGCGAGTGAAGCTGAATTGATGCAGGTGTTGAATTTATCAGCGGCGCAATTTGTCCAGCATTTGCCGCAGGGGCTTGACACTGTGGTGGGTGATGGTGGCGTCAGACTTTCTGGCGGCGAACGTCAGCGTATTGCTTTGGCACGCGCGTTGTTGCGTCACCCGAGCTTACTTATACTCGATGAGGCAACCAGCGCATTAGATTTAGAAAATGAAGCACGGGTTCGCGATGCGATAGAAAATCTTCATGGTGATTTAACGGTGGTGATTATTGGCCATCGATTACCGACTTTAGAGCACGCCGATCAAGTGATTGTTTTAGAAAATGGTCAAGTCGCCAAATGCGGGGCTTGGCAAGATATTCAAGCTTCAGACTGTAAAACGTTATAAAGTCATGCAACTATTTGATGGTTTTTTTGGATGACAACCCAATAAAAACTTAAATCGTAAAGAAGGAATTGTAAATGTCAGGCAATGATGTCGATACAGTCAAAAAAATGGTGTTAGATTTGCTGTCGCCTTCTCAATTGGTTGCAGATGAAATACTCATTCAATTAAACACCACCGATCAAGACGCACTGATCAAATCAGTTAGAGATCACCGTCTTGGTCCGATGCTTCGCTATATGCTTAAACAATATCATCCGAATGTTGTTGTGCCTGAGCGATTAAAAGCAGTCTTGAACACAGCTTATAAAAAAACATCTTTTAGGGCGTTGCGTGTGCAACAATGTTTGATTAACACGCACCGCATTTTGGGTCAGCATCACATTCCGTATATGGCTTTAAAAGGCATATATTTAGCTTTTCATGCCTACCCACAGGCAGCGCTTAGACCCATGAGAGACTTAGACATTTTGGTGCCTGAAGGTCAAGCGCTTGAGGCCTTTTATTTGTTACTGTCTAAAGGTTTCAACAGAATGCCCAATTGCCTTGGTAGCCCAGAGTTTGCTTTAAAGATGAAGCATCAACTGCCACCGTTGATTGACCCTGTGACGCAAATGGTGGTTGAACTGCATAACCGTCTCGGTGACCCTAATCACTTGACTATTAGTGTTGATGAGGGGTTGTGGTCACGATCAATACAAAAACTGATAGGCAACGAGTTGATCAGTTTTGAATCGCCCGTTGATCTGTTGCTTCATCTTATTCAGCATGCGGCTTACCACCATCGTTTTGATAATGGCCCCTTATTGCTCACTGATATTACCTTTTTGCTTAATAAGCATGATGTTGACTGGGTCATGTTTTGGCAATTGGCACGCCAAGATTCAATGGCGTCGGGTGCGATTTTGGTGCTTAGGCTTGTTAACGTTTACTGGCCAGATGTTTCAATCGAGTGGCCAGATTTTTCTGTTGATTCGCCATTACCGCAGATTTTAGATGATGCCGCTTACTCTTTACTTCGAGATTATGACTGCCGAAGAGCGGTCACCCTGAAAATTAACTCTGGCGTGAAAGGCTTTTTTGGGTGGTTAGTGCTCGGTTGCAAAGAGGTGTTCACATCAAAAGAGCGCTTGGCTGGCCGATATTCGGTGCAACCTGATTCGTTAAAAATCTACGCCTACTATTTAGTAAATTTTGGGCGGCTTTTGACGAATTGGCTGCCTAGAATTTTAAATCTTCGTTTAAGTGATCAAGATAAGGAAATATTGCGTTTGCAGCGGCTAGATCACTTTTTAAAAGTTAATCGTAATAGCCTAGGTTAGTGGGAGGGGTATTTAAAAAGGTGAAGTTGAATACTTAGTCATTATGCACATAAAAACAAAGCTCTCGTAATCAAACATTTATAATCAAATACTTATTATCTGGTGGTAGTTCTAACAATCGAGTCAAATTCATTAATCAAAATATGCGTTACAAAACATACAACCTTAATATTGAAAGTCAACTGAATTTACCCGAGTTGAACCTTAGCGACGATAAGGACCCACCCGATGTTTTTATTCGATTGGGGCATGTACCTGCCAACGGCCTAGTTGATGGCACGCGACTGGGGCCTTTTTTGTGGGTTAATGAGCGCTCAGTCTGGTTGAAGGTTCCTCAAGTGGCAACGTTCCTCATCTCAGGCAGCAACGAGATCGTGATTGACGCAGTTCCTAATATCGATGAAGACAGTATTCGTGTGTTTTTGTTGGGCTCAGCACTCGGGGCACTTTTGTTTCAGAGAGGTTACCTTGTGCTGCATGGTAATGCGATTCGTATCGGTGACCAGTGCATGGTTTGCGTGGGCCACTCAGGGGCTGGTAAGTCGACTTTGGCAGCCGGTTTCATGCAACGCGGTTACGACATACTGGCCGATGATGTGGTGCCGGTTGATAGCCATTGCAATGCCGTAGCGGGTTTTCCCCGAATTAAGTTGTGGCAAGATACGGCCGATCGACTTGAAATCAAAACTGATGAGTTAAAACGTATTCGCCCTAATCTCGAGAAGTTTAATTTGCCGTTAACGCAGCAGTTTGGCCATGAATCGCTACCTATACGTTGGGTTTATATATTAAGTAGCGAACATCAAGTTCACATTACAGTTGACCCTATACTCGGTATGCAACGTTTTCAGCCATTACGAAATAATACCTATCGCGTTCAGTTTCTTGAAGCGATGTCGCTTAAGCGAGAACATTTGCAGTTATGCGGCCAACTCGCTGGCAAAATAAGGCTTGCACGGGTAACTCGCCCAAGTAAAGGTTTTAAGCTTGACGCATTGATAGATCATTTATTAACCGATATGAAAGAGAACCCTTAAAGTTATGGGCGGCATATACTGGTTGGCCTCTTACCCTAAGTCAGGTAATACTTGGTTTCGCACGTTTTTGCGTAACTTACGTGATGAGGGCGATGAACCTGTTGATATTAACGATCTATCAACGGGTAGCATCGCCAGTTCGAGGGGTTGGCTCGACCATGTTTTAGGCTTTGATACGGCTGAGTTAGATTTAGACGAGGTTGATCGGTTACGGCCCGAGGTTTATCGTTGGGCGTTGCGTGACAAAGAGCTGGGTTATCACAAGATTCACGACGCCTACACCCTCACTAGCGAAGGCGAGCCACTTGTCAGTTCAGAGGCGACATTAGGTGCGCTATACATTATTCGCAACCCATTAGATGTCGCCCCTTCATATGCAAACCATAATCACAGCACCATTGCTGATGCAATCGATTTTATGGGGCAAGAAAAACACGGGCTTTGCCGGTCACGCAAAAGTTTACCTAATCAAACCCGGCAAAAACTACTCACTTGGTCTCAGCATGTTTTAAGCTGGGTTGATGCGCCCAACCTTAATTGTCATGTCGTTCGCTACGAAGACATGTTGGCTAAACCCTTAGAGACCTTCACAACGGCAGTGCGTTTTTTGCAACTATCAGAGTATTCTGAAAAAATTGCCAAAGCAATTGAATTTAGCGACTTCAAAGTTCTTTCACAACAAGAATCAAATAAAGGGTTTAGAGAGCGGCCACCCCATACCGAAAGGTTTTTTCGCCAAGGCAAAAGTGGTGACTGGCGTGAAAAACTTACTGATGAGCAGGTTGCTAAGGTTATTGAAGACCATGCTGTTGTGATGAAACGTTTTGGCTACCTCGATGCATCTGGCCAGCCCCTTTAAAGCACGCTAAACGACCAAGTATTTTATGACATTTTTCAGAGCCAAAATCAAAAGTAGGGCGTTGTCGCTTTATCGTAATGTTTTCGTATCGCAAATTCCAAGTGGGTTACTTTCTTGGCGTTATGTTTTTCCAAGTCGTGATGAACGCATGCATCTACACCGTTCTTTTTGGTGGTCAAATGCAACGCGCCAATTAGGGATCTTGGGCATTGTTATTGACCTTATTAAGTACGTCAAATGGCCATTCTGGTCTGCGTGGTGGCGAAGCTACAAAGTTGTGCGTCGCTTTGGCAATGAAGTGGCGATTGCAAACAATATCCCTATGGCTAAACAGTTTTGGGTCACGCTCAAGTTGAGCTTAAATTGGTGTATAAACCCCTTAGATGTTTATCGTTTTGGGCTTTACAAAGCGCCACAGAAAGCGCTTGATTATGTCTACGATCAAGAGACTCAAGCCTTTCATTCATGGCAAAGTGGTCGTAAAAAAAAGACATCTGAGTCATTGAGGCTCATTCAAGATAAGTTATTGCTTGATGCCAAACTGACTGCTCTGGGCATACCGATGCCAACAATCTATAAGAATCTACCTTTTAGCGCAAACAAAACCTTTGAGCAATCTTTAGATGGTTTAGGTCCAGTTTTTTGTAAAACCCGATCAGGCAATCAAGGCTTGGGTGCATTTGCAGCGTGGCGAACCCCTGATGGGTGGGCGGGTAGGTCTTTTGAAGGCCATGACTTAAGCGATACGCAGGCAATCGAGAAAGCTTGGCAGTCTTTATTAGGTCGAGATGAGGCTTTAATTCAAACGCTACTTATCAATCATGCTCAATTGGCGGCATTAACTGATATGCAAGAAGTCATTACTGTTCGTTACATCAGCATTTACAAAAACACTTCTTTGTCGTGTTTAAGTGCAACCTTAGAAGTTCCGGCTGATCAACATGGTGAGAGTAAGCGCATAGCCTATGTGATTTTACCGATTGAGCCGCTAACTGGTGCGCTATTGGCTTGGCCCGCTTCCAATTATTTGACGAAAGAAAACAAAGTACGAAGCGAAGCGGTATTTGAAAGGGTGCCTGCTCAAACCGTGGTGCCGCATTGGCAGCGTTTGGTTGAACTCAGTCACCTTGCGCATCAACAACTGCAGGATATTGCCACGATTGCTTGGGACTGGGTCATCACCCCACAGGGCCCTGTATTATTAGAGGGTAATGCCGGTTGGGGAACTGCCACGCCACAGATGCTGATGGGCGGTTTTTTGACACACTTGCGTCTTGATGAAAAAGAAAGTAAAGATAAATTTACGTACTAATAAGGCTAATATTTCACCAGTAATTTGAACGCAAATCGATAGATCATAAAAACGAACATTCAAACAAACACTAAAAAATTGTGAACATATCAAACTGGCGACGTTATTTGATTTATAGCCTAATTTTAAGTCTGGTATCGGTCTTGCTTTTGTTCCTTTTACGTGAAGCCATTCGGTGGCAACGTCAACAACCCGTGATCAGCTTTTTACCTCAATTAAATCATCAGGTTTTGGTTGTGCCCAGCGTTCAAGAGCCAGCAATGAGCCCATTTAAAGTTTTGGGTAACCCCGCCTCACTTCGTTACCCTGATTGCAAAGACGAGTATGCCCGCAACCCTTGGAGCTTAAAGGCTTTTGAGGGGCAACTTTATATCGGTTTGGGTGATGATGATGCAAATGCTGGCCCCGTGCCTGTTTATCGTTTTTCATCGACAGCTCAAGCGTTTTTTGAAGAAACAACGTTACCTGAAGAGAAAATTGATCGCTTTTACGTGTTTAACGGCGAGCTTTTTATACCCGGCGATGACCCAATGCAAAGTTGGGGTCTGGGCAATCTGTATCGCCAACATAAAGCCCAGGTTTGGCAGCAACTCAGAACATTACCTAAAACGATTCACGCTCACGCTCTGGCACAATTTGATGGTCAGCTTTTTGCTGGCGTTTCAAACCAAGACGCTGCACCGGCCAATCTGCACAAAGACCGTTATGGTTCTGCTGTCGCAATCTCAAGCGATCTTGGTCAGACTTGGAAGGTTCAGCTGTTGGCGGGTTGGCGAATCTTTGATTTTTTAATCGTTGGCGGGAAGCTTTATGCAACCGATATCTTTGCTGGGCCTGGTGTGAAAAAGTGGTTGAATGAGCGTCAACGTACGAACCTTCATGCAGGGGTTTATGAATATGACCTAGCAGGTCAATTTAAGCGTAGACCTGATCTAGGTGGTTCTGTCATGTTTCCAAATACTTTGCTGGCCACTAAACGAGCAGCTGTTATTGAGCGTGCTGTTCAATACGGTCAAGGTAGTGTTTATATCGCTTCTTTCAGCCAAAACCAAGATGCTTTGCCTACTCGTGTTGCCTATATTGCCAATCAACTTGAACAAGGGCCGGTTGATGTGAAACGTTTGGCCCTGCCAACAGATGCTATCGTGTGGGATCTATTCGTTGACAAGCAGGGTATTTGGGCTTTGTTCTCTCAAGCGCTACCCAATGGTAATTGGTTAAATCAAGTCTGGCGAAGTGCCGATGCCGAGCAATGGAGCACTGTTACTGATTTTGAAAACCCTGCCTTTGCGAGGTCTTTTGCCAAAATAGGCGAAACCTTATATTTTGGTTTGGGTAGCTTTAACTCTAAAATACTCGAAATATGTGATCGGCATAGCGCCAATCACAACTTGGGGCAAAGCGTGGGTACCGTGCTTAGTTTAAATTTAAAAAAAATTGACTAATTTTTTCTATCTGAACGTTTACATTGACCCATTCTCTTTGACTCTGTTATGAACTCAGTGCATTATTAGCCATTGAATTAGTGCAATAAAAAACCCATTGATTTTTGGTCAATGGGGTGCGCATCTGTTCATGGTTCACTGATTCAATCTTCGCTGAGTTGCAAGCATGAATAACACTTCTATTTTTAAGCTTTGGCATGTTCCCCTGATGGTGGATTGTCATACTGCGTATTTCACTGAACGTGACCGGCGATTTTAAAAAAGCGTGACCGATGTGGAGGGTTGCAAAGTTAGTGATTAATTTTATCCGAAACGATCACGACGCCCTGAAATACCCACTTTGTGGTTATGACTTAACGAGCACATGGTGCGGGTGTTGATGTGCCATAAAATTTTCTTTATTGTTAAGGGCATTGGTGCGCTAACAAACTTTGAATCATGAGGCTCTCTTTATGAATGAACAACCGCAGAGCTATAACTGAATCTGGTGTTT
>Ga0209702_10008832_pt1 | contig 11524 bp, 16 predicted proteins | sample FRY01_FD_187210 | JGI IMG/M metagenome (GOLD analysis project Ga0209702, IMG submission 187210) | Freshwater microbial communities from Lake Fryxell liftoff mats and glacier meltwater in Antarctica - FRY-01 (SPAdes) (version 2) | ecosystem: Environmental > Aquatic > Freshwater > Ice > Glacier... | reverse complement strand
CAATCACTTGAGATATATTCAAAATTATCACTAGGCGACTGCCAACCTGAATATGAAAAAAAGATTAAAGACTTTCCAATTTGATCCTATAATGTCCCAAATGCCCTCGTTCTTAACACTGGTCCTTCTAGTGCAGGTTAATGCTACTGAATCATCACATTGATATTGATTACGTGGCTCCTCACACAAAAATAGATCATATTCCGTATTCTTTTGCTCAGCTCGGTGTATATCAATAAAAAATTGAGCTTCTTTCTGTTTGGGACCTTTGACCGTTTTGCAATCAACACCTATTTTATTAAGTTCTGTTAATAACTCATCTAACTTTTTTCTGGTGCCTATTGCAATAGTCATCGCATCTTCTTTGTGCATCCTATTTCCTGGCTTTGTATAGTCTGGCTCAAAGTCGCCCTCATCATAAAATCTATATTCGTCTGAATATCTCTTATCTCTGCCAGCATTGTCTAAATCTGTATCCCTGATTGAGTTTAATTCTGATATCTTGCCATTAACGTCTTTATCCATGCCCTGGATAAACTGGAAGCCGGTTTCTGAGCGTATATTATCTAAAGCATCATCATTGTTTTTCTGAAGATCTTTAAATTCTTGGTCCTTATTTTCAATATTACTTTCGAATAAATCAGTGACTTCATTCACATTTGTTCTAACATGCGCTCCTGCATTGAAAGCAAATATAGAAAATAGTAGAATAATTAATATTGCTTTCATCTTAGTAATTTCTTCACGCTTGATTGCATATCACCGCTACCTGCAAATAATGCTAAAGAAGCTTTTATAGTTATATTGCCAATAACTTTGTCAAATTTTGCTTCTGTTTTTTCTTTGCTAAATATTGTCTCTGGTTTTGATAAAACTATCGCAGGCACACTATTAATTCCAAAAGCTGCAAATGCTTCATCATCTATCTGCATAGCACTAGTTTCTACTGTAACTATCTCCATTAAATACTCTGTAAGTTTATGTATACTGCCATCAGGAAGACCACGGAACACTAACACCCCTCCATATTTCTTCGCCTCTAAAGCATAATTTTTTAACAAAGCTTTTGGCATCGAACTAGAAACAAAGATCTGCAAAGCTGGTCTTGGATTTATTACTTCATCACGTAGGTTCTGATCAAACTCTGGCCTGCCCATAATATCCTTAATATTATTTAGGCTAGCTTGCTGGTTGAATTTTGCTAAGTTCATAGCCCAATCCTCTATTGATTCTTCAGCAATGCTCAGCAATGCCGTACCACTAATTATTAATCCTATTAAAATGCGCAGCAATTTCTTTTCCTCCATATGACATAACTCCAATCTTGACCATCATGCGGATATTCTTTAAAAGAAGAATAAAGCATGTCAGACATACCTACAGGCCAACAACCAATTTGTCCTTTAGTAGAACTTGGGTAAACCATCTGTAATTTGTATTGAGATTTTTTGATTTTAAGCTGGGTTTCCTTTCTACATATTTTGCCATCAAAAGACGCATCAGTAGTACTAGTGCTCTTTTCTAAACCCACCCGGTGCATTTTAGCTAAGATTCTAGTTGTTAAAAGCGAACTATTTTGTACTCCACCAACATGATCGGCGTTTCTTCCGCCCCATGGATACATATTACCCCAGCAGCCGCTACACCAAAACATATTATCGCTTGCTATGTCTACCGTGGCTTTTACGCAATCTATAGCACACGCTGCTTGTACTAATGGATTACCAAATAAAAAGCCTTCGGGATTTAGTAAATTTTGCAGCTTCTCATCATTCCACGTTGGGTCTAATTCAGACAAATAAGCTAAATCAAAAGTAGTTTGCTCTAAGCATATTAAATCTGTTATTAACTCCAGCCAATAAATCAACGGATATACGTAATAATGCAAATAATAGAAGCTATTATGCTTTACTAATTTGCCTTTCGACTTATGGTAGCTCCCAACTTTTTCAGAGCTAGAAGTTGCTAATTGTAACCCCCCAAGCCCCACCATACAATATGGCGTTCTAGTAATATCTACCATTCTTGTTGGCTCCCAGAAACCAAGCGTTATGCCAGGCGTTGGTAATGGTGGCGCTCCTGGTACTAAAGATTTCATACACATGCATACTGGGGATCCAGGATTCGCTCTATCTCTTTTAGCGGGAGACATTCCTTTGCCTAAAGAAAAACTACCTATAGATATAGGAAGTATACAAGACCAGCAAATATCAGTAATAGGATTGACGAAACGACCTTTGCAGGTTACGCTTGCACTTGCCGATACTGGTATTGATATAGCTATTAACAGCACTATTAAATACTGTTGAAGTGAATGTAGCTGGTCTGTAGTTCGTATCCGCCAAGATTGTAAACTACTGACCAGCGTTTGCTGGTATTGTTGCATTTCCTATTTTTTACTCTCAATTAAATTGATTATTAATTTTATAATTAAACTCTTCTGCCCTGGGTCGCTTTCTGCAATTAATAATGCCATTGCAGTTAAAGCTTCTGGTGATGGCATATTAGATAGAAGGGTTTTATTCTTTTGCATAAACAATAAAAATAGAAAACAACCTATTCTCTTATTTCCATCACTAAATGGATGGTTTTTGATTACAAAATAAATTAAATGCGCCGCCTTCTCTTCTAAGCTTGGATATAAATCACTACCATCAAATGTCTGATAAATACTGCCCAATATTCCTTGTAAGGAATTGTCCTTTTCATTGCCAAATAATTCAACTGACTCGCCTCTAGAACCTAATTCATGCTTAATTGATTTTATAGCAGCAATTGCATTACTATAAGAAAGAGCAAATATATCTGATTGTTGATCGTTATTTGGAATTGATAACCTATCCTCATCATACTTAATAAGAATGTCCCAGGTTTTAGTGTAATCTCGAATAATTGTAAGAATTTCCTCTCCTTCATTATCAACAAGGTTTTGGTTGATTAAGGTGTTAGAAAGTAGTTCGATTGTTTGCTGTAATTCATTTATTTTTTCAGAAGTAATCTTTTGACTATTTATGCTATAGCCTTTAATTAAGTAATCTTTTAATACTCCATTCGCCCAACGTCTAAATTCTATACCTCGCTTAGAGTTTACTCTATATCCAATAGATATGATTACATCTAAATTATAGTAGTCTATCTGCCTAGTAACAGATTTATCCCCCTCTTTTTGAACTGTTGCATATTTTGCAACAGTTCTATCTTCATCCAACTCTTCTTCTTGAAAAATCTTTTTTAAATGCCTTGATACAACAGATTTATCCCTACCAAATAACTCTACTAGTTGATTTAAAGATAACCATAACGTGTCATTATTTAATCTAGCGTCAACTTTGACGCCGCCATCATGGTTTGTAAACATTACTATTTGATCTATATTTTGTTCCTTATTATGCATTTTTCTAATCCTTGTCTTTTAATGAATGACTCAATAGTAACTCTTTCCCCAATTCTTTCCATCTATTCTTTACTTCGGGCTTTACCTCTAATGCACGTTTGCAATCAAGCAGCATTCCATACAAAATATAAGCATCTTGTGGGTGCATGTGATCTAAACCAGCTTTAATAAATAAGCCGCCAAGTTGTATCTTCTTTCTAGCATCTTCCTTTCTATCCATGAGACGCACTCTTCGAATTTGTATTTGATTGTACAATATTTGCTTTATTTGCCTTTGCAGTACCGGCCCCAGACCTATTACTGGGAATCTTACTTTTTCCCAGCTCTGAAAGCTCCCTCAACAAATTAGATTCACGGTTTTTAGGGTTTGCCGCATAGATCGCAAGGCCTGCTAATAGCTTATTGTCCAGTGTCAAGCCGCCATTATTTTCTAAAACATTAAATATTTCCTCTTTGCGAAGTGGCATTAACTTAGCCTTTTCTATCTCTAAAGCCTTGATCTTTTCTAATATTTTGTTTGTTGCTTTGTTTGCACTCATTTTGACCTCTTGATATTTAATAATTTAATTTCTTCTATTCTCAATAGCAAACCATCCTGCTGTACTATTGCTGGGCTATGTTTAATACCGAACTTTGTAGATAAGGCCCCTTGCTGGTCGTAATAAACTTCTGCATCAAGTTCTTCTTTTAGCTTAAGAGGAGAACCTCCTACTAGAATGATTTTGTCTTGTACCGGCTCTACTTGCTCGGGCAAGGGATTATTTAATTGTTCTTTTAGCCACCTAACCTGCTCAGGTTGCCTGCTATCAACAAAAAACATACGTCTATTTAATTGCATATGCTCAAGTGGATTTACCTTTGTTCCCGCTTTATGTAAAATTTGTCCACAAGGTAGTATGACATCCTCATCCAAGGTAAATGTTGGGTCGTAGTAAAATATACGACTCTTGGTAGAAGGAAGGATGCCATCAACTGGCTTTGGGTTATGTATCCTGTCTCTAGCATTTTCTTCCATCTTTGTACGCTCCGCTTCAATATCCACTTTCTTTAATCGCTCATCTATCATTTGTAAAAATGGTTGTTCTATAATTTTATACGTATGCCCCCTGGTACCAAAATCTTTGGCTAAAGCTGGAGTGCCTATAAAGACCACGAGAATGATTAAAGTTTTTTTTAGGGTTCTAATCATTTTTTAACTCTTCTAAAATTCTAGCATGTACTGCCTTAGATATTGATTTCACGCCTTTACCATATATCTTGTCTTCTGAAAGCAGAATTATGTTATTACCAATTGATTCAAGCCTCTGTATTGAGTCAATTATCTTGATTGCTTGCTCTGGTTTGCCAAAAAATAACTGGCGATTATTTATGGCTTCCGCCTGCATTCTGCTTGTTTCCATCTCTAAAATTTCCGCCTGAGAAATATAACTAATTTGTACATCTCTTCGTTGCTTAAGACCGCCATAAAAAGCCGCCCCTATACTGCTTAAGATGAGCAAAATAATTATAAGGCTTCCTTTTAAATTTAAACTCTGCATTATCTCTTTCTCTTTTTAAATTCTATTAATCGGTCTACCGCTATTTCTATAGGAACTCCTTCTGCCGCTTGCTTGCCCAAAAAGGTAAAATCTTCAGCCTCTGTTGAATAAATCGCTGAACTATAAGGGTCAAGAATCAATCTACCTACCACGTCTGTACCAGTTGTAGATAATAGCATTTCAGAGTATTCACCTCTTTCAAACGAAATAGACTGAAGCATTGGTACTTTGTGCTTAAACTCTGAATGGGCTTCATAATCAGTAAATGACCCTGGCGGTAAACTCACTTTCCAAGCACTATTTTCAAATATAGCTTTTCTGTGGTTGCTATTTTCCTCATTGCAACCAACCTGTAAATCAGCAAAACATTGAGTGCAAACAACTAGCGCACCACCATACCTTCTAAGGTTACGAATTAAAGCTGCAATAAACCCAGCACAAAAATCAAGCAGCATCCATGCTTCATCTATAATAATCATGAATTTTTGTGATCTATCACCAGTTAGAAATTGACTGGTTATCTGCATTAAAAGTGTTTGCAAAATGATTGCAATTAATTTGGGCTGATCTTTTACATGTTCAAATTCAAAGATAGTCACCCCTTTATCAAAACTAGCCTGATTAGTACCTGCAAAATATTTTCCGTACACCCCTGATGGTGTATAAGAAAACATAGCCTTGCCAAAGCGATTTAATAATTCATTATCACTATCTTTTAAAAACTGTACAAACTTAGTTATATCTAAATTGTAGTTATGATGGGTAACTGCATCCTTAATAGCCTCCTCTAACGTGGCTAACTCAAATTCTCCAGCAGCACCGCACATAATACTTAATAATTCTTTTGCGCAAATTACTAACTGATTAAATTCATTATCCTGCATGTTAGCTACTAACCCAGCAAATGGATTAATAGTGAATGTTGATAATGCACCAAATTCTATAATCTCCCCGCCCAACATTTTAGCCAACGTCGCATAACTCTGGCCAATATCCAAAATAAACATTCTAATATTTTGAGCCTGCATAACACTCGTTAGCTCCTGTAAAAAGACTGATTTTCCAACTCCCGTTGGACCAACTACATTTACATTAAAGTTACCAGATGCAAGGCGATGATAAGGATTCCAATTAAATATTTGCCCTCTTCTTCCAATCATCGGAATCCCAGAAAGTGGCACGCCATACCATTCAGCATGAATAGGTAGTTTAGATACTACTTCAGATGAAAGAGATGTTTGTACTAGCTTATGTGCTTTTAACTCTGGCCAGAAATTAGCTGCATGCATTGGCATAGCTCCAAGCATAGCCTCTAAATGGTAATAATCAATTGGGCTAGCTTCCCACGAATGATTGCTGAGCATAGTAGTCATCTCGCTTTCAGCTTTTTCAATATCCGCTTCCTTCGCTGACAAAAACATACAAAAACTTTCACTTAAAGGCGCTTCTGCTGTTGTCGCCAAAGAATGAATGATATCGCGCCACTGTACAGCTTCTTCTTGCAGCGCTTTATCATGACGCGAATATGGTTTTTCTGCTGCATCTATGACTCTTTTGCCTCTAGCAATTAAACCATTATTAGTTCTAAAATCATTAGTGATACTAAGGCTTAAACAAAATCTTGCAGGAACTGGGGTTCCTTGCCCACTACCCAGTAATTCAATATTTTGCGCTAAACTCCAAAAATCTGGTGTATTTAAAAAATTGTAAGCCCTATGAGCAACTCCCTTTTCCATATTCACAAAAGCCTTTTTTTGTGAATGATAGAAATTACCATGCTGCAGACATTGATTGTTAATGGTATCTAGTTTGTTTACAACCTCAAAATTAGTTTCCTGCTCAGGATTTAACTCAAAAAATTCCCGACATAGATTAACCAATTCAGGAGTACTGCATATTGATGGATTTAATTGCAATGAATTAAGTCTATCCGTTAGCTTTGTACGAAAAGCACTTAACTCTGATAATGCTGACGCATTATGCGTACTACATATTTTGCTATATGAAACATACATGTTAAAGTTTCTTGGCGTCTTTTTGCCGCTTGAAGCAAAATTAGCAGCCTGTTTTTTTAAATATTCAATACGGCTATTAGTCATACGCTTTAAAATAGGATGTGTACTAATTCTTGCTTGTCCCCAAAGCTTTAAAAAATTGGATATATCCGATGAAGCCATAAGAAAAAATTGAAGAAAACCACCTTTCGGTAACTCTTTGGCAAAAAATAGATTTAGAGATTTTACAATTTTTTCATTAACACCAACTAAAGGAGAAATTTCTAATAAAAACCCAGCAGCACCATTGGTTAATAGAAAATTCTCACTCTTTTTATCAAAGTGGCGGTAATTTAAATAGTTACGCAAAGGCTCACCACCATAAAAACTGTTTTTAAACAGTTTTTGCAGCGCTACATCTCCATTTTCTATTTCAGTTTGCTCTAATCCTATGATAGATGCTGCTTTGTTAGCTATATTCTCGTACAATCCTTTCATATTCACATCCTAAAAATATATGTTATCTAAATCGTCTACTATATTCATCTCATCAGGATGATTAAGAATAGCCTTGTTTTTTGGTGCTTCCTGCAATAATTCTCTAGATGAAATAGATGAGTTTTTATGGCATTTGCCGCCCCTGCATTTCTTCTTAGGCGCATAGGCTTCCTCAATCTTGCCAGAGTCAATTTGCACATCCACATCACGTAACATCGTACAACCAAGACCACGTGCATCACCGCACTTAAATTTGTTTGGATAGGTTGAACATCCAGCAAGGCTAATAACCATAAATGCTAAAGTTACTGCTGTTGTTTTGTAGTGTTTTTTTGCTATACTCATTTTATTTTTAACCATTTTTATTAATGCCTATGCTGTCTCAAATACTTATTCGTTTATCAATACTAGCTCTATGCTTTACTGCAACTCCCGCTTCTGCCGAATGGTTTGCGGTTGAAAAAATACCTGCTAATTTTACCAGTTGGTTGCTTAGTCTGATTAAAGATAATTGGCTCAGTTTAATGCTTCTTATCTTCGCTGGTATCCCAATACTTGAATATGTAGCACAGAACAAAATAACATTTATTTCCGCTGTCTCAGTTTGCATTTTTGCCCTCTGTGTCTTGCAAATTAGATTTTTCTATTAGTGGCAAATGGCTTTGCAACAAGTCCATACAATTTTTATTAGTATGAATTATGCAAGTATCACCATGCGCCTTTATCAAAAAGCTTTCATTTTTTAGCCTATACTTAAAAGTAAATACATATCGTTCTTCAATTTTATTCCTCATTTCTAAGCCAATTCTATACAACTCGTCTACTAAGCTATCAAAGCTTCCTTGGTACATTTTTTCTACAATAATTGGCTTATTTTTAGATAAAAACAGTATGTTGCACCAAAACTCTAACCAGGTATACGAGGTACATAAAGTGAGTAAATACAATGTATTAATTGATTGAAACATTAATACTCCAATTACAAATAAAATTGCCCCTCTGATAATTGCCCTGTCAAAAATTATATTTTTCTCGAGCTTTGACATTTTTTTTAACCCCAATATATTCATACTTACTTTTCTCTTATTTTTAACCATTTTTATTAATGTCTATGCTGTCTCAAATACTTATTCGTTTATCAATTCTAGCTCTATGCTTTACTGCTTTTTCCGCTTCTGCCGAATGGTTTGAAGTTCATAACATCGTGCCTACTTTTAAAAATGAGTTACTTAATTTTATCAAAAATAATTGGGGTAAACTCATTGTTGTTATTATCAGCTTTATCTTGCTTCACAAGATTTACCTTACCAGTCAAAATAAATGAAGCTGGATGCTGCTTTAATTGATTAAGTGAATATTGGTCGCACGTTATGCACAAAATATCGTTTATTTTCTCAACGAAAAACATTTGATTGTGCCACAGAAGTCTTTTTGAACTGAAAGTATAACAATCTCCTATCTGCCTATGAAAGTACAAATCACATGTGATGAAATCATTGATAAGCTCATTTAAATTTGCCAAATAGGTTAGCTTAAAATGAGTAGTAAAATTCTTATAATTTTTGGTTCTTCCTATAATTCTGTAATATATAAACATACCTGTCAGTATTATAAAAAGCTCTATTGAGGCAAAAGCTACAAACCACTCAAGACTCTGGCCCTCGTAAACAGTAAAAACTAAACATATTCCTAACATTAGAAATATAGCTTCTAATACATTATTCAAAAAAACTATTTTATTCATACTTACTTTCCTCTCTGGGAATTAATCATTTCTTCTACGTCAAAAGAACCTATTTGCACGCTCTTGGTAAAAACAATATCTACCTTTGTGCCACCAGGTACCAAGATTACTGGTGATATATTTTCAGCTAACTTTATGTGATAGTTCGCTAGTTTTTCAGCAGCTGTAGAAGCTCCGCCCAAGAGCCCCTCTCCTATCATTTCCTTAGCTCCTTTGCTTTTTGTACTAACTCCTCCAAATGAAGTTATATTTAAGCCCTGTTGACCTCCGCCAGTAGAACTAAGCCCACTAAGCAATCCACCTATTGCTGCATTCTTTAAGTGTTTTTCAGACATAGAAACAACTGTTCCACGAATACCGTTGGCTCCATCGTCACCATAAATAACACCAGCTACTTTAGTGCTAGTCAGTAGACCTTCGTCTTTGTCCTCGCAAACTAACTCCTCTGCTCTAATGATCACTCTTTCCGAAGAAATATCTCCATAACAAGAAGCTAGAAGACGGCATTGCTTAATATCAACAGCAAAATTAGTAGGCAAATTGCCTTTACCAGTGAGCTTAATAACAACAGGGATAGGCTCTGATGCAGAATTAACTGAAGTAGAAACCGATATACCGCCTAGTAAATGTCCGCTAACGTAACTCGTAGCCGGTAAATAGTTATATGATGAGACGGGTGCTCTTGTTATCACATGTTCAACAATTGAAGTTATGCCGAGTTCAGAGGGAAGTACTGTAACTTCATTATTATTATTAAGAGAATCTAATTCGTCTAAAATATTTTTATTATCAGTTTGCAACTTCTCTATTTGATTCAAAGCAAAAGACAGGCGGGTTTTAATTTCAGAAAACTCAGAATTGCCTTCTTTCTGCTTCTGCGCTTCAACATCATCAAGAGATTCTTTTAAAAGCTGTATAGCCTCCTTTCTTTCAGCCCCTTCCTTCTCAATTTGCTCCTCAAGAAAATTATTCCATTTCATGGTTTTATCTGTTGATTCAGCTAATTCTATAGTTGTGTGATCGCTTAAAACCTCTTCATTTACTTTTATCTCGCTATGCTCTCCCCTAATAAGAAATAACATTGCCACAAAACTACCAAATACTATGAACGCTACCAAAATCACGTTTATCAGTTTTTTACTACCAACTATGCCTTTATGCTCTGGTGTTGCTGTGCCAGTGAAAAACTTATGAATAGCGATAAGTTTTGTAGTAATGATATTTTTGATATCCTCTATATTTTTCATACCCTTACCTATGACCTTCTATTGCGTTGGATAATAAATATCCTAGTTTTTTCGTTTGGGTTTAAGTAGCTCTGCTCTGCCCAGTAAGCTACGACATTAATAAAACGCTTTTGCAACAACTCAATATTTAGCGGTAAAGATGCTTTAGTTTTATTGCTGATCTCAAATACTCCGCCAACTATATCTTTCCATTTGTAGAGGTGAGTTTGTACCACTTGCAGCTTTTCAAAAGGTATAAACTCTTTTGTTATATGCTTAACATGATATTTCCCAGCTAGATTTTCTTTCATAGACGCTAGCATTTGAGCTAGCTCATCTGTAGCGGTACTTGGATTTGATGATTTGCTATCTATTGTTAAACTTTGGCCTTTAATATGCGCAACTTCAAGATTTAAATGATGGCTCTGACCTATATTGTTTTTTAATATTAATTCAATATATTCTCCTGTTTTCATCATCGGCATTAAATAGATATTCGCACCGTCATTATCTGATTTTAAACGATATTTAGTATCGTCCCCAGTGACCTGAATAATTTGATATGGCGGATTAGATATACGATTTAGACCAGAGTTTGAAATCTTTGCATTAATTTTAGCATCCGCTTGAGCTTTGATTACTTGCGCCAAAGCAGTATTTTGCAATAGTAATAACCCTATTAAAATAGTTATCTTTAATATCTTATTTTGCATTATTATTCTCGTCTTTAAGTGGTATTAATTTTGGCTTTAACTCTATGAATTCTTTTAATAACAATCTGCCACCGACATAATCAAACTCTAATTTGAACCTAACTTCTTTTTCTTCAAAACCTTTTTTACCAAAGATACTAGTAAGTGAACCATCAGCTATTACCTCAAGTTTTTTGCTATCAACGTGTATTTTTTTAGGAGCAAAGAACGTTGAAACCTGTAACTTCTTAATATGCCCTACGGATTCAGCAAAATAAGACTGTAAAGACTTTAAACTCGCAGGCGAACGTCAGCAAATCCAAATATGGCCAATACCCTTGATACAAAATTATTTAGCACAACTATTCTTTAAGAACATACTAAGAATTAGCTAATTTACATAAGTTTTTTCAGTTTTGTTAAACCTAGCGATTGAAT
>Ga0209702_10008831_pt1 | contig 11525 bp, 10 predicted proteins | sample FRY01_FD_187210 | JGI IMG/M metagenome (GOLD analysis project Ga0209702, IMG submission 187210) | Freshwater microbial communities from Lake Fryxell liftoff mats and glacier meltwater in Antarctica - FRY-01 (SPAdes) (version 2) | ecosystem: Environmental > Aquatic > Freshwater > Ice > Glacier... | reverse complement strand
TTTCTTTCCGGCCACCAACAGGTGCAGTGACAACATCGAAACATTCGAACTGTCTCTCAATCACAACTGTTTCTGGTGTGGGCTTGGTTCATGAACTCGCTGTTGTGCCATCCCCTGAACTTGTTTACACCTCTGTCAACTAGGCGAATGGGTGGGAGATAGTTATGGGTTCGAAGACATCTAGTCGAGGGTTTGTATCACTAGCAGCAACAACAGCAACATTCTTTGCTGTGGTACTCGTAGCAGCTTGCGCGCCTGCACCAATAAACCCGCCCGCAACAACCACCACCACAACAACTGTGAGTAGCACTACAACAGTGCCGGCGACCACCACGACAACCACTGAAGCCCCAACAACAACTACCACCACAGTTGCGCCGACCACAACAACAACCACGGTGCCGGTGCCGGCTGAACTCACTGGCGCCACCCAAATCTCTGCCGGCACCTACCATTCGTGTGCGCTGGTAGCGGGCGGCCAAATCAAATGCTGGGGCCGCAACGAATACGGGCAACTCGGAAACGGCACCAGCGGCTTCGGCACCAACTCGAATGTGCCCGTAGACGTGACAGGTATCACTGGCGCCACCCAAATCACAGCCGGCAACAACTATACGTGTGCGCTGGTAGCGGGCGGCGAAATCAAATGCTGGGGCGACAACTACTACGGTCAACTCGGAAACGGCACCAGCGGCTTCGGCACCAACTCGAGTGTGCCTGTTGACGTGTCAGGTATCACTGGCGCCACCCAAATCACTGCCGGCGGCGACCATTCGTGTGCGCTGGTAGCGGGCGGCGAAATCAAATGCTGGGGCGAGAACTACGACGGGCAACTCGGTAACGGCACCTTCACCAGCTCAAATGTGCCAGTTGACGTGTCAGGTATCACTGGCGCCACCCAAATCTCTGCCGGCTACTACCATACGTGTGCGCTAGTAGCGGGCGGCCAAATCAAATGCTGGGGCTACAACGGCGCCGGTGGACTCGGTAACGGCACCAACACCAACTCAAATGTGCCTGTTGACGTGACAGGTATCACTGGCGCCACCCAAATCTCAGGCGGCTACTACCATACGTGTGCGCTGGTAGCGGGCGGCGAAATCAAATGCTGGGGCGGCAACTACTACGGTCAACTCGGAAACGGCACCAACACCAGCTCGAATGTGCCTGTTGACGTGTCAGGTATCTCTGGCGCCACCCAAATTGCTGCAGGCTTCGACCATACGTGTGCGCTGGTAGCAGGCGGCCAAATCAAATGCTGGGGCTACAACGAATACGGTCAACTCGGTAACGGCACTACCACCGACTCGAGTGTGCCTGTTGACGTGTCAGGTATCACTGGCGCCACCCAAATCACAGCCGGCTACTTCCATACGTGTGCGTTGGTAGCGGGCGGCGAAATCAAATGCTGGGGATACAACGTCTTCGGTGGACTCGGTAACGGGACCTACGACAACTCAAATGTGCCCGTGACGGTGCTCGCTGGTTAACGCCAACCTGTTCGGTCACCACCATCTCGGTCGGCCACCAACTGGGTCGGCCAGCCTGGACTCGCCAGCTTCAGTTTGCCACTACCTGGTCACCGATTTCGGTGCGGTATCCGTGCACCGGATGCTGGCCCGTTGCACGACTTGCAGCGGTTGCGTGACCGCCCGGTACCGGCCTGCAATGCGTTCCCGGGGCACAGTTGTGCGATCAAGGTGGTGACTCGAGTCTGGGCGGGACCTAGTCGGTGGGTACTGGTTGGGACTTAGAGCCGACACTTTCCCGGTCCAGACGAACCTGGCTACCGCTGCAATCAAGAGTTGGACTACCGGTGCGACCCAGGGTTGGTAAAGAACCTCGGAAGGCTTTGCTATCTACGGGTCGCGGAATACCTCGATTGGGACGGTGACGACGGTGTACGCCCCGCGTGTTGGGAACGTGCTGATGGCGCTGTCGTAGTATCCAATGCCAAGGCGACCGGGCGTCGAGAATGACGGCTGAGCGTTTGCTGCGTAACAGTTGAGTTGCCGATCTCCGATGGCGTCAGCGCACCCGTCAAGGGTGATGGTCACCGGCTTGCTCCACGGGCCGCTCGGATTGGCTGCCACACGGACGGCGACATAGCTCGTTATGCCCGGCCACGGGCTGTACACCATGACGTAACCGCCTACGGCAGGGTCATACGCCACGCTGAACGGTCCGGCAGGATAGGGAGCGCTGAACTTGCTGGCCGGCATCTCCATCTCGCCGATCGTCTGGTAACTGTTCGCATCGGCGGCTCTGGCGAACGTCGTCGTCGCGGCACTACAAGGACCGTAGCCCTGGCCATCGGCGGGGTCCTTCGGCAATACACAAGAATAGGTGAACACTGAGTTGTCCCCGCCGTTTCCGGCTAGCGAACCAGTACCAAACCCTCGAACCGGGAACAACTGCTGGTTTAGGATCGTGGCCCGCAGTGGCTCGGCCGCCGTGGGAGGTGTGGCTGGGTCGTACCACCATTCGCCGAGCGCCATGCCCATGTCGACCAGTGAGCCGTCCCCGTTGCCTAGGCAGATGGCGTGAAACCAGATGAGCACCCGATCGCGATCGCCAACGGGCTCGACGATGGCTGAAGCGGGCCACATACCCGGCTGTTGAGTGTCTAGCGGACAGGTCGCCATGTCGGCTGTTGGGTGAGCGAATACTGTCGGCTTGTGCGTGACCGGGTCATTATGGTCAAGCGTGACGGTCGGTGCGCTAGGTGTGGCCCAGGCAGCGGAACTAATGACGAAGTAGACCAGCGACCCGTCCTCATTTCGGGCTGCCGTGTCGCCGAATAGCCAGAGTACTGAGCCGTCACGCAGCCGAGCGGCGATACCGGCATCGCGGTCGATAGTTTCAAGCTGGTCGCCCGGGGGTGGCTTGACACGCAACGGTTCCGACGGCCGGCCTGTCACCGAAAGGTGGAGGCCGTCGACCTCGGTGGCGCACGCCGGGTCCGGTTTGTCGCAACTCGGGATCTCGACGACCTGAGCCGTGGTCGACGAGCCTGCTCCAACGTCGGTTGCACTGTCGTCGGCGCAAGCCGCAATGGTCGCAATCATGGCGAGAGCGGCTACGAAACCAATACCCTTAAGTCCTGTCACGGTTTGGAGAGGAGGGCGGGTATCGAGCAGGCTTTCGCCGGAGTTGCGTCGCCGAGGAACCGACGGACCGCAATATCGGTGCCCTCCGTGACCGAAGCCGTGGGAACATCGACCCCGCGCGTGAGGACGGGCAGTTCCTGCGTCGGCGCCTCGGGAAGGGCCTGCAGCGCTGAAGCGAGATCAAGGAGGTCTCCCGGACCGGCTCCGCCATCCACGGTGATGGCGCCGGATGCCACCCAGGCTAGGCGGTGGGTGGCGAGTGGCTTTGTCCAGCCGATGTGGATGCGGGCGCCGATCTGCTCGAGCACGGTCATCGCACGCTTCGAACGGTCGTTCCCCGACCGGTCAAACTCCCACTTGTCACCATCCCAGGCTTCAATGTGTCGGGCCCGAACGTACGCTAAGGCGGTGCGTCCGTCAGCACGCGTCACGCCGGCTTTGAGGAGGAGGCCACTCTGACGGTCTATCAATGGAGCGGGTGCTGAGATGTTGACACCTCCAACCTCGTCGACGAGGTTACGGAGACCGGCAAACTCCACAACTACGAGGTGGTCGATACCGATCCCAAGCGAGTGACACAACGCGTCTGCGATACCGCCAGCACCGGCGTCGAGCATCGACGAGAGCCGCTCAGGACCGCCGCCGGTGCGGAACAGGGTCAGGTCACGGGGAATTGCTAGCGAAGAAAGATTGCCTTCTTGGTCCCGGCGCACCACGATAACGATGTCGGCTCTGGCGCCAGGGACCAACTCCGAAGAACCGAAAAAAGTACGATCGACGACCGGATCGGCTCTCCTGTCCGATCCGATCAGGAGGAATGTGGTGACACCTGAAGTTCCAGAACCAGCAAGCTGAGCCTCGGTTCGGTCAATGCGAAACCACATCACTGAAGCGTACAGAGCGAGAACGACGACCACCGAGACTCCGATGGCAACCGCCTTGCGGCGGTATCTGAGCCTATGGATAGCCTGGTGTTTCGGTTCAGCCAACCGGAACTAGAAGCCCGAGGTCACGGTGAAAGTGGCTGGGGCAAACTGGTAGTTGTCGAGGTAGGAGTAACAAGTCAGAAACACGTTATATGCGCCAGTCGCTGTTGCTGGCGGGACTCTCAACCTTACAAAAGAGTCATTGCTAGCATATCCGGAAATCCCGCCTGAGCCCACGTATTGGTAGCCCTGAGAGATGACGATGCCGGAACCCTTGATCGTAAGCGCTGCCTGCAAGTAGCCATATCCTGCGGAGCTGCAAGTGTTGTTCGGAGCGGCAACCGTAATAAAGGAACTGGCGGGGCCAGAACTAGGGCTTAGGACTGCCTTAGCTGCCGTAGGATCGTCCGGAACTGGGGCGGCGGGCGCTGCTGCGCATGATGTAACCGCTAGCAAAGAGACTACTGCGGCAAGCGCTGCCAAAGCATGACGAGTCGATAATTTGTAAGACATGAACCCTCCCAGGTACTAGGTCTGTTATCGTAATTGATTGTTCTAAGCAGTGCAAGCGGTTTCTTCGCCAGAACGACCTGATTATCTGTCACGAACACCAGATCGACCGTCCAGCCGAATCGTTCATTGAAGAAATCAAAAAATACAAAGCAGACTCAAAACTTGCTCACCTCTGACCACACTCTTGACCACTTGTAGACGTCAGGACCGTTCTCGACACGGCCAAACTCCGCCCAACAGAACACTGAGCCTGACTGGTCGCGACTTTATTAGGCGCCACCGTGGCCGACTTCACTAGAACTCGTTAGCTATCCGACTAGCCGGATCGGGCAGCAAGGGGCACCACCGACTAATCGAGTCGATCACCCAAAACCATTGAACATAGAGGGGTTTTCTACAGGGGCGTACGGACCATCACCAGCCAAGAAGTAGGGTTAGACCTAAGACTCTGAGCATGACGACTTGCGAATAGTGCCCTGCCGGTAGAGCCCGGACACATCGATAGGCCGAGCGGTGGCGGGAGGTGCATCGTCTGCACCCCGATCGCATGGACCCGCGCTGATGTCGCCTTCGGAGTCCCGATCGTCGTCGACCCACGCACCTACCTCAGGAAGCAGTGCGAGAACACCGACGCCGTCAGGCCGAACGTCCACGATCCAGTCGCCAGCGTCTGGGATGTCCGTGGAACGCTCTGGCAGCGATTATTTCGGCTGGTGTCACCGGGTGGGATGCACAGATCGCTGGACTGCGTCGTAGATGTCGTCGCCGGCGAAGCGGTATCCCTCGTCGAGGAGTCGCGTTGAGCCACAGCGACCTCCGGTGGTGGCGAGCGCCGGGTCGGAGCCGATCAGTGTTGCTCCGATCTGTGTGACCAGGCGCGGTGCGGGTAGGCCGAACTTACGGCCGGTCGCTGCGCGGTACGCTGCCATGAACTCTGCTTAGCGGGTTCGGTGAGGTGAGGTGGTACAGCCCATTCATGGTCGTGTCGGTGATCGATCGGCACAGCAGGTCGACGAAGTCATCGATGCGGATCCACGAGACCCACTGTCGACCACCTGCGACACTTCCCCCGAGTCCAAACTTAGCAAGTCGGGCAAGATGCTCCGATGATCGTGTCGCCGCAGTCCCCGAAGATTGCGAGCGACGACAACTGAACCCACGCAGCTGGAGGCGGAATGACCCGTTGGACTGCTTCGCAGGCGAGGTGTATAACGACGTCCGCGCCGTCGAGCGAATCCGCCCAGTTTCCGATGGTGCGAGCGTCCCAACTCACCTGCCGCCAGCGGTCATGGTGCCGGGTCGGTGCGCGGCCGATGACGGTGACGTCGTGGCCCTGGTCGACCAGCCCGGACCGCACGGCGGAACTGGGGTCGTGCGCTGCCGGGTGAGCCGCCACGCAACACCGAGACACACCGCTGGCGCCGCCAACACAATGGCGAACGAAGCGAAGACGATGAAGGTCACTGCTGTGAACACGAACGCGGCAAGCACGAAGAAGAACGCAGTGGAGCCCAGAGCCCGCCTCGGGGAACGCGTGACGAGCTGCGCATTCGACCCGGCCGAAGCCCCAAGTGGGCCACGATCTTCTTCTGACACTTGACCTTGTCCCGATCCGAGAATACCTCGACGCACGAGGACGCCAAGTTCTTATTTGCGATCGCCAGTTCTCTGAGAAACGAAAACAATTTTGGTGACCATCCCAATATCAACGTATGCCTAGTCTCGGCTAGCTGAGACCATCACCTGTCGATAGTGAAAGGCACGACATCGGTCACCTATGTCCGCGATCCATTGGAACAGATTATTCAACGCACCGAAGTCATCAAGCTCAGTTAGGGGTGTCCCGACGATGTGAAGGTCACGCACCAGCCCTGAGCGAAATAAGCTACGTACCTCATCACGCCGCAGAGGTTTAATACATCAACATAGATGCCCGAGTTTAGCCAGAGCGGGAGAGACCATTAATAACCAACGAGTAACTCCGGCCAAAAAATCCCACATTCTTCAGAGCTAGCCCTACCCTCTTGATACAGGGTTGTCTGACTGTGTGCCATCTGAGACACTAGAGCGTAATTGGTGAGCGCATCTTGAATGTGCACCACGAGAATGGGGAACGACATGTCAGATCAAGCCCAAGGGCCAGGCTGGTGGCTAGCGTCAGACGGTAAGTGGTACCCACCTGAGATGGCTTCAACACAACCACAGGCTGCAGGAGCTCAATCCTTGGCATCGCCCCAGTCGGACCAGACTCAGGTGACGCCACCTCCCTATTCTGAAGGCAAACTGCCTGATAAGCTGACTACTCCGGAACCTCACCCAGAAGTACCGCTTCTTCAAAAGCGATGGTTTCGAGTTGTTGCCCTCTTAGCAGCAGGATTTCTCGGTGGATTAGTGGCCGGTGCAGGAGCGTTCTCGAGCGAAGAGGAAACGCTGAAGGCATCTAACGCAGAGCTTTCGGCCGAATTGGCCGCTACAACTAAAAAGCTTAATGACCGCGACTCCCAGACTCGCTCCGACGAGGCTGCAGCTAAAAAGGCTGAAGCAGATCAGGCCGCAGCTGCGAAAAAGACTGCAGACAACCAGGCCAAAGCAGCAAAGAAGTCGGCTGATGAGCAGGCCGCAGTTGCTAAGAAGGCGGCAGATGATCAGGCCGCAGCTGACAAAAAGGCAGCAGAGGATTTTAGGGCAGCGGTAAAGAAGGCTTCAGATGAGCAAGCCGCAGCTGACAAGAGAGCGGCAGAGGAACAGGCCGCAGCACAGGCTGCAGCAGCGGCTAAAAGTAAGATCCCGGGTTCAGGCACCTTCGCTATTGGCTCAGACAAGACACCGGGGACCTACCAAACTCCGGGACCAGAACGAGGTTTTAGCTCCTGTTACTACGCTGTACTCAGTTCACCAACAGCCTCTGGGATTGACAACATAATTGATAACAATAATATCTCTGGGCAGGGAATCGTGTCTTTGAAGGCGGGCCAGTACCTCGAAACTAGCCGTTGCCAAGACTGGACGAAGAACTAACCTCCTAGGAAACAGTTTCCTACCAGTTCTGCATTGACGGCATCTCTTTCGTAAGTTGAGCCCCAATGGATACTTGGTAATCAAGGCTTAGAAAGCCAGATTGAAGGAGACTAAGAGCAACCTATGGGTCAAGATCATCACACTCGACCGTTCTGGCAGAGTGGTAAAAATCATCATGAATACCCCTTACGCCAGTGCTCTTGACGACGACCTACTCGCCAAAGCATTTGGCCCAATATCTCTAGCCACTTCTTTCGCTTTTCCTGTTGCCTTAAATTGCCCTTAACGAAAAGATGGCCAGAAAGTTACAAGAACAGTCAAGCTGATCTCACCTGAGTTCTAGCTCAAAACTCACGAGTCGATTCCGCCCGCCAGGTTCCTCACTTTAGGTTCCATTGAGGGTGTCGTTCTCGAGCAGTCTCGACTCCCCATTCCCAGTGACATTCACTTTGCTCAAATCAAATCTATGACCGACGAAGAAGGCTGCAACAGCTGAGGCTTGCGCGACTGAGAGCGCTTGGACTCAAAATCCCGAGGGAGTTGCCGCATAGAATCACTGCTGGCGCCGTTCAGGCACCGTTTAGTAGCACCCTGCCTTCGTAGCTCAGGGGATAGAGCGACCGCCTGAAAAGCGGTAGGTCCGGGGATCGACGCCCCGCCCGACCACCACCAAAAACCCCTGCGATTCCGGTGAAACACTGGTACTTGCAGGGGTTTTGGTCTGTGAGGTGTCTCCAAGCCTCGGTCTGTCACACCGAAAACTCAAAGAGCGTGACCACTTTGGGCATCCTGGACCCAAACCTGACCGCTGCGGTATCGCCGCAACGGCTGGGGCACGAGCTGGCAGAAAACCACCGACAGGGGGAGCAGAGAAAGCGTTGCTACAGACATGTCCGCTAGTACAAGCCTGTGGCGCCCCGCGGGGTTAGCTGGCAGCGGCTAGCAGCGCGATGGCTTGATTTACTCGCTCGCTATGGATGGTTTCCTCGCGACCGTTCAAACGCAACAACTTGGCTACCTCGGGGTTATCCATCTGGTCCGCCCAAGCTTGGTAACCCGCATCGGCGTTCTGCTCGCCAGCAACAATCAAAGCGAGCATTCCCGCGTCGATGGTGTCAGGCAGCGGCACCGCATGGAGTTCAAGCTGCTCATCGGATGGGAGGACCTCGCTGCCGACCATCAACCCAATCGCCTTCAGAATCCGCCGGGCGTGCGCCAACTCCTCAGTGCCATTACGCCGCAACAGCACCTGCACATCTGGATGATCAATGCGCTCAGCGAGCCCCTCGTAAAACTCGTGGCCGGTGCGCTCCAACCGGAACACCTTCCACAACGCGTCGACATCAAGTTGCTTAGTCGCAGCGATCTCAAGGTTGGCGGTAAAAAAGTCGGGCAAGTCCGGCACATCGGCTCCGATCGGTCAGGGCGAGAACTGTTCAAGTTGCCCCAAGAACGATACGTCGGCCAGAGCCCCAGCATGCTGCAGGTCAACGCGAGTCCACCGGCGACCTTCGCCAGCACTCTGCCCCACATCTCTAAACCCTCTCGCCGCTACCAGAGTGTCACCTCAGAGGTACGCATCCTCAGAGAACCGCAACTCCAAGCAGCGATGCCTACTTCGAGGGGTAACTAGATGTTGTAGGCGACAGTTGGTCGCAATCGGGACTCATAAAGGCCCGGGCATCGATCAGAGCCTGAAAATCGTTGAGCTTCGCTTTGCGGCCCCTCGGGTCGAACACCGCTCGCTGCGCCTCGTCGGTCAACCGCGCCCATTCTTGGAAATTGATGCCGGCAGGCTGCTGACATGAGAGAATGCGAAATGTTTCAGAAGCCAGTTGGAACGCAGCTTCTGCAGCATCAGGGGCCTCCGTATCAAAAGTAATTATCATCTGTTCGTGGCGTGCGTATGCCAAAAGCTGAGCTGCAATGGCCTTGTCAGTAGTCAACTCTGGGACCTTCGCATCCACATCGTCACGCACCCCGTTGCCATCTACATCAACACCCTCAAGTGATTTTCGCAGCTCAACCGGATCACTGCTACCAAACAGCCCGCTACATGAAACCGCTGTGACAAACAGCGCAGAGACCACAACACATTCAGCCAACCGGCGCAGACCCAACCTGTTCATCCCCAAATCTTTGGCGCCGAAAAGCCTCGGATTCCGTCGATTATCGGCGCCTAAGCTGGATCGGGCAGCCACAGAGCCGGATCGGGCACCGCCTAAGCCGGATCGGGCAGCCACAGAGCCGGATCGGGCAGCCGGGTGACTAGTCACCGAATCTTCGGACCAGCTGAACGTTTGATATCAAAGGTAGGCCGGTCATCTTCCTCTGGATCAGCCTCTTTTAAGAATCGGATCGGATCCCTCAGGTCGTCCATATAACCCAGTGCGTATGCCCCCATCTGGTACCCCATCAGGCGCTGCACATTCTCGGGCAGCTCGGCAGCAATCTCCTTGGGGACCGACAAGTACTGATTCTCTTCCTGACGAAGCCAGCCCAGCACGTAATCAACATTTATTCCAACGCGATCCGCCTCTGTGGTGTTGGCTCCCCCACCATGCACCGTTCTTCCCGTGTACATCACCACCGACCCACGTGGCATTTCTGCAGCCACAGTGTCTGCGTGAGTGAGCGCTCCAACCTGAGCGTCGGTCAGTCCATTTTGACCAACAGCGATCCGGGTTGCCCCGTTATCTTCGGTGAAGTCTGTGAGAGCCCAGATAGTTGAAACCTCGACCTCCATGTTCTGCGGGAACTCAAAGAAATCGAATGACCACTGATCACGATGCAACAGCTGTGCAGTCTCACCCGGCCCAATGGCTATTGCCTGCGTCAGATGCAGTTGAAAGGTGGTCTTATCTGCCCACAGCACCTTGTCAACCACATCAAGAACTAGCTCATGAGCAATCATCTCTACCGAACTTGGCAACCGCGACAGCAATGCTCCCGGCCTGCGGGTGCGTGAGCCTTCGAACCCATCTCGACCTGGGTGAGTTGCCTCTAGATGCGGCTCAAGCTCGGCCTGTAAACGATCACACAGCTCTTCAGAAACAAGTCGCTCAATAATCACCGCCCCCGCTGCTTGCAGTGCTGCAGAGATATCTTCGGCCGGGGTCAAACCACTCATTCTTGGTATCAGCGCGTCCATGCCTACACGCTAATTACAGAATTCAATCGTGTCAGTTTGGCTGGGCCAGTTTCATTGTGCGGCAGTTCGCAAACCCGGCCCAATGTGGAGTTTGAGTAGCCCGCAATCGGAAGCCCCCGGGTTGGGTGCAGGCTCGGCTCAAGGCTACGGTCGCTCAATGGCAGCAGCAGCCTTTTGGGCCTTTGTGGGTTCTTCAGCGTTAGTAGTGGGTGCGCTAGTTGCCTTTTTTGTTCCCGTGTCATCACGAGCACTTGGACTCATCATGGGTTTTGGTGCGGGCACTCTGATTAGTGCGGTGTCATTCGATTTGGTTCTTGGCTCCTATGAAGAGACCAAGGACCCCTCCGTAGTTCTTGGACTTATTGCTGGGGCCTTGGTGTTCTGGGCAGGAGATTGGCTACTCGAATTGTTCACGCAAGGCCAAGACCCAGTCGTAGGCGAAACTGTGTCGGGTCCATCGCTTGTGCTGGGGGCAACGCTCGATGGTGTTCCCGAATCAGTGGCAATTGGGCTATCGCTACTTGGTGGATCCGCGGTGAGTACTGCAATGGTGGTGGCAGTCTTCTTATCGAATGTGCCCGAAGGGCTTGCAGCCTCTATTGGTCTGCGCAACGGCGGTCATTCTCGTGGCCGAATTTTGGCTATCTGGGCGCTAGTGGTGTCTATGTGTGTGGCCGCCGCCACCGTTGGCTACGCCCTGCTGGGCTCGGCATCTGCTGATGTGGTGGCACTCATTGAGGCCTTCGCTGCAGGGTCAATTTTGGTGCTGCTAGCAAATACTTTGATGCCCCAGGCCTTTAAGAACGG
>Ga0209702_10008830_pt1 | contig 11525 bp, 15 predicted proteins | sample FRY01_FD_187210 | JGI IMG/M metagenome (GOLD analysis project Ga0209702, IMG submission 187210) | Freshwater microbial communities from Lake Fryxell liftoff mats and glacier meltwater in Antarctica - FRY-01 (SPAdes) (version 2) | ecosystem: Environmental > Aquatic > Freshwater > Ice > Glacier... | reverse complement strand
TGGTAAGATCAAAATCCGGGACGAGAGCTTGGTCTTGGTCTAGATCATGTTTGTGGTTAGAGGCAGGATCATGGTCTAGATCGTGGTCACGCGCAAAAAGTGAGAGTAAAAAATGAATACTGCAATATTAGGAGTCTGGCTTAATTATTCTCTAAGACCAAGTCCGAGATTATTGTCGAGGTCAGGGTCGTGTTCAAGGTCGTGGTCAAGAGCAAGAACAAGTTCGTGGTCGTGGTGTAAGTCTGGAACAAGTTCATGGACATGGTCAACATCACAATCAAAAAGTAGGAGCACATGAATACTGCAATTATTGGAAGCTGGCTTCTTAACCCCTCGCAATCACAGTCAGGAACAAGATCTAGACCTAGGTCGTGGTCTCGAGCGTGGTCGAGGTCGTGGGCATTGTCAAGATCATGCTCATGGTCAGGATCTCAGATAGGATGGGCGTTTTCAATTGCACGCTCAAAAAGTCAGAGTAAAAAATGAATGCTGCAATGCTTGGAAGTTGGGTTAATTACCCTCCACATTCAAGGTCAGGGATTTGGGCAGGGACAAGGTCATGGTCAAGGTCAAATTCGTTGATATGTTCAAGATCATGGTCACGCGCAAAAAGTAGAAGCACATGAACGCTGCAATAATTGGACGTTGGCTTAATTGTCCCACGCAATCAAGGTCAGGGACAAGGATAGGGTCAAGATCTAGGTCAAGGTTATGTTCGGGATCATGGTCGCGGTCGTGGTCAAGGTCATGGTCATTGATATGTTCAAGATTAAGGACATGTTCTAGATCAAGGACATGTTCTAGATCAAGTTCATGTTCATGGACACGGTCAATGTCACAATCAAAAAGTGGGAGCACATGAACGCTGTAATGCTTGGAAGTTGGGTTAATTACCCCCCAAGGTCAGGGACATGGGCAGGGTCGTGTTCGCGGTCACGGTCACGATTAAGACCATGTTCACACTCGAAGAGTGGAAGTATGTGCTACACAAAAAGTGGACGTACGCAAGAAGAGAGATTGGAGAGCGGCTACAATCCAATTAATTTTTTTACGCAAGAAGAGAGATTGGAGAGCGGTTACAATCCAATTAATTTTTTTACGCAATCAAAAGTAAACTTAACTATAAGAATATTATGAAAACACTAATTTTACTAATTTCTCTACTAACATCCGGTTGCAATAATACCGCTAACATAGGAGTATTATGGACAACTTTACAAATTTATTAAAAGATTTAATGGCTGAAATTGAGACAAAGCCTACAAAAGAAAAGATTAGCTTATTAAACGAAGTAAAAAAACAATTACATGTAATATCCCCGTTTAACAAACAACCTATTGATTGTGTATTGTGGGTAGAAAATGATCAAGTGGGCGCTAACGACTATAATCCAAATAGTGTAGCCTCTCCAGAAATGCAATTACTCGAATGTTCGATTGATGAAGATGGATATACGCAACCAATAGTAACATGGTTTAACGAGGAGAGGTTTACAATTGTTGATGGATTTCACAGACATAGAGTAGGAAAAGAAACGAAAGACATACGGGAAAAATTGTTAGGCTATTTACCGGTAACAATTATAAATGACGAAAAAAGTGGCAAAGATGATCGCATCGCCTCAACCATCAGACATAACAGAGCGAGAGGGAAGCATTCAGTAGACGCGATGTCTGAAATTGTAGTAGAATTAAAAAAAAGAAATTGGACGAAAGAAAGAATTGCTAAACATTTAGGAATGGACCAAGATGAGATATTGAGATTAACGCAAATCTCTGGACTTGTGGAATTGTTTAAGGATTGTAATTTTTCTGAAAGCTGGGATATCGACTTAGAAGCAGACTTGTCAAACATAGAGCTTGAAGATTTGGAGGATTCTAATGAAGAAAAAAATGACTAGAATATACCACCCGTATTGGAAATGGGAAGAGGTTGAGAGTGGGTTTTATGGTCCCTCTCCTAAAGGTATGAATAAAAAAGACGGAGAATTAGCATATAAAAAGTTTTTTGAAACACCAGGATTGTTTGAAAGTGTATTATCAGATTTAATTATCAATTGGAAAAACTCATGTGAACATAATTTAACAAACGAAGCTTTAAATAGAGTGGCGTGGTTAGGACAAGCCGCTGTTTGTTATTCGTTAAAAGTTCCGGCAGATTGTAGAGCAGGATATAATTTAATAGACAAAAAAACTCAAGAAGTATGCGATAGTATAGCTACTAAATATTTGAACATCTGGCTAAAGGAGAATGAGTATGAGTAGGTTAAAAATATATAACGGAAAAGATGTAAATTCTTGCGCTGAAGATAGAGTTTCGTTTACTTTTGATAGTTTTGAAAAAATATACTTATCATTTAGTGCTGGGAAAGATAGTACCGTTATGATGCACTTAGTTTTAAAAGAAGCTAGAAAACGTAACCGAAAAATCGGAATACTTTTCATAGACCTAGAAGCTCAATATTCCGCAACAATAGACACTGCTATAAAAATGTTTAAAGAGTATAAAGATAATATTGATCTGTACTGGATATGCTTACCTATCAGCCTAAGAAATGCAGTATCTAACTTTGACCCGAAGTGGACATGCTGGGACCCGGATCTAAAAGATTTATGGGTTAGAGACCTTCCGAAGCACAGCGGAGTTGTATCGGACCCCACTCAATTCCCGTTCTTTCAGTCAGGATTTGAATTTGAGGAGTTTGTTCCAGAGTTTGCAAAATGGTACTCTCAAGGACAACCTACTGCTTGTTTTGTAGGAATTCGAGCGGACGAAAGTTTAAACCGATTCAGAACTATCGCATCAAAAACTAAAGTTAGATTTGAAAATAAAGTTTGGACTACTAAGATTGAGTTAGATGCGGATATTTATAATATATACCCTATATATGACTGGAGAACATCAGACATTTGGCACTACCATGCGCAAAATCCTGAAAGCATTTATAATCCTGTATATGAGTACATGTTTAAAGCAGGTCTAGCACCTTCACAAATGAGACTATGCCAACCGTACGGCGACGATCAAAGAAGAGGTTTAAGTTTGTTTCACGCGCTAGAGCCGCAAACATGGGCTAAAGTGGTTAAAAGAGTTAACGGTACTACTTATGGAGCTTTGTATATAGGAGAGACTGGGTCGATAAGTGGGTATAGTAAAATTACAAAGCCTGCTAACATAACATGGAAAAAATATTGCAGCATGCTATTGTCTAGTATGCCCAATCATGTTCGAGATCATTACATTGTAAAATTTAAGACTTTTATATCCTGGTGGAAAAAAAGAGGATATGATTTCATACCTGATGAAATTCCAACTATTTTAGAAGCAAAACGTTTAGCACCTTCCTATAGAAGACTTTGTAAAACATTATTGAGGAATGACTATTTCTGCAAAGGACTTTGTTTTTCTCAACCGAAGAGTGAGGCTTACGGAAAGTATTTACAATTGAAAGCCAGAAAAAATAAGCTCAAAGCTCAAATGACTTAAAAAAGGAAACTTATGACATGGTTAATAATACTACTAGTAATAGTTCTTTTTTACAGACTTTATCAAATTGTAAAGGTTACAAAAGCTCCGAGAATCACGTGCAAACTTCACACATGGTTAGAATGCACATCCGTCAACATGGAAACTAAGGAAGTTTTACCATTTTTGGTCTGCAACACTTGTGGTATGGTCCCTGGTGACATTGATAATCCCCAGTTTTTAGATGAAATACAGTAATTATTACATACAAGGTTGTAATATGATAAAAATGATATATAACCAATTCATACGAATTACCGTATAAAAAAGTTTGGAGCAATTATGAAAAACACTCTATCAGTTCTAGCATTTACAATCGCAATCAGCTACTTATTTACTCTTTTTGCAAGTGGCTACACTACGACAAGCAAAGGCATTAAAGAGTATTCTTGTCTCACATACAAGCAGCCGCTTGATTGTGTAAAATAAAAAAGGTGAAACGTGGAAGAAATTAAATTGCACTGTAGATTTTGTGAAGAAATTATTGAGGTGGAGGTGCCCTTCCTCCTCAATTCAGAAAGGATTTGTTGTCCGCACTGCAATAAAGCATTTGATAGTGACAAATACAAAGAAGCATTTTTAAAGCAGAGAGGAGACCATGAAGACACTAACTATTAATCTATTTATCGCGCTTTTATCTTTACTATTCCCTTTTATGATGCTATACTTTTGCTGTACAATTATTTATCTTTTTAACTAAATCCAGGAGCTACGATGAAGTTTGACGTTTTTTCAAATAAATTCTCGCAAGATGTTTTTTTACAAAAATACTCTATGGATGGTAGGGAAACGTGGGCAGACACATGTAAACGTGTAGTGACATCAGTTTGCGGACAATTGATTGATGGAAAATCTCAAGATAAGATATATAAACTAATGTTAGATCGTAAATTTATTCCGGGCGGCAGATACTTATATTCTGCCGGTAGACCTTTTCATCAGGTAAATAACTGTTTTTTATTCCGCGCCGAAGATTCACGCGAAGGCTGGGCGGATGCGACATATAAAGCAACATCCGCGCTGATGACCGGCGGCGGTATCGGATTCGACTACTCAAACTTACGAGAAGCCGGCGCGCTAATCAAACGTACCGGCGGCATGTCAACCGGACCGCTAAGCCTTCTCTCAATTATCAACGAAACCGGAAGATACGTCATGCAAGGCGGTCAGCGTAGGTCTGCAATTTACGGCTCACTGAATTGGAAACATGCTGATGTTTTCGCGTTTATGAATTGCAAAAACCACAGTGAAGAATTAAAAGCTGCAAAATCTAAAGATTTTAGCTTCCCTCTACCTTATGAACTAACCAATATCTCAGTAAATTACGATACGGAATTTTTCATAGCAATCGAGGATGAGGCGCACCCTTTGCACGGGCAAGCGTTAGCCGTTTTCACTTACAATTGCAGACAAGCTTTTTCAACCGCAGAGCCTGGGTTTAGTTTTAATTATTTAAAAGACAACGAAACGCTCAGGAACGCTTGTTGTGAGGTGGTTAGTGAGGACGATAGCGATAAGTGTAATTTAGGGACGCTATGGATTAATCGATTTAAAGATAGAAAAGAATTTTCTGAAGGTGTAAAATATTCAACTCTATTCTTACTTTGCGGAGCAATCTACTCCGATGTTCCTAATTCTAAAATAAAAGAAGTGGGCGACAAAAATAATAGAATCGGTCTAGGACTCGGCGGCATCCATGAATGGCTACTTCTCAATGGTGGCGTGTACTCCTGTACTCCAGAGCTTCATAAGTGGTTGCGTGTTTACGAGCAAGAATCGGATTCTGCAGCTTTTATTTATGCAAAACAATTAGGAGTGGCAATTCCAAAAGGCAAACGTGCAATCGCTCCAACTGGGACGATTGGGATTATCGCGGAAACCACTACAGGAATTGAGCCGTTATTTTGTAAAGCGTATAAACGACGATACTTCAAAGACAACAAGTGGGTGCACCAATTTGTTGTTGACGGAGCGGTTAAAAGATTACTTGATCAAGGTGTTAAGGTTGAAGAGATACAAGATTCTTACGATCTTTCATTTCAGGAACGAGTAAAGTTTCAAGCAGACATTCAAAACTATGTAGATATGGCTATCTCCTCAACATGCAACATGTCAGCCTGGGGGAGTGAAGATAATAACGAAAAAACGCTAGAAAAAAACATGAAAATATTATTAAAATATGCTAAACGATTGCGCGGCTTTACGGTTTATCCAGATGGTTGTAGAAATGGACAACCGCTCACTAGAGTATCATTGGAGGAAGCGTTAAAAAATGAAGGCACAGTTTTTGAAGAACAAGAACGAGAATGTTTGAACGGAGTTTGCGGTTTATAGTTGCAAAAAAAACAAAACAATGATATAATATAATAGAGGTGAAGTCTCTCCCTTCACCTCGTTTTAAGGAGATGCATGAACTATCACAATAAGTATTTTTCTACTATGAACATTATCCATACGAAAGGAATTCGTACTGGGCTAATCATAAAATATGCTTTAATTACATTTTATCTTTTTGGGAAGATACTCGATTTCAAAATACCAATGTATCCTGTAGGATACGATAGAAAACATGCTTTATATATAAGAGAGATGGATAACTTGTGGGAAAATGATGAAGAAAATTGGAAGATGTTATGAGACAAAAAATTGATGAAATACTAAAATCAGATATTATAGCGCTGGATACTGAGACCACTGGGTTAAATGTTAGAAAAGACAAAGTGATAGGTGTTGGAGTAGCATCCGACGCGCATTCTCTATACATCCCACTACTAGTGTGGGAGGGAACAGAATTACAACCAACTCAATATTTAGAGGATGCAAACTACTTACTGCAACAATTAAAAAATAAAAAACTAGTATTGCATAATGCAGCGTATGATTTACGAATAATCAAGCATGATTTAGGAATAGATTTATTATCAGCGCTGCACTGTGACACCATTTTACTCAAACACACATTAGAGGAAACCCCTCCATTTTCATTAAAAGATATAGCCGTAAAAAACGCTAAAGCGCTGGGCTATGATAGAGATCCTACTGAAGAGTCTAAAGAGCTGAAGGCTTCGATTGAGGCTAACGGTGGAAAATCTACTAAAGATTGTTATGAGCTTTATAAAGCTGATGTTAATGTTATTGCACGATATTGCGAGCAGGATTGTAAATTGACGTTAGCAGTTTACAATTATTACAGTAAAAAATTGATTGACGAAGGTTTAGTTGATTTCTACTATAAAGATGAAGTACTACCGCTTTATAAGTTTGTCTCAATCCCGATGATGGAGCGAGGGATAAAACTTGACATGCCTAAAATTAATCGTGCGAAAGAAGAAATTTCATTTGATCTAATACGATTAGAGAAAGAGGTTCAAGACGGAATTAAGACTTATAGTTCAGACTTTAAAGCATGGTTTTTTGAAAATGAATATCCGGTAAAAACGAACGGGAACTTCGCTCAAGCGGTTGCAAACTACTATGAGTTAGAGTTGCCAGTAACAAAAACCGGAAAATTGAGTGTGGCGCGTGGCGCGGTGGAGTCACTGCCGGAATCTGACGGTAAGTCATTTCTACTCGGACATATGCAGCTTCCTGCTGATATTATAGAAGAATTGCAAATGAAAATGCACGGTGAGACGGTAGGAGAATACTTTATTAATATTAACTCTAAAGACCATCTTAAGCGTATTATTTTTAGCTTCTTAGGAGAAAAACCTGAACGCCATACCGAGAAGGGCGCTTACCAATTAGATGATAGCTACTTACAATCAATATCACACAAATACAGCTTTATCCCACCTCTTTTAGTTTACAATAAACTAAATAAAATAAAAGCGACGTATATCGAAAGATTTTTAAAAGAGTCAGAAAACGGCATATTCTATCCTCAATTTAATCAACATAGAACTATTTCAGGTCGTTTTGGAAGTGACATTCAGCAGCTTCCGCGCAACAAAGATTCAGGAGATGAGTTAGTGTTGAAATACACTAATATCATCCGATCATTTTTTATCGCAAGACCGTATCACTTATTTGTAGATTCAGATTATGAAAGTTTAGAGCCGCATATTTTTGCATCTGTGTCAGGCGACAAAGGGCTACAAGACATATTTAACAACAACATGGATTTCTACTCAACTATTGCAATCATGACTGAAAAACTTACTAACGTATCAGCAGATAAGTCATCTGATAATTATCTAGGAAAAGTAGACAAAGAAGCGAGACAGCGTGCCAAAGCTTATTGTCTCGGAATTCCATACGGCATGGAGTCGTTTAAGTTGAGTAAAGATCTGGACATTGATCAGCGCGAAGCTCAATCACTGATCGACCAATATATGAAAGCTTTTCCTCAACTAAAACAATGGATGGACCGCACGGATTTGGCGGTTAAATCTGTAGGATATGTTACATCTTTAGTAGGGCGAAAGCGTAGAATGCCGGAAGCAGTTAGTATATTTAACAAACACGGTGATAGTATTTTGGATTCTCTCCAGCTATGGAAAGATTATCACGAACAAGGTGCGCTTTATGAAGATATGAAGGAAAAACGATGGAAACTAAAAAATTGCATCAACAATGGGAGAAATTTTCAAATCCAATCTTTAGCCGCTTCGGTGGTTAACCGATCTTCTATTGCAATTAATCTTGAATTAGCCGCTAAAAATATTAAAGCATTTATAGTTTGCTCGGTCCATGATCAGACGATTGTTGAGTGTAGGGTAGAAGATAAAGAAGCGGTGGCAGAAATTGTTCAAAGAAATATGGAAAATATTATAAAACTACCTGTAAAACTAAAAGCGCCACCGTCTTTTGGTAAAAATTTTGCAGACTCACATTAAAAAAAGGAAACAATGTTAATCACAATAAGCGCTAAATCTTTAGTTGATATTAAAAAATTCTCGGAAGAATGCGTAGGTACAAATAAATACTATTCTAGTCGCGGTCAAAGCAATGTGGCAAAAATTACATCAGATATTTTTACTGGAAAATGCGGAGAATTTGCAGCTTATCAACTACTATTATCTAAGTTTGAGGATGCCACACCTCCAGATTTAGAGATTTATATCGGTAGACGAAAATCTCATTCGGCAGATCTAACCGCCGGCGGATTTAAGTTTAGCGTCAAAACTCAATCAATGGATTCGATTAGAAAGTATGGAATGAGTTGGTTGATGGAAAAAACTTCTCTCTCAAAATTCGATGGTCATCACGTTATTCTTTGTCTAGAGCTTGAGCCCGGAATTATCTTGATACAAAATATCGTTGAATTTGGAGCTATGCTCGCGGTACAAGCGGAGCCCAGGCTAAAACATTTAAAGTCAAAATGTGCATTTTATTATGACGATATATTGTTGGGGGTATTGAGTGATTTCAAAAAATGAAATACTAATGGGACGAGAAAAAGTTGACCCATTGAGTGAAGAGCAGGAAGCCAATTTGCAAAAATTATTAATCGCGGTTAATAAGCTGAGAGCGCTGTACGGCAAACCAATGTACGTAACTTCTGGATATCGTCCTGCTTCAGTAAATGCGAAAATTGGTGGCGGAAAAAAGTCTGCTCATCTTACTCTAGAAGCTTGTGATTTTGCTGACAAAGATAGATCCTTGACAAATTTCTGCACCGATGATATACTAGAGGAGTGCGGATTATGGGCAGAAGATTTTCGGATTGCTACAACTTGGTTACATGTTCAAATTAGAGAGCCAAAAAGTAGAGTCAGCGGTCGTACTAGAGTTTTCATACCTTAAAGGGGTTTTTATCAAGTATTTTATAGCTTTTCGTAAAACTTTACACCGTCTTTATGTTGACATGTGTTTTAGTTACAAATTCGGATATAAACGCAATAAATTTCTAAAGCAGCTTTCAGCAAATTTAATAAATAAAAAGGTTAAAAAATGAAATCATTTCTAACAGGAGTCAGCGCTACTATTATCGCCGCGGTTGGGTTGTTTTTTCTATTGTTTAAAAAAAGAAGCACGACGTTCCCTTCATCAACCCCTGAGATGAAAAAAGCGGATGATAAAGCTAACGTATTAAAGGCGGAGATTAGTGACTTGGAAAAGCAGTTTGAAAAGTTGGTAATTGAGGAGAGGTCGCTGGATTCCGAGCTCGATTATTGGAATAAGGAGAAAAAATGAAATATTTACTAATTGTACTACTTATAATGCAAACATCCCACGCAGACATGACATCGCTTAAAAAAGGGGATTCAGCACCGTTTGATGGAATTATCTCGGACGCTGCACAAATGAAAGAGTTCCGCCAGATTAACGAAGAAAAAAAATTGCTTGAGCTGCAAAATCTAAAACTAAAAGACTTGGCAGCGGTGCAAGATGAGAGAGTTGAGCTGTATAAGCGCCAAGCCTCTTCCCTCAATGATGAAATCGGTAAAGCTGAATCCAGATCTTTCTGGAAGTCTATCGGATATTTTACACTAGGCGTATTGGTTACCGGTTTAGCGGCTAAAGTAGCAATTGAGTCTACACGATGAATTCAACTATATTTGTATGTGTTGGAGCCGACGCTGTATATGATGATAAAGTAAAAGATTATTTTTATTGCGGTTGTGAGAAATGTTCAAAAAAACACAAATTAGATAGTAAAGCTCGTAAACCAAAAGAACCAAAAGAAGAAAAGGAAGTACAATGAAAATAATTCTACTAACGCTAATATTGAGTGGGTGCGCGATTCTCTCTCCTCAGCCTGAAATTCCAAGGCGTGAACGTGATCGCGAAGCTATGATTGATTGCGCTAAACGTTTGTATGATGCAGGTATGACGGAAGAAGGTGTTAGACGTATTTGTAACGATGCCCTTGGAAAAATTCAACAATGATCTAGTTATTTTTTGCGTGACATTATTGCGGATTTAAGTTTGTCCGTCATACTACTCTTTATCTACCTCAAGCTTACCTTCGCTAGCAGTCATACGTCTGCCGAGGTATGCAAAAAGACAACCAAAAAATAAATAGTTTGCAGCGGTGAGATCTACATTACCTAAAAAATTTCCAACTTTACCTAGTTGACCGAAAAAAGCAGTATTGAATGATATAAATGCAAAGGTGCCGGTTATTGAGGGGGCGCCATTAACTCGAATCATCGGAATTGGTATTCCGTTTTCATTCATCTTTTTTATAAATTGTTTAATCTTATCTAACACTACATTCCTTTAAAATATTTCACCAATACCAAAGCACAAGTCACAACAGAAGCTACGGTAGCGGCAATTTTCATGATTTCAGAAAAAGACATCGGGCGAGAGATAGCGTTAACGGCTCGTTCAATTCCATCGATCTCATGCTCCAATACATTATATCTTTTCTCAATATCAACTTCTAAAAGATCAGTTCTCTTGATGTGATATTTAATATCCGATTCCATTCGGATTTGAGATTCTTTTATTTCTTGTAATGATTTATAAAATGGGTCCACATAGCCACCAGTTAACATCCTTTACTAAAAAATTTAATTGTAGCGGTAGGCGTTCCAGTGCTTACTATCAGAATTACTCTAAAGTAGCGGTAAAATACATCGGTTTGTAGAAATAAAAGCGACCCTGCCACTGTAAAGTTTTGAGATGAAGCCGCAACGTCAACAAACGTAACACCGTCAATAGATGCCTGTAGTTTAGAAGAGCCAGTACCTGCGCCAACAGTAGTTACTACTACTGAATATCCAAACTGCAAGGAAAGGTCCACCGCTGCGGTGGTGTAAGTTGTAGCTATGGTAGCTTGATTAAAAAGAATGTCTGTTGCAAATTTTATAATAATCTCCTTGACTCTTCACGCTTAGATTTAATTTCTTTAGGAATTTCTATCCCTGAATCCATAAAACGAATCACCATCCAATCTGTTGAGGAAAGAAGCTTCCGCGCTGCGCTCTTTGCCTCCTCAATCATCACTTCATGGGATATATCTACAATCTCGGAAGTAAATTCTGCAGGAATAGTTTTAAGTAAAACTTTTTCATTTTCATCAAACTGTTGATTACCTTCTTTATCTA
>Ga0209702_10008828_pt1 | contig 11527 bp, 9 predicted proteins | sample FRY01_FD_187210 | JGI IMG/M metagenome (GOLD analysis project Ga0209702, IMG submission 187210) | Freshwater microbial communities from Lake Fryxell liftoff mats and glacier meltwater in Antarctica - FRY-01 (SPAdes) (version 2) | ecosystem: Environmental > Aquatic > Freshwater > Ice > Glacier... | reverse complement strand
AAAAAAAGAACCATCTGCCAACAGATAGGGTTTCGTTGCGTGCGCAGCACGAACAATGAAACCCGTGTTGAACCGCACTCGGCGGCCAGGCAGGAACCGATTACAAGTCCGTCAAAACTATGGTGTTTTCGTAAAAAAATAGATGAATTTCAAAGAGGCAACTTCGCCTCTTTTTTTTTGGAGTTTAATTTCATTGGTTTTAGAGTGTTTTCATTCACTTTTGATGGTTTGGATTGTAAATCCAACGGATTCAAGCGAGATGTTCTCTACAAAGGCCTCGATAAATCGAACAGGGTTATCTGTTGTGATTTTGTCTTATAAACTGCTAATTTGCATTTGTTGGCGGGAGATTCCTGTGATATGTTGCATTTTTAAATGTACAATTTTTCTTGGAAATATCCAAATTAAATTCTTATATTTGAAGGAGATAAAAACGGAGGTTTTTTCACAGACTGACGTTGTAGGCTATTTAACAAGACGTAAATTTAAAAAATGAAAGAATTGGAAGAAAACAAAAAAAGAAAAATAGCTTTTGAAATTATCTACTATTCTAAAAGAGTAGTTCTTTGTGCAATCTTTTTTTATATTTATTATTTTATAATTTACAATAAATACGTTGTTAGTTTAATATATAATTATCCTGTTTATCAAAAAAAATGGTTTCTTGGAGAATATATTGAATATCATAATTTTTTATTATTTATTTTCAACGCAATTTTTATAATAACTGTAATCTTAATCCTTTTTCATAGACAAATCATTAGTGCATATTTGTGGTTGAAAAAATATTCACAACAAAATTAAATATGGGTATTCTTTATAACAAGTCGAACATACATTGGAATTATTTTTTAGCAATTGAACGAGATTTTGAAAAGCTTTCTAGATACATTGAGTTCACGGAAAGTAATAACAATACTTTCTCAATAGAACTTGCGAGAATTATAATGGTTACAACTCAAGAAGTTGATGTTATTTTGAAAAAGCTTTGTAAATTAGTTGATCCAGAATCAACCGCAGACAACATAAATCAATATAAACCAATTATTCTTCATCATTTTCCAGAATTTACTAAAGAAATAGTTCAAATACAAAGATTTGGAATGAGAAGTAAACCGTGGATTAATTGGTTTGACTCAAATGACCATCCATTTTGGTGGACTGCTAATAATAAAATTAAACACCAACGAACTGATCATTTTGAAAAGGCTAACTTAAAAAATGCTTATAACTCGCTTGGTGGACTTTTAGTTGCAACATTATATTATTACAAAACAGAAATTGAAAAAGAATCTGGAAATAGCTTAAGTTGGACAGATTTAACTTTTACTTTAAAACCAAATTCAAGTTTACTAAAATTAAAAGATGATTACTACATTGAACCAGGAACTTGGGCGAAAGCAGAATGGTAAATAAACAGACTACAACTGCTAAGGCTTCGTTGGGCTTGAAAAGCCAATAATGAAGCCGCGGTTGAACCCTCCTCGGCGGGCAGGCAGGAACCAGCTGCATTCCGTTAACACTATGGAGTTATCGTAAAATTATCAGAAGGATTTTTAAGAGGCAAGAATGCCTCTTTTTTTTTGGAGTGGTTTTACTTGGTTTTTTTCGTGTTTCCCTTCACTTTTTGATAGAGAATGACTTTGGTGTCAAACCTGCCTGCCGGCAGGCAGGACTAGGACGACCTTCACTTTTGATAGTTTGAGCCGTAAAACCAATCGCTTGAAGCGCGATTTTCTCGAAAAAAGTTGTGATAAATCAAACGGGATTGTCTATAGTGATTTTGTCTTCTAAACTGCTAATTTGCAGTTGTTGGCGGGAGATTCCTGTAATATGTTGCAGATTTAAATGTACAATTTTTCTTGGATATATTCAAATTTAATTCTTATATTTGGAAGAAATAAAACGGAGGTTTTTTCACAGACTGACGTTAGTGGCTATTTTGCCGTAGAACCAACAAAAAAAAAGATATTATGAAAACAAAAATCCCACAAAAATTAATTACTCTACTTTTTCTTATTTCTTGCGTCATAAACTCTCAAGCACAAAAAAAATGGGATACTAAAGAGCAAAATTATTCAGGCGGAGTATCCTTAAGCGGAATTATTGACCTTGCTCAATCTAAAGTTTTAGGATTAAAACCTACTGGGAAAGATGTATCTGTCAAATATGATCCTTTCTATAATACTTATACAATTAATTGGATGGAAGAAGATGGTGCAGCACGAATGATTTTAAAATTTAAAGAAGAAAATTCTGGAGGACAAATGTATATTGATACGTATTCACCTAATAATTCAGCATACTTTATTCATAATAAAGTTGAAAGTGACCACAAATTAACGCTTATCAGTGCTGAACCCTCAATACTGGATAATAGAAAGGTTAAATTGATTATAATGTTTGATGACTTAAATTAAAACAGACACTAATAGCGGTTAAAAAAATTAGACTTTTGGCTGATTGACCATATCAAAATATAAAAAAAATATAAATTTAAAAATGGCACTTTACCCAAACATCCTGTTTCATTTTACTACGAAAAAAAGTCTTGAAAAAATTTTAAACAGCACTTTTAAAGTTTCATATGCAAGAGAAAGAATATTAGGCGGAACCTTAATAAAAGAATTTGCAGTTCCTATGGTCTCGTTTAGTGACTTACGGCTTTCTGAACTAAAAGACAATATTGGAACTTATGGAAAATTCGGGATTGGACTGACAAAAGATTGGGCAATAAGTAACGGTTTGAATCCTGTTATGTACGCAAGTCAAAGTAGTTTGTTTACTGAAAACTTTATGAATGGTATAGAAGGTTTTTTCAGACTTGTAAACAACACAACTGATATAAGTGGCAGATATGAAATAGCATATAACAACACTATAAACACTTTACGCTACATAAAGAACTACAAAGGAGACTTAATTAGAACAGGCAAAGAAACTGTAATTGATTATGTTTTTGCAAATGAACGTGAATGGAGATATGTTCCATCCATTACTGAAAATATATTACCATTCGTTCCTATCGAAAAAATTGAGACATCACAACAGAAATCTACATTTAATAGAAAAGTAAGTAATCTGCGATTAAATTTTCAACCAGATGACATAAAATACTTAATTGTTGAAAAGGATAGCGATATAAATGCTTTAATTAATTATTTAAGACAAGCAAAAAGTAGATTTTCAAACGAAACAATTGACCGATTAGCAAGCAGAATTTTAACTTACGAACAGATTGAAAAGGACGTATAAAAAAACAGCCACTAATAGCTAGAGTTTCGTTGGGCTTGCAAAGCCAACAATGAAACTCTTGTTGAACAGCCTGTCCCGTTTTTACGGGAGAACCGATTACAAGTCCGTCAACACTATGGGGTTTTCGTAAAAAAATAGATTAATTTCAAAGAGGCAAGAATGCCTCTTTTTTTTGCAGTACAATTACTGGTTTTTCTCGTATTTCCCTTCATCCCGATAGCTATCGGGAGGTATAAATGCCCTTACCCATTCCAACTCAACTTTGGTGGGGAATTGTTTTTTGGTTATACCAAGATACCAAGCAGGCGGTCCTCCCCCGCTACCATACGAATCCCTTCGTGTAGTTCTTAATCAAGTAAACAAAAAAATTACTCACCGCTACCGCACGAATCCTTTCGTGTGGTTATAATTAACTAAACAAAACTTTTTGAAAATAATGGACGTCCCAATAAAGAAGATTTTGCATTGCTTGAACAAAAACACGATATTGTTTATTTCTGGAATAAGCTATTAGAAATAATGTCGAAATATAAAGTCCATTTATAAATAGCTTCCTATAACAGCTAGATTTTCGTTGCCTTCAACAAAACACCTGAGCTGAAGCAAACGAATTAAGTAATAAAACCCGTGTTGAACTGTCCGCCCCGAAATTTTAGGGAGAATTAATTGGTTAAGTCGTTATTCCAGAATATTTAGCATCAACCCGCAAAAGAGGCTAAATTCTATATACCATATTATTAATAAGTGTGAATTATATAACTTTCATATTTAATTGTGTAACACTTTCTTTATTAAGTTGCGTTCATTTGAAAGATGAAAAGTGAAGACACTTCAGCATTGGAAATATCATTATTACTGGAGGCTATTTATCAAAAATACGGTTATGATTTCCGGCAATATTCTAAGGCTCATATTCATCGCAGGATAATGAATAGGATGAGATTATCTAGATTAGAAGATATTTCTCAAATTCAATCAAAAGTTCTGAAGGATGAAACATTTGCTAATGAACTTTTACAGGACTTCTCAATAACTGTAACTGAAATGTTTCGCGACCAAGAATTTTATAAGTCATTAAGAGAACAAGTTATCCCCATATTAAAAACCTACCCCTTTATAAAAATATGGCATGCCGGATGCGCAACTGGTGAAGAAGCGTATTCAATGGCAGTAATTATGCAGGAAGCAGGATTGTATGATCGAACAACAATTTATGCTACTGATTTTAACCAACACGCTTTGAATCGAGCAAAAGAAGGAATCTTTTCGAATAAAATGATGAAAGAATATACCATCAATTATCAATTGTCGGGAGGAAAAAAATCTTTTTCAGATTATTATACATCAAAATATGATAACGTTATAATGAATCAGTCATTGAAAAATAACATTGTATGGGCAAACCATAATTTAGTTACTGACAGCGTATTTGCTGAAGTAAATCTGATATTATGCAGAAATGTGCTCATTTATTTTGATCATAATTTGCAAAATAAAGTGCAAAAACTTTTTTATGAAAGCCTTATTAATGGCGGCATTTTATGTTTAGGTTCTAAAGAAGGTTTGCGGTTTAGCGACTTTAATGATAAATATATTGAGTTGGATAAAAAGCAGCGAATATTTAAAAAGAGATATTAAAAAATGCAATACAAAGCAATTGTTATAGGAGTTTCTTCCGGTGGAATGAATGCTTTAAAATATTTATTTTCAACATTGCCTACAGATTTTAAAATACCAATTATTACAGTGCAACACGTTAGTGCGCGTTCTAATAATGAATGGATAAAATTGTTAAACGACACAAGCAATATTTCGATCAAAGAAGCAGATGAAAAAGAAAAAATAAAAACTGGAAAAGTTTATATCGCTCCGTCTAATTATCATTTGCTGATTGAAAAAGATAAAACATTTTCGCTTACAATTGATGAACAGGTAAATTTTGCAAGACCGGCAATAGATGTATTGTTTGAATCCGCAGCCGAAGCATACAAAAAAAAATTGATTGGTATCGTATTAACAGGTTCTAATAATGACGGGGCAAATGGTATAAAACGAATTAAAGAATACGGTGGTTTAGCGATTATTCAGGATCCGGAAACGGCCGAATCCCCGACCATGCCCGCATCAGCAATTGCCGCCTGCCGATCTGGCAATCAATCTTTAGAACCTGATTATATATTGTCCTTGGAGAAAATAGTTCCATTACTAATAAAACTAACACAAACAGCTAAATAAATAAAAATGACACTAAATAGAAAAATATTAATAGGATTTATTTCTAGTGCCTTGATCCTTTTAGGAGTTTCAATTTTCTGTTTTAAAAACAGTGAAAAAATTATAGCTTCTAATGCTATGGTGGATCAAACCAACAAGACATTGTATGAATTCGGGCAACTTCAAAGCGCGATAACTGATGCTGAGTCAGGCAATCGTGGCTTTGTCATTACTGGTGATGATAAGTATCTGGAGTTTTTTTTTAATGCTGATGAAAGTGCAAGTGAACATCTTAATAAAGCAAGAGATTTAACAAAGGACAATCCTATTCAACAAAAGAACCTTGAGGAACTTGAAAAGGAAATCAGTATACGGTTTAGTCAATTAAACGCCGCTATTGAAATTCGCAAAAAGGATTTTGAAAAAGCCAAAGAATATGTTGTCTCTGGAGTAGGGATAAAAACGCAAGACAGAATACGGGAAATAATTGAAAGAGCGCAGAACATAGAAAATAACTTGCTTGCTGAAAGAAGGCAAGCTAGCGATAGTGATGCCACCAATTTTAATGTGGTTTTTATCATTTTAATGTTCATTATCATTATCGTTCTAATTATTGTTTACAGTATAGTAACATCAAATCTAAAAATGCTTAAAAGAGCTGAAGATGAAACTACCAGCAAAAACTGGCTACTTACCGGTAACACCGAACTCAACGAAAAATTAATTGGCGACAAAAGTTTAGAGGAGTTGGCGAACAATACCATTAGTTTTTTATGTACCTATTTGAAAGCACAAATTGGCGCCGTTTATCTATTTAATGATAAAGAAAATGCACTTATTTTAAACGGACGCTATGCCTTTGCTTCCACAAAGGATACGAAAGAAAAATTTAAGCTGAACGAGGGATTGATTGGTCAAGCAGCGAAAGAACAAAAACAAATTTCTTTGACAGACGTTGCCGAAGAGCACATTCGCATTACCTCTTCTGTACTAAATGCAAAACCAAAACATTTATTTATTACGCCATTTTTGTTTGAACATAAAACAATGGGCGTGATAGAAATTGGGAGGCTTACTGATTTCAATGAAATTGAAAGGGAATTTATCAATGTTTCTATGAATAGCATCGCTATTAGTGTGAACACAGCTGTTGTCAGAAAAAAAGTTCAGGAATTGCTAGAAGAAACGCAGGTTCAAAGCGAAGAACTTCAATCAAGTCAGGAAGAGTTGAAACAAATGAATGAAGAGCTCGAAGAACAGTCACAAAACCTGAAACAGCAGCAAGAAGAATTACAAATGACCAATGAGGAATTAGAAGAACAAACTCAATCATTAGTAGCAAAAAACGTGGAGGTTGAGGCAGCAAAACATGACATTGAACAAAAAACTAAACAAATTGAAATAAGCAGCAAGTATAAATCGGAGTTCCTTGCTAATATGTCGCATGAATTACGAACACCACTTAATAGTTTGTTAATCCTGTCGAAAGATTTATCTGAAAACAGAAATAACAATCTAGATGAAGTTCAGGTGGAGAGTGCCGAGATAATTTATAAAAGCGGTTGCGATTTACTGGTTTTGATTAATGAGGTACTTGACCTTTCGAAAATTGAAGCCGGAAAAATGTCGATAAATATTGAAAAAGTATACTTGCAAAATTTTACAAATGAACTGCTTCGTGAATTTAAACATCAAGCAGAGCAAAAAGGATTGAAGCTAAATACAAAAATAAATCCTGAATTACCTGAATTCATTCGCACGGATTATCAACGTTTGAATCAAATATTGAAAAATCTTTTATCAAACTCCATAAAATTTACTGAAAAAGGAAGTGTGAGTATTAGTATTGACAAAAATACAGAAAGCACCATAATTATTTCAATTACGGATACAGGAATTGGCATTATGGAAGATAAACAACTAGCCATATTTGAAGCCTTTCAACAAGCCGAAGGCGGAACATCCAGAAAATATGGCGGTACAGGTTTAGGACTTTCCATTTCACGGGAACTTGCAAAATTATTAGGAGGCGAAATTAAGTTGAGCAGTAAATTAAATGAAGGCTCTGTTTTCTCCCTCATCATTCCATTGGAAATATTTGATATTGAAGAAGATAAAATTACAAATACGCCCACTAGTTTTCGCAAAAAACAATCTGCCTATCAAGAACCCCGCTTGTTAAATGAATCTAAATATCTTAATTATCACAATATTAATGATGATAGAGATAGCATTACAGTTGATGATAAAATAGTACTCATCATTGAAGACGATTTAATATTCGCATCAATATTATTTAAGCAAGCAAACAAAAAAGGATTCAAATGTTTGTCCGCAGCATCGGGCGAAGATGGTTTACTACTTGCTGCAAAATACAATCCACAAGCAATTATTCTTGATATGACTTTGCCAGGTATCAACGGGCATGAAGTATTGCTTGAATTAAAAGCAAATCCATCAGTAAGACATATTCCGGTACACATTATTTCGGGAAAAGAGCGTTCACTAGATCTAATAAAAGAAGGAGCCGTTGAGTATTTGATGAAACCAGTTACTAAAGAAGATTTGGAAGAAGCTTTTAACAGAATTGAAAATTTTGTAAAAAGAAAAATAAAAAATCTACTTATTATTGAAGACAATGAAAATTCCCGAAAGGCAATGCAAATACTTATTGGTAATGGTGATGTAAAATGTTTTGAAGCCGCATCAGGCAAAGAGGCATTAGAGCGGTATGAACAAAACCATATTGATTGCATCATACTAGACATAGGTTTACCTGACATAAACGGATTTGATCTCATTCATAAATTGGAGGTCGTAAAAGACCACAATTTGCCTCCCGTTATTGTATATACTGGTAAGGAACTTACAAGGGAAGAAAACAATGAGCTTCAAAAATATGCAGAAAGCATTATTATAAAAGGAGTAAAGTCAGAAGAACGATTGTTAGACGAAACCGCTCTTTTTCTTCACAGGACAATAAGCAATTTGCCTAAATCAAAACAATTAATTATCTACAATCTGTACGACAGAGAAGCAGTATTTCATGAGAAAAAAATATTATTGGTAGATGATGACATGCGAAATTTATTTGCCTTATCCAAAGTATTAAAAGAACGGGGAATGGAGATAATAAAAGCAGAAAACGGAATAAACGCTATAGAGATGTTAGAGTTGCATCCCGAAATAGATTTGGTATTAATGGATATAATGATGCCGGAAATGGACGGTTACGAGGCAATGAAACGAATACGATCTCAGGTTAAATTCAAAAATTTACCGATAATTGCACTCACAGCAAAAGCTATGAAAGACGATAAACAAAAATGTATTGATGCTGGTGCCAACGATTATATTACTAAACCTGTTGATGTAGAACGCTTGTTATCATTGATTCGTATATGGTTAAGCAAATAAGTAATGAGAACAATTTTTAATGAAAATGAAACCAAATAGTCCAGTTAAAATTTTATTGGTCGATGATTTACCGGAAAACTTGTTTGCCTTAGAATTGATTCTTTCTGGCAAAAATTATTTGTGTGTGAAAGCAAATTCAGGAAATGAAGCTTTAAAAATTCTGCTGCACGAACAAGATTTCGCTATGATATTAATTGACGTGCAAATGCCAGAGATGGATGGTTTTGAAACAGTAGAATTAATTCGCGAAATAGAAACTCTTAAATATCTTCCGATTATTTTTTTAACTGCCAGTATGGATAACTCTGCCCAAATTTTTAAAGGATATCAGGCTGGTGCAGTTGATTATATGATTAAACCGCTTGTCCCGGAAATATTAAAAGCAAAAGTGGCTGTTTTTGTGGATTTATATAAAAAAAATCACAAATTATTAGTTCAACGGGAAGAAGTACTAACGCTTTATGGAGATGTTACAGCCCAAAAAAGAATTTCGGCAGAATTATCAGAAGCAAAAAGCAAAGCGGAAACCGCCACACGAATTGCTGAAGAGGCCGTTAAAGCGAAGCAACAATTCTTGTCGAATATGAGTCACGAAATTCGCACACCAATGAATGCGATAATGGGATTTACACAAGTGTTGTCGAAAACAGATTTATCAGAAAAACAAAAAGAATATTTACAAGCGATAAAAATAAGTGGTGATACCTTGATTGTGCTTATTAATGACATTCTCGATTTGGCAAAAGTCGATGCAGGGAAAATGACTTTTGAACAAATACCATTCAAAATGGCGACATCCTTATCCGCTATGCTTCATTTATTCGAAACAAAAATTCAGGAAAAAAATCTAGAATTGGTGATAGACTACGATACTACTATTCCTGAAGTTTTACTAGGCGACCATGTCCGTTTGCGGCAAATTATTTTAAATCTCGTAAGTAATGCCGTAAAGTTTACCTCAAAAGGAAAAATTACAGTACGAGTTCAAATGTCAAGTGAAGATAATGCGCAAGCATTCTTAGAATTTGAAATTACTGATACAGGAATTGGAATTTCGGAAAATAAAATTTCGACAATTTTTGAAAATTTTCAACAGGCTTCAAATTCTACTTCAAAGTTATTTGGAGGCTCTGGATTGGGACTTGCCATTGCCAAACAATTAATTGAGGGACAGAACGGAGAAATTAGTGTGAAAAGTAAAATAGATGAAGGTTCAACTTTTAGCTTTACACTCAGCTTTTTAAAAACAAAAACAGAAACCGATTCAGATAACATTCGGGAAGAAACAATTGTAGCAGAAACAGAAATTAAAAATATAAAAATATTAGTAGTCGAGGATATGGCACTCAATCAATTGCTGATGAAAACAATATTAGATGATTTCGAATTTGAATGCGATATTGCAGATAATGGGAAAATAGCTATTGAAAAACTTCAAATTAATTCCTATGATATTATTTTAATGGACTTGCAAATGCCAGTAATGAACGGATTTGAAGCTACAGAATATATTCGCAAGGAAATGAAATCAACAATTCCCATAATTGCTTTAACTGCCGATGTAACAACTATGGATTTGGAAAAATGCAAATTAATTGGTATGAATGATTACGTCTCCAAGCCAGTAGATGAAAAAATATTGTACAGGAAAATTGTTGGCTTAGCAAAAAAAAATTAAAAGGATAAAATATAGAAATTAACCTCAGATCCAAACCTTTAAAAATAAGCTGCTTTAGTAGAATGAAAATGACAACTGATTTTAAAAATAGCCTACAATAAGCGCCAAATAAACCGTTGGTTACCATTAATTGAGTTTAATTTGATATTATTTATTGGTCTGCCAAATATAAATGAAATCAAAAACGAAGCAAAAAATTTCACACAATATATTTTTTTGATTTCAACTTTTATACCTAATTTTAGCCTTCAAAAAAACCTACAAAACAAACCCCAAATGGCTACATTTAGCAAACAATTGTCCTTTCGTTGGTCAGATTTAGACCCCAATTTTCACCTTCGCCACAGTGTTTATTATGATTTTGGAGCCCAACATCGTGTTGAAATCCTAGAAGAATTAGGATTGAGCTTGAGAGTAATGCAAAAGGAACATATTGGCCCCATATTGTTCCGCGAGGAATGTATTTTCAGAAAAGAAATCAAACTTTCGGACGTGATTACAATGCAAACCAAAATGGCAAAAATGAATGCCGATGCTTCCCGCTGGTCTATCGTTCACGAGTTGTACAAAGACGATATTTTGTGTGCCGTTATCACTGTTGATGGTGCTTGGATGGACACCAAACTCCGCAAACTGGCCTCGCCTACTCCACAAATTGTGATGGATGCGCTAAATAATTTTCCGAAAACAACCACTTTTACGGCTTTATAGTTTATCAAATTCTAACCCAATTTGTTCACCATTACCCCAATAAAAGTAATGCATTCCAAAGTTAACGCTGTACTTATTTTCGTATTTAAAATACCTATCCTACTCTAAAAATGATACCTTTGGGTATAATTTTTTAAACAATGAAACGAACAATCAAATATTACCGAATTATTTGGTTTAAATACGACTTGACAGCTGGACTATCCGTTTTTCTGGTGGCATTGCCGCTTTGTTTGGGAATTGCTTTGGCTT
>Ga0209702_10008826_pt1 | contig 11530 bp, 12 predicted proteins | sample FRY01_FD_187210 | JGI IMG/M metagenome (GOLD analysis project Ga0209702, IMG submission 187210) | Freshwater microbial communities from Lake Fryxell liftoff mats and glacier meltwater in Antarctica - FRY-01 (SPAdes) (version 2) | ecosystem: Environmental > Aquatic > Freshwater > Ice > Glacier... | reverse complement strand
TCAAAAGGATGAATGGTTAAAAACCATAAATGACCTATAGCAGTTTTTATTATTAAATCTTCTTGCGATGCAGTATTTAGCCAATCCAAAAAGATATTCATCAAGTCAGTAACCAAAATCGCATTTGGTGCTTCAAAATGAACTTTTTCTTTCCCAAACCCACCCGAAACTACTTGCATTGGTCCTTTTTCATCTTTGCGCCAATGGGCAGTTGTTATGGAGTGCAATCCGCTTCTTCCTGTTGGAAACAAGGCACCGTGCCAATTAAACAAGCGTTCTTCTGAAATAGCAGTTGTGTAATTTTGAGTCGCATCCAACAACAAATCTACAAAACCGTCGATATTTCGGTTTGTGGGCTGATTGTTATCTCTATTTGCGCCTATTTTTTTGGCAATAGACGAGCGAACTTCCTCGGGTTTGTATATTTCCCCTTCGATTTCGCTAGAGGTAATAATTTCTTTTTCCAGTAACAACAAATTCGATTCCTGCTGGATATCAAATCCTAAAGATTGCATTTTTCCCAAAACACGTCCTTGCAAAAAGCGTACTTCGCTCAATGGCGTTAGTATTTTTGCGCTATCCCAATAGAAATTAGGAAAATCAGGAAGTTCGTATATGTATTTTGACATTGTGATTGAATTATGCGGTAAATATACGATTATTTACCGCATAATTTGCGGAGAAAAGCTTTTTATTTGCCGTAATGTGCTTTTTCGATTCAGTGAAGCAACTGCCAAATGAAAACTATTTCCGTATCAACTTCGCTTTCATTTTGCTAAAAAACCCTGGCGTAAAGTTAATGAAGGAAGCAATTTGTTTTTGAGAAACGTGTTGGAGTAGCGAAGGATATTTTTTGGAAAATTTTTCAAAACGTTCTTCTGTCCATACACTCAGTTTGTCCATAATTCGCTGCTGATTGGCGACCAAAGCGTTTTCGGTCAAAACCCGGAAAAAGCGCTCTAGTTTTGGAATGTCATAATACAATTGTTCTTGATTTTCTTTGGAAAGCAAAACCACTTCGACATCTTCAATAACTTCTATAAAAAGATTGCCAGGTTTATGGGAAATCAAACTGTACATATCGCTAATCCACCAACCGCTGCAAGCAAAACTCATTACGTGTTCGACAATGTTATCGTTGATGTTAAAACTTCGCAGCACACCCGAAATCACAAAGTAAGAGTGTTTTCAAACTTCGCCATCGTTCAGCAAAATTGTTTTTGCCTTGTAATGATGGGTTGCGATTTTATTCAAAAAGTGTTGTTGCTCTTGCAGCGAAAGAGCAATATGTTTTGATATATTGTCTATCAGTAAGACATTAAATCTCTTTTATTTTTTTTCGGGTAATAATTTAAAGGAAGCAGCTTTGAAACGATTATCCACGATTTTGCCTACCACTTCGGCTTTTCTGATGGACGCGCAAAAACCATTATCAGCGTGAGCGTCCCCGAAAGAATCAATAGAAGCACCATCTACAAAATACGGTTTGCCATCGATGCGAACAGCTAATTCACAGCCGTGTCCTTTCATTTTAAATTGACACTGACCACAGGAAGCTTCTACGATTTGAGTTTTGGATTGTTCTTTTTTGTCTTGTGCATTGACTAATATTACAGAAAAAAGGAATAGTAAGGAAAGTAATTTTTTCATATTTCAAAGTTTAATTTGCACTAAGATAGCTATTTTTTTGTTTACTGGAATTTTGTAAGCTAATTTGCGTGAGGGATAGCAGTGAAAATCCTTTTTCTTTTTTCTTTAAAAAGAAAAAGATTGCAACGGATAGCCCGACCCTTGTGGTCACGCCATACATTCGACAAGCTCAGTATGATAAAAAAGTTCCAAGTTTAAAATTGCTCTTAAACTTGAAACCTTAAACTTGAAATTATTTTAAATTAAGCTACCGCTTCTTTTATTCTGCGTAATGCTTCAGTCAATAAATCTTCGCTGGTGGCATAAGAAAAACGGATACAATCTGGATTTCCAAAGGCGTCACCGGTTACGGTTGCTACATTGGCTTCGCCCAAAAGATACATGGAGAAATCGTTGGCATCTTTGATGAATGTTCCTTTTAATGTTTTTCCGAAGAAAGAAGAAACGTCTGGGAACACGTAAAATGCGCCTTCAGGAACGTTAATTTTTATCCCTGGAATATCTTGCAGCAATCCTACCACTAAATCTCTACGGCTTTTGAATGCGGCAACCATTTCGTGAAGTACGCTTGGATCTGCATCTACGGCAGTAATCGTGGCACGTTGTGCGATTGAATTTGCTCCAGAAGTTACTTGTCCTTGTATTTTTGTACAGGCTTTTGCAATGAATTCTGGTCCGCCAATATATCCAATTCTCCATCCTGTCATAGCGAAAGCTTTTGCAACTCCGTTTACTGTGATGGTTTTTTCTAGCATTCCCGGAATAGATCCAATGCTGCAGAAAGTTCCTGAGAAATTGATATGTTCGTAGATTTCGTCGGCAACAACGTAAACATGTGGGTATTTTTCCAATACTTTGGCTAAAGCCGTTAATTCTTCTCTATTATATACAGAACCACTTGGATTACAAGGCGAACTGAACCACATCATTTTTGTTTTTGGGGTGATGGCCGCTTCTAATTGTTCTGGCGTGATTTTGAAATCAGTTTCTATTGAAGTTGGAACTTCTACAGGAATTCCACCTGATAATTTTACGATTTCAAAGTAAGAAACCCAGTAAGGTGCTGGCAAAATCACTTCGTCGCCGTCGTTTAACATTACTTGTGCAATGTTGTACAACGATTGTTTTGCTCCTGTTGAAACCACGATTTGTGATGGTTTGTAATCCAATCCGTTGTCTCTTTTGAATTTTCGGCAAATGGCTTCTTTCAAATCAGCATAACCTTCTACTGGAGAGTAAGTGCTGTAGTTTTCGTCGATTGCTTTTTTGGCAGCTTCTTTAATGAAATCTGGTGTGTTGAAATCGGGTTCACCCAAACTTAAACTGATAATATCTTTTCCTTGTGATTTTAATTCTCTGGCCAATGCAGCCATAGCTAATGTTTGTGAAGTAGCTAGATTGTTGATTCTGTCTGAAAGCGGATTGTTCATTAAATTGTAATTTTTGGTTTATAAAGGTGGTTGTGTGTTTTTTTCTATTATAAAGCAGGTTTCATTCCCAGTTCTTTCAAATGTTTGAAATGTGCGATAACAGCACTTCGGAAAGTTTTGTATTCGTAATAAGGCAAATTGCATTCTTGTGCTGTTTCTTTTACGATTTTAGAAATTTTGCCATAATGAACATGACTAATATTTGGAAAAATATGGTGTTCAATTTGGTGATTTAAACCTCCAGTATACCAATTTATGATCCAGTTTTTTGGAGCAAAATTAGTAGTGGTGAATAATTGATGAATTGCCCAAGTATTTTCGATTTCTCCGTTTTCGTTAGGAACAGGATTGGTGGTATCTTTTACTACGTGTGCTAATTGGAAAACTACGCTCAATATTAATCCCGCAGTGTAATGCATTAAGAAAAAACCAACAAGAACTTTCCACCAAGTGATTCCAATAAGCATTGGTAAAACAATCCAAATAGTGAAATAAATGGTTTTTGTAATTAATAAAGTAGTCCAAAGTATTTTTGGATTTTTGGCTTCACCATAAGACAATTTTCTTTTCAAATAGCTTCTCATCTGTCTAAAATCAGTTGTTATAGCCCAATTGAATGTCAATAGTCCGTACAAAAACACGGAATAATATTGTTGAAAACGGTGAAAACTATACCATTTAGCATCTTTGGTAAAACGGATGACTCTTCCGGCGTCAAGATCTTCATCGTGACCGGGAATATTGGTATAGGTATGATGCAAAACATTGTGTTGAACTTGCCAATTGTAGACGTTTCCAGCCAAAATATAGATGCTTCCTCCCATAAATTTGTTAATCCAATTAATGTTGGAATACGAACCATGATTGCCATCGTGCATCACATTCATTCCAACTCCAGCCATTCCAATTCCTATGACAATTGTCATTAGCAGGTAAGCCCAAAAAGGCAAATCTAATGTTAGGATTAAAAAATAAGGCGCAAGAAAAACGGTGAACATTATCAATGTTTTCACATAGAGTTTCCAGTTGCCCGTTTTTTGAATGTTGTTTTCTTTGAAGTAACTGTTTACTCGAGAGTTAAGCGTTCTAAAAAACTTCAGATTGTCTTGTTTGGCAAATGTGGGAGTGATGTCGTTCATCTTTGATTTTGATTAAGTTGCAAATATAATTATTAAAATTTTTCAATCTGTAAAATTGCGTTAAATATTCAAAACTAAAAACTGTACTTTTGTTAAAATTTTAATAGATGGACGAGATTATCAAGTATTTTCCCAATTTAACTGATATCCAAAAGAAGCAATTCGCAAAACTGGATTTTTTATACCACGACTGGAATGCCAAAATCAATGTGATTTCCCGAAAAGACATTGACGAATTGTACACCAAACACATTTTGCATTCGTTAGGAATTGCTAAAATCATCAAATTCGAGCCTGGAACTTTTGTTCTGGATGTGGGAACTGGCGGCGGATTCCCCGGAATTCCGTTGGCGATACTTTTCCCGGAAACGCGTTTTTATTTGATTGATGTCATTGCAAAAAAAATAAAAGTGGTTCACGCTGTCGCCGAAGCTTTGGAACTCAAAAACGTGAAAGCCGAACAAATGCGTGCCGAACTAGTAAAAGGCGATTTCGATTTTATCGTTAGTCGAGCGGTGACTAATATGCCGGATTTTGTATCTTGGATAAAAGATAAGATCAAAAAGAAAAATAAACACGAACTCAAAAACGGAATTCTCTATCTCAAAGGTGGCGATCTAACCGAAGAATTAGCGGCTTTCCCAAAAGCAACAGAATATAATTTATCTGATTTCTTTGAAGATGCCTTTTTTGAGACGAAGAAAGTGGTGCATTTGCCATTGAAGTTTACGGTTTAAGAATTCCCATTTTCACTATAAAACAAAACGTGATTTGATGTTTTTTATCTAAATTTGCTTAAACTTTAGAGTTGAATTAGCTGCAAATAGTAGTTAAAGTAATATAAATTTAAAATCAATCAATATGTTTACAACCTATCATTTGGATTCTGCGCAAGACATTAATACTGATATTTTAGATGCAATTAAAATTGCTTTTAAATCAAGACCTATTACGATTACTATTGAAGAAGAAGAAGATTTTGAGCTAGCCGAAGAAATGAAAGCTATTTTAGATGAAAGATTAAAAGCTGATGGAAGTGATTATATTTCCGCTGAGAAATCTGTTCGTCAGCTAAATGAAAAATATGGTTTATAAAATCAATGTTTGGCCTCGTGCTCAAAATGAAATTAGTAAGGCCATAGATTTTTATGCAATTCATAGCGTCGATGCGCCAAGTAATTTTATTATACAATTACAAAAAGGCTAAAGAATCTTAGGTATAAATCCTTTTTTTAGAATTTACTACCAAGAAGTAAGAGCAGTAAAACTTAAAAAATTCCCTTATTCCCTTTTCTACACGATTGACGAGAATAAAAGTTGTGTTCGCATTCTTTCTTGTTTTCATAGCAAAAGAAATCCTAAAAAAAGACCTTAAAATTTTTGAATTAACAAAAACTTGATGCACTTAAATCAATTCTCAAATTTGTCATTCCTGACAATATTGGATAAACAAAACCCCACAAAAACTCAAAATATTTGAATTCTTGTGGGGTTTAAATTTTAAATCATAAATCACAAATCGTTAATCTGCAATCATAAATCTGTGTTTCCCAAAAATGGATATCTATAATCTTCCGGAGTTACAAAAGTTTCTTTGATAGTTCTTGGAGAAACCCAACGCAACAAATTCAATACCGATCCTGCTTTGTCGTTTGTTCCCGATCCTCTGGCTCCGCCAAAAGGTTGTTGTCCAACAACGGCTCCAGTTGGTTTGTCGTTGATGTAAAAATTACCTGCTGCATTTTCTAAAACCTTCATCGCATATTCAATGGCATAACGGTCTTGGCTCAAGACAGCTCCCGTCAAAGCATATTCAGACGTTGAATCCACTAAAACTAGGGTTTCTTCCCATTTAGCATCTTCGTAAACATAAATTGTTAATACAGGTCCGAATAATTCGGTTTCCATTGTAGTGTATTTAGGATTTGTCGTCACAATAACGGTAGGTTCTATGAAATAACCAACAGATTTATCGTAGTTTCCACCGGCAATGATTTCGGCATCAGCATCTTTTTTAGCTTGATCAATAAATCCGGCTAGTTTGTCAAATGAACCTTCTGAAATTACTGATGAAACAAAATTAGTGGTGTCTGCCGGAGATCCCATTTTCATAGAAGCTAAATCGGCTACTAATTGTTTTTTTACTTCAGGCCATATTGATTTTGGTATATAAGCTCTTGAAGCGGCAGAACATTTTTGTCCTTGGTATTCGAAAGCGCCTCTTGAAAGTGCTGTAGCAACTTGGGCAGGAATTGCAGAGGAATGAGCAACGACAAAATCTTTACCGCCAGTTTCACCAACAATTCTTGGGTATGATTTGTATCTGCTGATGTTTTGTCCAATTTTCCCCCAGATATCATTGAATACGCGTGTTGAGCCCGTGAAATGGATTCCAACAAAGTAAGAACTTGCAAGAAGGGTTTCGGTAATCATAGCAGAATTACCATAAACTACATTGATAACTCCGTCTGGTAATCCCGCTTTTTTGAAAACTTCCACGATAACATTGGCGGAATAGATTTGTGTGGCACTTGGTTTCCAAACGACTACATTTCCCATTAATGCTGGAGCAGCTGGTAAATTCCCTGCGATTGCCGTAAAGTTAAATGGTGTAATTGCATAAACAAATCCTTCAAGCGGTCTGTGCTCTAGTCTGTTCCAAACGCCTTCTGATGAAGCAGGTTGTTCGGCATAAATTTGGGACATAAACTGCACATTGAAACGCAAGAAATCTATAAATTCGCAAGCGGCGTCAATTTCTGCTTGATGCACTGTTTTTGCTTGGGCAATCATTGTTGCTGCGTTGATTTTTGCGCGGTAAGGTCCAGCAAGCAAATCGGCGGCTTTTAAAAAGATGGAAGCCCGGTGTTCCCAAGATAAATTAGCCCATTTTATTTTAGCTTCTAATGCTGTAGAAATCGCCTTTTCTATATGTTCTTTATTAGCTTCGTGATACTGTCCTACCACATGTTTGTGGTCGAAAGGAGGATTTATTGATTTGGTGTTTCCAGTGCGGATTTCTTCTGCTCCAATATATAAGGGAACATCGACTGTTTCGCTATACATTTTCTTGAAAGTGGCTAGAACTTCTTCTCTTTCAGGACTTCCTGGAGCGTAGGATTTAACGGTTTCGTTAAACGCTTTTGGGACGTTGTAAATTCCTTTTGGCATACTAGATAGATTTTAATTATTATCAAAAAATGAGCCGTAAAGGTAAGTATAATTCGCCAATTGGTCGGTTGGGATGGGTATTAAAATTTTGCCAATTTGGTAGGGCATTAATTCAAGGCAAATGGTGCACACAAACGAAATGTTGGAACAATAACTTTGAAGGTTTTTGTGGTGGTAAAATTAATCATATTAAAAAATCCTTTCATCGCACCATAAGGAGATGACAACAAACAACCGGAATTATAAGTGTGAGATTCTCCTGGTTTCAAAACAGGTTTTTTGCCAATTACGCCTTCGCCATCCACAATTTCCCTGTTACTAAGGGAATCGAAAATTTCCCAGTGGCGCGAAATTAATTGCACGGAATCTTTGCTGTAGTTTTCAATCGTGATTTCGTAACTGAAGGCAAAATGAATCTTGTAGTTTTTGAAGTAAGTACCTTCAAAACTAGTCAAAACCGATATTTTTATACCTCTTGTTATTTGTGAAACCATAGCAATGTATTATAAATGAGTTTAATGATTGCAAATTTACAAAAAAAAAGAGTTAGGTGTACTGTTTTGAAAAATGTTTTTTTTTGGCATTCATAAAAACATATAAACCTCAAAAAAATTATGGTATAATGCCGATTTAGTATAAAAAAAGTTTGAATTTTATCAAACTATAATGAAATCACAATCGATATTAGTTGGTAATAATAGTTGAATTTGCAGTGGCTTTTCCAATAACTCGATCATAACGGTCAATATTTTCGCGATAATATACCAATATGGAATAATCATTCTCAGTTTGCCAAAAATTGCCGTCTATTGCCTTTTCAGCATCGATATTTCCTTTGTTGTCCGCCACCTGATATTGGTAATTTGTAAATCCTTGTTTTATTAAAACGGCTTTTTCATAAATATTTTTCTGGGCATTAAAATCCATTTTATATTCGGGAGACAAACTGTAATTATTAAACAGTCCTGTTACAAAAACGCCTTTATTTGCGATAAAGGCTGGAGCCGAAAGACTAAAATAAACCCAAGCATAATCTGCTTCAATTTCATTATTTTCTGCTCTTATATTGCGAACCACGAAATTTCCGTTGGCATCAAATGTCATAGAATAAGGATAATTCGCCCTAGCATTATTAGTATACAAATTAGAATTATAGATGCCATTGCTTGAATCTATTCGCGACACATTATTACTGGCAGCTCTGATGTCATTGTTGTCAAAATATAAAAATTCGTTTCCAGCCCAAAATTGGGTTTGGGTGTCATATCTATAAATCAACTCATTTCCTATGGTGTATTGTGGCGCTATGTTTTTGATAGCCGTATTAAATTGTCCATTTTGAAGCAAAACCACTTTTACGTTTTTTAAAGGATTTTGAAAATTGATGACAAGTGATTTTACGGAAAATTCAATGTTGTGTTTGTATTCTAAGTTGTTTGCGGTTCTGGCACGTCTAATCTGGATGGGAACGGTGACTAAATCTTCATAAAGAATGAATTTTCGAGACAACACAACATCTTTATTCTCGTCTAAAATTTTTAAGACATAATTGCCGCTAATGCGCAATTGGGTAAACTGGTTTGGAATGGGTAATTTGTAGTGCGAATAAATTTGCAAGGCATTAATGGAATTATAATATTCTTGAATTCTTTGTCCGTCAAAACCTTTTAAATACTCGTTTTTAGGGATATTCGTTGGAATCCAATTGTAATCACAATGGACGATTTCGTAATAATAGTCGGCTTCATTCCCAAACAAATCATCAAATTGAAATTGGAAACTGGAACCAAATTCGAATATGGGAACCACATTTTCATTGTTTTGTACAAAAGTTGCCGTTTTGATGTTATAAGGTGGAACAACCTCTACTTCTGTTTGTGCAACAGCCGAAGTGACAATAAAAATCAATGCTATTTTTTGAAAGAAGGAAACAAGCATAATGGTATAATTGTTAAATGGTAAATGGTAAATATAACGAATTATGCTTTGCTAAATTTATGCCAGAATATAATTTGATAAAGCAATTTTTATTTAAAACAAACCGGGATAATTTCACCTTTGGCCAAGCAGTATTTTTCTACCAATTCAGGAGCAATTTTATTCGTATAATCTTCTTCAATTACGGTAAAACCAATGCTTCTTAATTTGTCAAAATAATCGCGACCATAAATGCGAACGTGGTCATATTGCCCGAAAATTGCTGCGCGTTCTTTTTGGTCTGTGATGGAATCATCGGCAAATGTTGTTTCTCTTTTTAAGTCTTGCGGAATTTGAAGGATCGCCATTCCTCCCGGTTTCAAAACTCGGAATAATTCCTGCATTGCTTTAGTATCATCTGGAATGTGCTCTAAAACGTGGTTGCAGAAAATTATATCATAGGAATTATCTTGGAAAGGCAAGTCACATATATCGGCTTTTACATCTGCAAGAGGCGAAAATAAATCGGTTGTGGTGTATTCTATGTTTTTTTGATTTCGGAATAATTTATAAAAGGCTTGTTCTGGTGCAAAATGCAAAACTTTCTTTTTTTCTTTGGAAGCAAAAAAAGTAGTTTCATTTTTTAAATATAACCACAACAAACGATGTCTTTCCAGCGAAAGTGTACTTGGCGAAAGCGCATTGTTTCTTTGTTTTCCGTAACCATAAGGCAAAAACATACGGAAACTTTTCCCATCAATTGGGTCAGTGAATTTATTTCCTTTTAAGGCTAAAGCAAGTAGCGGACGAGCAACATAGCTCATTCTGATTAATAAGGGACGAGGAATGGTGTTGAGTATGAGTTTGAATGCTGATTTCATTATAATTTTATAAATTTAAACACAGATTTCACAGATTTTCACAGATTTAATTATAATATAACTCGTTTGTACTTTAGACTATCTTCACCAAAATTAATTAGCAGCCCAATTTTATTTTTAGAGGCTGCAAGATAATTTAGAGTTTGTTTTATTTCAGTACTTGACAATTGCTCAATAGCTTTTAATTCTAAAATAATTTCATCATAAACCGTAAAATCAGAAAAATAATATCTTGGCAATATTATTTCTTTGTATTCAATGTTGTATTTTTTTTCTCTTTCGTAAGGTATGTTATTGGACTTAAATTCGTATTTGAGAGCATCTCCATACACATTTTCACCGTGTCCTTTTCCAAGAATTTTATGAACTTCCATACACAAACCTATAACTTTCTAAGTCTCCTCTTTTAAATAAAATTCTTCCATAATAAATCTGTGAAAATCTGTGAAAATCTGTGTTGTTTTTATTTCTTTGTGAATCTTTGTGAAATTATTTATATTATAAAAGGAGTTTTTCTAAACTCATCTTCCTCATTACTCACAATTCCCAATGCTTTATAAACATAAGCAAAGGTTGATAATATTTCAGGTTTTCCGTCAATAATGGCTACATCGTGTTCAAAATGCGCACTTGGTTTTCCGTCAGCAGTAAGTATTGTCCAGCCGTCTTTGAGTTGTTTTATATTTTTAGTTCCCAAATTAATCATAGGTTCAATGGCAACGACCATTCCTTCGACGAAAAGTTTTCCGCGACCTCTTTTTCCATAATTGGGCATTTCGGGATCTTCGTGCATTACTTTTCCAACTCCGTGTCCTACTAATTCTCGAACTACACCATAACCGTGACTTTCAGTGTATTTCTGGATGGCATTCCCTACATCTTCGACACGATTTCCTGCTTTAAATTCGCGGATTCCAACGTATAAAGATTCTTTAGTTACTTGAAGTAATTTTTTAGTTTCTGGTGAAACTTCGCCAATCTCGAATGAATAGGCGTGATCGCCATGGTATCCATTTTTGAAAGCACCGCAATCTACTGAAATGACGTCGCCACTTTCTAAGGGTTTGTTGTTTGGGATTCCGTGAACTACCTGGGCATTTGGACTCATGCAAAGTGAGTTTGGGAAACCGTATAATCCAAGAAAACTTGGTACTGCTCCGTGGTCACGAATGAATTCTTCGGCTAATTTGTCTAGGTATAAAGTGGTGACTCCTTCTTTTATTTCTGAAGCAATCATTCCTAATGTTTTTGAAACTATTAAAGCACTTTCGCGCATCAATTCAATTTCTGCTCTTGTTTTTTGGATAATCATTTTTCTAATTCTAAGTTTGCAAAAGTAACT
>Ga0209702_10008825_pt1 | contig 11530 bp, 9 predicted proteins | sample FRY01_FD_187210 | JGI IMG/M metagenome (GOLD analysis project Ga0209702, IMG submission 187210) | Freshwater microbial communities from Lake Fryxell liftoff mats and glacier meltwater in Antarctica - FRY-01 (SPAdes) (version 2) | ecosystem: Environmental > Aquatic > Freshwater > Ice > Glacier... | reverse complement strand
CGGACAGCCAAATCCGGCCGGTCCGTTCGATGAACTGCAAATAGGCCGCACAGGTTGTGGGATAGGCGGCAATGCGAAATTCGCCGATCTGCGCGCTGTGGCCGGGGGCCGAGTTGGGGTGCAGATCGCCGCCCATCCGATAAGTGCCGGCAGGAATACGGATCAGCCGGTCAAGGGTGCGGGGGTCGCCCAGCCGTGCCAGCGCCTCACCGGTGCGGCGGCGCAGCGCGGGAACGATACCCCCCGTCTCTGCCACCCGCGCCAGCGCGCGCGCCAGATCGGGCGCCTGTAGGGCGCCGACCGCCGTCAGATCGGCTGCGGCCAAAACCAGCGCCAGACGCCCTGTTGCCGCAAGAGCCTGCGCCAGCGGCTGCGCCTTGGGCGGCGCGATCTTGCCGGTCAAGCTTTGCAAGGGGCCCAGCCACCGCTCGGGCTGTGCGACGACATGGGCGGTGATATCTTCGGGGGACAGGGCGGCCAGCGTTTCGGCATCGCGCACCTCGCGCAGCCAACCGTGCGAGACGGGCAGCGCCGCCGCCTCGTGCAGATTCAAGGCGCGCCCCTCGGCAAGGCCAAGCGCCCAGAGACCGGGCTCGACCCAGTCCTGCGCAAACGGGTCGCGCAGGCCATGGGGGTCAAGGGCGCGCTGCCGCTCGGGACTGGGCAGTGGTAAAAGCGCATGGCTGCGCAGGTTGGGATGCAGGCGCATCGCCTCAAGCGGGCGGCGCGCACTCAGGATCAGCAGTCGGGTGTCGGGCGTGCCCTCAAGCCACGCCATCGCCGACCGGATCAGCGCCGAAGGGTCGGGCTCATGCTCCAGCGCGTCCAGGATCAGCAGGACCGGGCCGGCCAGCCCTGCCGCCTCGGCCAGCATCGCGACCCCTTGCCCCGGCTCCGAAAGCCGCACCTCGGGCAGACCGGCATCCCAGACCTGAGCCATTGCCAGACCTGCGGTATTGCGAACCGCCGCGCAGGCCAGACCACCGGGGCTGTCCAGAGCATCGCCCTGCCCCGCCCGTGCAATCGCCCGCACGATGTGACGCGCCAGCGTGGTCTTGCCACCACCGCACGGCGCGTGCAGCAACTGCGCGCTGTACATCGACACCATCTCGAACGCGGTGAACTGCACGGGCGCCTGTGGTGTGCTGACGGTTTCGTCAAAGGCGCGCAGGCCTTTTGCGGCGCGGTCTTCGTGGGTAAACGCCACCAGCCGGGGCAAAGGAACGCTCAGGGTGCGCCCATCGGCCAGCATCGCCAGATCGGTCATTTGAACAGCGCCGCCACTTCGGGGTTGTGGAACCGCTGGATCTCGATGGCATACCCTGCCGGATCCTCAAAGAAAAAGTGCTCGCAATAGGTGCCGCGCAGAATGTCGGACATGCCGTTGACGCCGGCGCCCTTCATCCTGGTGTGCCAGCCTGCAACATCCTCGCTGACGACAGTAAGCAGCGTGGCGCTGTGCGGCTGATGCTTCAGATGACCCCTGTTGCCATCGACAATACCGAAGTAGGCCTGTCCCGCGATGCGATAGATCCGGGCAAGCCCCTGATCCAGAACCAGTTCAAAGCCCAGCACATCTTCATAGAAGGGGGCGACAGTGTGGATGTCCTGATAATAGTAGAACGTGATCGCACATTCCTTGAGCATGACCGATAGCCTTTCGTGGCGCCCAGCGGGCCGAGTGTTCAGGCGATCCTGAGGATCCCTTTGTGATCAAGAGAAAGCCCCTGCACTTCGGGCGCATGCGCCAGGCAGAGAACGGGATGAACCAGATAGACCCAGGGCGGGCTGGCCTGTAGCCGGGCAAGCACCGCACCGTATGCGCCCGCGCGCGCGGTGTCGTCGCTCAGGTGGCGGGCGGTGTCAAAGGCGGTGTCGACACTGCTGTCTGTCACGCCCTGCCACCAGACGGCGCGGCTGAGGCTGCTGATCTTGTCGTCCAGAACCCGGAACGTGCTGTGGGGCGAACTGTCAAAGATTGCGGCGTCACCCATCTGTTTCTGGCCCAGGTCGCGGGCGTATTGCGGGCGGTCCTCGGCCAGATCGATACGGGTTTCAAAGCCTACGTCGTTCCACGCCTGCGCCATGAACTGTGCGATCTCGGGGGCACGCTCGGGCATGTGGGTGGGCGTGCGCAAGACAATGTCGCGGGGGCCATCCGTCGCCGCAAGCAAGCGGCGCGCCTCTTGCGGATCATGGCGCAGCGGGACAAGGGACGCCTGTGCATGGCCAAAGTGCCACGGGCTGACGATGGTATCGGCGGCAATGGCCAGCCCGCCCATCACCTCGGCGATCAGCCGCGAACGGTCAATCGCCAGATTGGCCGCAAGCCGCGCCCGGGGGTCGCGAAACGCACCCGCGAACCCGTTCAGATAGGCCATGACCGAAAGGGTGGCAGGCTGTTCGATCCACCCAAACCCGGCAAGCGCCCGGCGCGGCACCGCCAGCCGCTCCAGATGGGTGGCGGCCTGAACCTTGCCCGAGATCAGGGCGGCAAGCCGGTCCTCGGCCAGCGGCAGGGCAACAAGGCAAACCTCGCGGCCATCGGCCGTGCGGCGCAGAACCACCTGCTGCCCGGGCGAAAAGCTCTGCACCTGCCAGGGGCCTGTCCCGATGACGGGGCGGCCCTGGGCATCTTCCTTGGGCAGATAGAATTCCGACAGGATTTCGGGCAGATCGGGGAACGGGCGCGGCGTCGAGATGTGCAGCACGGCGCCATCGGCCTCGATCTGCGCCCCTTCCAGGTAGCGCGCATAGGACCACGGCATGCCGAACATGTCACGCGACCCCAGAATGCGGTCGATGAAACGGGCCGCGTCCGCGGCCATCACCGGCGTTCCGTCGTGATACGTCTTGCCATCGGGCAATCGCAGAGACCAGCGGCAGCCGCTGGAATCGCAATGCCATTGCGAGAACAACCCGGCGCCGATCCTGCCGTCGTGCCAGCGCAGCATCGGCTCAAGCACCAGTGATTTGAGCGTCAGGATCCCGGTATCGTCGGTCACCCGGTTGGCGGGCAGGAAATCGACCTTTTCAAGGGCGATGGTCGGGATGGGCGCATGTGTCATGCGATTTGACTCCGGCGGCGGGGATTGAACCAGTCAGCCATCGCATCCCCGATCAGGTTGAAGGAAAGCACCGCCAGCAAGATCGCAAAACCAGGCCCTAGCGCAGTCCAGGGGCTAGAGCGTGCAAAGGCCAGATTGGCCGAAACATCCGCGCCCCATTCCGGCATCGGCGGTTGCGCCCCTAAACCCAGAAAGCCGAGGCTGGCGGTTTGCAAGATCGCGCTGCCCACGTTCAACGAGGCCTGCACCAGCAACGGACCGATGGAATTGATCAGCACATAGCGGATCAGGATCTGCCTGCGCGGCAATCCCAGCGCATGGGCCGCATCGACATACAACCGCGATGAAACGGCCAGCGCCTGCGAGCGGGCAACGCGGGCGAACTGGGGCGCCAGCGTGATAGCCACGGCGATCATCGCATTCTCAAGGCTGGGGCCAAAGGCGGCGGCCAGCGCAATCGCCAGCACCAGCGCCGGAAACGACAGCATCGCATCGACAATGCGCATGATCAGCGTGTCGACAATACCGCCGGTGAACCCGGCCAGAATGCCGAAGAAAACCCCGGTGACAAAGGCGATACCGACGACCAGAATACCGATTGCCAGTGTATAGCGCCCCCCATGCGCGATGCGCGAAAGCATGTCGCGCCCGAAACTGTCAGTGCCCAGCCAGTGCCCGGGGCCGGGCGGCAAGAGCTTGGCGCCCATATCGATTGCCGTGGGCGATTGCACGAAAAACGGCCCGATGATCACCCCGACAAGAAGCAGGGCCAGAATGCTGCAGCCGACGGCGGCCAATGTGTTGCGCTTTAGAAAATGGATCAGGGCGTTCACTGCGGCCTCTCCTCAGGTCATCTTGCGGCGCACGCGCGGGTCAAGCAGGGCATAAAGCACATCGACCAGCAGCGACGTCAGCATGAACAGCAGCGCAAACACCAGCGTTGTCCCTTGGATGACCCGGATAATCGCGGTTCCGGATCGCCTCGAACATGAACCGCCCGATGCCGGGCCAGGAAAAGATCGTCTCGGTCAGGATCGCGCCGCCCAGCATTTCGGCAAACTTGAGCCCGACGACAGTGATGGCGGGCAACAGCGACGTGCGCAGCGCGTGGTTATAGATCACCTCGCGGCGGCTCAGCCCCTTGGCGCGGGCGGTGCGCACATAATCCTCGCCCAGCGTCTCCAGCATGGCCGCGCGCACGAACCGCCCGATGGTCGCGGCCAGAAAGGCGGCCAGCACGGTCACCGGCAAAATCATGTGCGACAGCACGCTTGTCACCGCCCCCGGTTCGCCCGACAGCCAGGCGTCGATCAAGGCAAACCCGGTGACATGATCCACGAACAGATAGCTTGACATGCGCCCCGAGACCGGCAGCCAGCCCAGCCAGGACGCAAAGACCAGTTGCAGCAGCAGCGCCAAAAGAAACGCCGGCATTGATACCCCGGTCAGCGAAACGATCCGCACCACATGGTCGAACGCCGAATTCGCCCGGGTGGCCGACAACACACCGATGGGAATGCCGACGACAATCGCCACCAACACTGCGGCAACCGAGATTTCCAGCGTCGCGGGCAGGCGCAACAGCACCTCGGACAAGACGGGTTCACCAGACTTGAGCGACGTTCCAAGATCGCCCTGAGCCAACCCGGTCAGATAATGCCAGAACTGCAACAAGGCGGGTTCATCAAGGTTGAGCTGTGCGCGCAATGCGGCGATCTGGGTATCGGTGGCCCCCGGGCCCAGCAGTGTCGTGGCCGGGTCGCCCGGAATCAGCCGCACCAGCGAGAACACGATGACCAGCACCAGCGCAAGCACCGGAACAAGCGACACCAGGCGACGGATGAGGAAAGCAAGCATTCGGTTCCAGTCGGGGGCGATGCACCGGCCCGGGTGTCTTTGGGCCGGTGCGTTTCACATGAGGTTTGGCGCGCTCAGTTCTTGGAGACGCTCCAGTATTCGTTCAGCGGGGGCGCGCTGTTGATCACCAGACCGCTGATGTTCGAGCGGGCAAAAACGATCAGTTTGGGGCTGAAAAGAAAGGCCCCCGGCACGAATTCAACGATTTCCTTCTGGATCTCGCTGTACAGCGCCTTGCGCTTGTCCATGTCGGCCGCACCCTGAGCCATCAGGATTTTCGAGTCCAGATCAACGTTTTCCGGCATCCGGAACGTCATGGCGCTGTCCTTGAGTGAGGACAGATACCCGATGGTGATGTGGGCATCGGGATCGTTGTACCAGGGCTGGCGGCCGTCCAGCGCCATCTGCCACTCGCCCGCGACATGCAGCGCGCGATAGGATGGGAATTCGGTCTGGGCGATTTCGACTTTGACGCCGATATCCGCAAGGTTGGCCTGGACAAAGGTTGCAACCGCACCCCACAGCGACCCCTGAAAGCTGTAAAGCTTTACGTTGAGATCCGCAGGGTTGACACCAGCCTCGGCCAGCAGGGCCTTGGCCGCTTCGGGATCATAGCTTGGCGCAAGATCCTTGACCGCAGGATCAAAGGCCCAACTGTTCGAGGTCAGCGGCCCGTACACCCGTTCGGCGGTGCCGCCAAAGACGCCGGCCAGCAGGCCATCGTAATCAATCGCTGAGGCGATGGCGCGGCGCACCCGGACATCGGCAAACGGACTGTCGGTCAACGAGTTGTTGAATTCCAGTTGCCGGATGATCTGCGACGGGCTTTCGATGATCTTGATGTTGGGATTCGACGCAAAGGCCGCCATCTCTTCGGTAGGAACCGCCGAAAGCTGGCCCGCCTGCTGAATGATGTCGACACCGCCATTTTCCAGCTCAAGACGGCGGGTGGAGGCCTCTGGGATGATCGTATAGATCAGCCGTGCAAGGCTTGGCGCGCCGCGGAAATAGTCGGGGTTTGCGTCCAGCACGACACGGGTATCGGCCTGATAGGCCCGGAATTTGAACGGGCCGGTGCCGACGGGGTTGGTGGCGAAACCCTCGCCAGATGCCGCAACAGCCGTCGGGCTGACGATTGCCGACTGCGGCTGCGCAAGAATCGACAGGAACGCCGGATAGGGCCGCGACAGGGTGAACACGACCTGCGAAGCCGAGGGTGTCTCGATACGCTCGATCAAACCCAGCGTCGCCTTGACATAGGGGTTCATGCCGACCGTGCGCTCGATCGAGAATTTGACGGCCTCGGCATTGAACGGCGTTCCATCGTGAAACATGACGCCATCGCGCAGGGTAAAGCCAAACGTCTTGCCATCGTCCGAGATGGTCCATTCGGTGGCAAGCCGGCCTTCCATCTGCGCGAAACCGGGCGCCGACCAAGCGACCAGGGTGTCGAACACGTTGAGGATGATTTCCGATCCGACCGGCTCGGCCTTGTTGATCCCAGGCTCAAGCCCGGCAGGGTCGGACGGAACGGCGATGACAAGCGTCGAGGCCTCCTGTGCGAAGGCACCGTGCGGCGCAAAGGGCAAACCGGCCAGCGCCAATGCGGCACCGGACAGGGCCCCGAAAATTCTGCGGGTTAATCTCATCTCTCGCTCCTGTGTGGGATGGGCCTTGGCCCTGTGGGTTGGCGAACAGTTCGCGTCATGCTGGTTCATGGAAAAGGCCCCCGCCTGACCGGGTTGGCAGGATCGTAGGTCCATTGCGACCACGATCCCGGATACATCGCGGCCTCGACCCCGACCGAGGCCAGGGCAAGCACGGTCACGGCCGCCGACATTCCGGCGCCGCAATACACACCGACGGATGCAGCGCCCGCCGCCCCAAGCCCGCGGTACATTTCCGCCAGCGTGGCAGCATCGGTAAACGTGCCCTCATCCATGAAGTTGTCGGGCGCGGGCGCGCTGAGGGCGCCGGGGATATGGCCGCGCTTTGGATCACCGCCCGCCTCGGGGCCGCCGATATAGTTGGGCCGGATCCGGGCATCCAGCAGCACACCATCGCGGATCACCGCCAGCGCGCCGTCAGCCTCAAGTGCAGGCATGTGGCCGGGGCTGAGCGAAATCGCGGATTTCGTCGCGAGTCCGGCATGATCCGACGTTTCGAACCCGGCCTTGATCCAGCCGTCCAGCCCACCGTCCAGCACCCGCACATCGCGCAATCCTGCCCATCTGAGTACCCACCAGACCCGCGCCGCAGTCATCGCGCGCTCGGCATCATAGACGACGATCGGCTGGTCGTGGGTCAGCCCCCACCGGCGCGCAGCGCGCTGAAGCGTCGCAATGTCGGGCAGGGGGCGCTGACCCAGTTCCGGGGTGCCGGATGCGGCGAAATCGGCATAGACATCCACATCGACCGCGCCGGGTATCCAACGGCCAAGCCGCGAAGATACGCCAGTGTAGGGGTTGACCGACTGCACCGCCAGGATCGCCGGTGGCTTGGCCGATGTCATCAGGGCCCGCAATGCGACCGGCGTGACAAGCACCCGGTTGCGAACGGCAGGGTCTGGATCGGACATCGACACGCCTGAGCTTCTTTCACGGTCTGATACATCAGCAGATATATTTGAACATTGACAACACAAACCGCATCAGCTGTAAATAGCCTTGTAGCTGCCCAGTGGTCTCCACATGCCCTTGCTTTCGGTTTCCCAACTGTCAGTCCGGTTCCGAACCCCAGATGGCTGGCGGACGGTTGTCGACGACGTGAGTTTTGATGTCGATGCAGGACAGACCCTGGCCGTGGTTGGAGAATCGGGGTCGGGCAAAAGCGTCACCGCGCTGGCAATCATGGGCCTGCTGCCCGAGGGGCTGGGCCGGGCCGACGGCACGGTCACGTTCGATGGCATCGACCTGCTTGGCCTTCCCGAGCGGCGGATGGAGCGGGTTCGCGGCAATGAGATCGCCATGATCTTTCAGGAACCCATGACATCGCTCAACCCGGTGCTGAGCGTCGGGCGTCAGATTGCCGAACCGATCGTTCGGCATCGCGGGCTGTCGCGTCGGGACGCGTTTGCCGAGGCGGTGCGCCTGATGGACCGCGTGCGCATCCCCGCAGCGGCCCGGCGCGCCAGCGAATATCCCCATGAAATGTCAGGCGGCATGTTGCAGCGCGTGATGATCGCCACGGCGCTGGCGTGTGCCCCCAAGCTGCTTATTGCCGACGAACCGACAACGGCGCTGGATGTGACGATTCAGGCCCAGATTCTGGATCTGATCAAAGAGTTGCAGGACGAGGACGGGATGGGTGTGCTGTTCATCACCCATGATATGGGCGTCGTCGCCGAAATTGCCGAGCGCACCGTTGTCATGTTCCGCGCCCGGACGATCGAACAGGGGCCGACCGAGCGGATCTTTGCGGCGCCCGGTGCCGAATACACCCGCCGCCTGCTGGCCGCAGCACCCCGGCTGGGCGAACTCAACGACAGCCCCCTGCCGAAACCCTATGAGAGTGTCGGCACGCCCACCGCTGCGCGCCGCGACACGGTCGAGCGTCACGCCACACCGCTGCTTGAGGTGCGCGATCTGGTCACACGGTATGATCTGCGCACTGGCATCCTGGGCAGGGTGCATGCACGGGTGCATGCGGTGCAAAACGTGTCGTTTGACCTTTTGCGCGGCGAGACGCTGGCCTTGGTGGGCGAGTCCGGTTGTGGGAAATCGACTGCCGGGCGCTCGGTGCTGCGGCTGACCGAGCCGACATCGGGCAGCATCACATTCGACGGGCGCGATCTTCTGACGCTTGACCGCAAGTCGCTTGTCCGCGAGCGGCAGGCCATGCAGATGATATTCCAGGATCCGTTTTCGTCGCTCAACCCGCGCATGCGGGTGGGCGATGCGATTGCCGAGCCGATGATAGCCCATGGCCTGTTGCCCAAGGCCGAGGCAAAGAACGAGGTGCTGCGCCTGCTGGAGCGTGTGGGTCTTGATCCGGCGATGGCCACGCGCTGGCCCCACGAGTTTTCGGGCGGACAGCGTCAGCGCATCTCGATCGCGCGGGCCCTCGGCCTGAAACCCCGGCTGATCGTTGCCGACGAAAGCGTCTCGGCGCTGGACGTCACCATCAAGGCGCAGGTCGTGAACCTATTGATGCAGTTGCAGTCGGATCTGGGCCTGACCTATCTGTTCATCAGCCATGACATGGCGGTCGTCGAGCGGATCAGCCACCGCGTCGCCGTCATGCTCTCGGGCGAGATCGTCGAGATCGGGCCGCGCGAACGTGTGTTTGGCAATCCGCAGCATGCCTATACCCGTCGCCTGCTGGCCGCTGTCCCGGCGCCGGATCCGGCGCGCCGCCTGACCCGGCGCAAACTTGATCCGACCGAGTTGCGCAATCCGATCCACCCCACGGGATTTTGCCCCCCGCGCCGCACCTATCACGAGGTTTCGCCAGGCCATCTGGTGATGCAATCCACCTGAACCCCCCCTTTCGCCGAGAGCCGCGAGATGGTTTGTGACAGCCTCGACCGGCGTCTTGCACGGCGGGACAAGCAGCTGCAGAAGTTGAATTGACAGTAACGTTGACAATGGTCCGGTGCCCGCAATGCCTTCGTTAACCACCCCCGACAGATCGGCCAGCGACAGCAACAAATGGCGTCGCTATGCCAGCGATGTCATTCCGCTGTGGGTGGCTGACATGGACTTTGCCGCCGATGTGCGGATCACGGATGCGATCCGCCAACGGCTGGACCACGGCGTTCTGGGATATGGCCGCGCCACCGATCCCCAGCGCGATGTCCTGGTGGATGCCATGCAGCGCGATTATGGCTGGCGGATCGAACCCGAATGGCTGGTGTTTCTTCCGGGGGTAGAACCGGGTTTCAACATGGCGCTGTCGGCCTTCACATCGCCCGGGCGCGGCGTAATGCAAGAGCTGCCGGTCTACGCGCCGCTGCGCGCCGCCCCCGGCCACTGGGGGCTGGAAGCGCATGAGATCTGGCAGCGCCCCACAGCGGGCCGCTGGTCTGCCGACCGGGCCGACCTGGAGACAGCAGCGGCGCGGTCCGATGCACTGCTGCTGTGCAACCCGCAGAACCCGACAGGCCGCGTCTACACCCGGGCCGAACTGACGTTTCGCGCAGAGTTGTGCCTGCGCCACGACATGGTTGTGATCTCGGATGAAATTCATTGCGGGCTGGTGCTGGACGGGCGGGCGCATATTCCCATCGCCTCGCTCTCGCCCGAAATCGCGCAGCGGTCGGTGACGTTGATGGCGGCTTCGAAAACCTGGAACATTCCGGGTCTGAAATGCGCCTTTGCGATTGTGCCCTATGCGGCCATGCGGGCGCGTTTCGAGGGCGCCAAGCGGGGCATGGTCGATAGCGTGAATGTTCTGGGGCTTGCCGGAATGTGTGCCGCCTATGCGCTTTGCACCGACTGGCGCACTGACGTGCAGGCCCAGCTCGGCGCCAACCGTGACGATCTGGGCGCGTTTCTGGCTGCACGGATGCCAAAGGCCCGGATGCTTGCGCCCGAAGCAGGGTTTCTGGCGTGGATCGATTTCACCGCGTTGAACCTGCCCGGCCCTGCCGCCGAGTTCTTCTTGCGCAACGCGCGGGTCGCGCTCAGCAGCGGCCTTGACTTTGGCGCCGGGCTGGACGGCTGGGCGCGGTTGAACTACGGCTGTGCCCCCGCATTGCTCGCGGCGGCGCTGAACCGAATGGCAGCCGCGCTGCCCGCTGGAAACGCATGAAAGACCCGAAATGACCACAGCGGCGAAATCAACGACCATGTGCAGCGGCAAGCAGCAATCCCTGACAGATCGGGCCTATGTGCTGTTGCGCGAGGAAATCATCACCTGCACGCTGCGCCCGGGCACCGAAATCGGCGAGCAGGATCTGGCATTGCGGCTGACGATGAGCAAGACGCCGGTGCGCGAGGCCCTGGCGCGGCTGACCCTGGAAGGCCTGGTCGAAGCATTTCCCAGGCGCGGATACCGCATTACGCCTGTCACGCTGAAAGACATCACCGACATATTCACGGTGCGCAAGGCGCTGGAATGCGCGGCGGCCGAGCTGGCCGCGGTTCGGATGAGCGACGACGACCTTGACGCGCTTGAGGCAATGGCAAATCACACATATCGTCACGACGTGTCGGTTCCGGTGCTGGAATTCGTCGATGCCAACAAGACGTTCCATGTCGCCATCGCACAAGGCGCCCGGGTGCCCCGGTTGGATGCGCTGATCCGGGGCTATCTTGAAGAGTGTTCGCGGCTGTTTTATCTGGGCGCCACGATCCGCGATGTCACCCCCGAAACGCAGGGCGATCACGGGCGCATTGTCAAATCCCTGCGCAAACGCGACCCTGCTGCCGCCCGCGAGGCCATGGCGCAGCATACGGAAAACACCCGGAGGGGGCTGTTGAACGCACTGATCTCAAACGAATCCTCATCCCTCGCGCTCTAGGGTCAGGACACGTCCTTGTCTCATGGCCAGAACATCACAGTAGCGGCGACGGCGACGGCTGGGCGCAAGCAGTTTGGTCATCAAAACCCCCGCAAGTTCGGGTGCTTGAACCATGTGGGCACGAATGCCACAAGCCGATCAA
>Ga0209702_10008824_pt1 | contig 11530 bp, 11 predicted proteins | sample FRY01_FD_187210 | JGI IMG/M metagenome (GOLD analysis project Ga0209702, IMG submission 187210) | Freshwater microbial communities from Lake Fryxell liftoff mats and glacier meltwater in Antarctica - FRY-01 (SPAdes) (version 2) | ecosystem: Environmental > Aquatic > Freshwater > Ice > Glacier... | reverse complement strand
TAGTGAGAGTTAAGAGAATATTTTTAGGTGACGGCCTCTTACTATAAACCATATATCCTACTGGGATCATTGCAGATACTATTGCCCATATAAGCATCCACCAGTTACTCATACTAGCAAACATAGTGTTGTAATACTGATGGTTGACCATAAAGTTACTCAAGATAGATCGTCAACCGATGAAAACAACTAAAGCAATAAGAGCGAGAAAGATTTTTTGTTTCATATGTTATAGGTATTAAATAAAAAATATATACATATTATCTATTGTTATCCAAGGCGCTTTCAATAGGTTTATTGCGTTTGTTATCCATACAATCTATCTCATGAAAAAAATTATACAATTTCTTCCCTACTCGCATCATATCCACACCTGAGGGCTTGAAAAAATAGCGCAAACTATTAGCGATGGACTCAATAAAGAATCACAATTTTCATGTCTGAACATAGCAAGTGATATCAGAAGATGACATGCCGAACCACTAGAAGATTTTAAAACAGATACGTTGTTCATCCCATCGTTTGATCTCGTATACAATTTTCCTATACCAAAGTTTTGGACAAAGGCATTTTGGAGCACAATACAAAGAATAAAAGAATACAAGCCTGATAGTATCCAAACACACACAAGATTTTTTGTCCAGTCAATGCTAGGCTGAATAATTGCAAAGTGGTTATGATGCAAATGGGTACATATCGAGCATGGATCAGGTTTTGTGACTGGTTATCCTTGGTACATTAAAATATGTGCACGATTATTTGATCGGACTATTGGACTCTGGATATTTCGTCAATGTGATACGATTGTCACCATTAGTCAGTCACACAGAGCCTTTATCAAAAAATTTACCACCAAAGAGCCAATTGTCATCTATAATCCTATCGATTATATCCCTAAAGCGAGGATAAAGAATACTATCCCTCACATAGGTTTTGTTTGAAGTCTCTTAGCTCGCAAGGGTGTTGATACTCTTATAAAAGCGCTCAAAAAAATTGAACATACAAAACGAACTTGTACAATTGTAGGTGATGGAGCAGAAAAGAAATGACTAGAAGCCTTAGTAAATCAACTTAAATTGGATGATCGTATTCGTTTTGTCTGAGCAGATGATAGGGCAAATTGGTTACATAGGTTTGATATATTTGTCAATCCTAGTTATCAAGAATGACTACCAACGACTGTCGTGGAGGCATTGATCGCTGGATGTGTTGTGGTGGCGACCGATGTTTGAGGGACGAGAGAGATAAGTGATTGAGAAGATTTGATCCTTATACAATCCTGATCTATTGCTATGCTATCTAAAAAATTAGCAGGTATATTAAAAAATTCCATAAAATCAGCATCAATAATGAAAAAATTTCTTCCTACTCTAGCATTATCACAATATACTGCCCTCTATAAGGAAATTATTCACTGAAAATAAATTCATTATAATCCAATCATGTTCAATTTAAACTAATATTTTTGTGGTTTTTATATACATACCACATTCACTGTACATATCGCACTGCTACTTTAAATTTTTTGTATGACATCATATCAAGTAATCATAATACAGTTGTCGTCCAAAAGTATCACACATATGACAGATTAAATTCTTTAACAAATAAGAATCTATGAATGATGTTTTGCATTATTTTTGTCTTGGGTGGAATGGAACGAATTGGTGATTCATGATGAATAATTTTTGCATTTGGCAGATAATGCAAAGTATTGGGATACTTTTTATGGATCGCATATGACAAGAAGACATCCTCCATAAGAGAATATTTTTGAAAATGTTTTGGAAATTGGAATCATTCGTCAAATAAGGATCTATGGAAAAACATAGCACAACCACTACATCGTTCTACTGTTTTTATCCTTTTTGGCTGAGACAAAAACATTGCATTGAATCATCCGCTCGTTACAAATTGTTCATCAAATTTATTACTTCCTGTCATCAAGAAAAATCATATTTTTTTTGGAAGATTAATAGAACGAGTTGGTGTATCTATATTTAAAACTCATCATTTTGGATGATATTCATCAATATATGATGCAAGAGTAGAAAGACAATCCTTGGCAAGTGTTACATCATCATCAAGAAACAATACAATATCAGTGTCTGGAGGTATTTTTGTTATTCAAAAATTTCTTGCCTTTGAACCAGACTGAATAGATATATGATAATATGTAATATTACTCTTATTAAATCCCTGTAATGCTTTTTTCGTGTCATCACTATCTGATTGATCAACAACAATTATTTTATATGGCAATAGAGAAGACTCAAAAATACTATCAATAGTTTTTTCTATGTCTTTAGGGCGATGTAGTGTCGGAATTATGATGGATATTTTAATCATTATATTTTTATTCGTTCAGGAGGAATTAAATCACTTATATCAAGAGGACTATCATATCGTTTTTTAGGAGAAATAACAATCTTATTTAGATTCTTATTGAGATAAGCTCATCGCCAAGAGAATGTACTATTACATATAATATTATGTTTACAGTATGACATCATTATCATATCTTTATAACTACTTAATCAGGTATTGTGCTCTACATAGTTTATTTTGTCATCTTGAATATTCTCTTTACACCATTTAATATCATTAGAGAACACATAAAATATTGGATTCTCAATTTTAGATTTTATATAATTTATTGCATTATAATAATATGATATTGGAATTATAGTGTGCCAATATTTTCCTGACATATGTATGGTTGATAATGTTACTTTTTGGAAATCTCATCTACGAATATGTATTGATACTGATTGCTCTTCTTTCATGTTTTTTATATATTTACTACTGAATTCATCAACAACATCTATTGGAGTTATTTCTTCTAATATCATATTTTTAATATGATCAAAATATTTATATGATTGCCGATATCCTATGTAATATAAATCTTTATCTTTCCCAGACATTAGACTTTGATTGTAATTATACCGATGAGAATTGATTCACAATTTATCTCACACTATATTGTATCGATTTCTTTCACAAATTATGGCATTATTTTTTTTACCCTTTTTAACAAAAGATCATGATATATTAAATTTACTAATATCAATATCGCGATGAGTATTGAGTACGATTGTATCTAAAAATAATTCTTGATGATTTTGCAAAGATAGAGCACGACCAAATGCATATTGGAATAATTGATTTCATAGCTGTCAATTGAGTTGGATGATAGACATTAAATATTCTTATTGATAAATATTGCATCTTGCTGCAGTGGTTGTCAATTGTCTGGATTTCCAGCTTGTTCAAGAGATCAACTATATATAAATCATCTTCTATATAATCGATCATAAGCTTCATCAAATAATTTCTGTGATTTATATAACTCTACAAAAGATAGTTCTATAACAACAATTTTCACTCTTTTAATAAATTTTTCTCATCATTTCAAGACATTAAGTTCATATCATTGGACATCTATTTTCATCATAATTCATCACTGAAGATCTTTTTCAGAAAAAATAGAATCAAGAGTATCTATATAGATTGATTGATCGTACGAAATGCTGTAATGATAAATAGATTTCCCTTCTTTTCAAATATCCAACAAAGAAGAACTATCGTCGTGATCATAGATATGCATGATTTTTTTTTCTTTTTTTGTTCACAATCATATATTATAAAGTGTTATTTTGAAATCATCTTGAAATTTTTTCTTTAAAATAGAAAAAGCTGCACTCATCGGCTCGAAGCTATGTATATTTAAAGTGTTGTTTCGAATATTTTTGTATTTATCGATAGTTTGTCATTTATTAGCTCATACATCAATAAGCGTACTTATATGTAAATCCTTAATCCATTGATACCTATGACTTCAGATATAATCCAACTTAAATCAGAAAATTTCTAGAAAATAATTTATAAGAGAATATACTTTTATTATTATCTGCATATAATGTCTGATATATAAGATAAAATATTTTCTGTTGTTATATCGTCTGTAAGTTTGCTTTTACAATATTTACTTGGAGTATAAGTATCTAAGTTAGTAATAAAAGTCTTAATATCTGATTCAATATTTTCTGGATTACCATCAAAAAACATCCCACATTCTTTTGTGAGATATGGTGAAGATATATTGTCGCCATATCGTCTTATTTTATTTTTATATGACCAATATCATTGATTCCAAACCAATGTTGGTATATCCTTTATTCGTGCTTCTTGTAAAGCTATTCACTGAGATTCTGACGTTTGCAAATATATCATTCAGGATACTTGATCTAATTTACTTTGATATTCAATAGATTCAAAAGATCCATATGTTATAGTTGAATATCCTATGTTCAAATTATCTAATGTTTTACAAATGTTATGATACAAATCTCATGGACAGTTTTTTTTATAAATAAGTATCTCTCTTGTTTTTTTCCTTGAGATTCATGTATCTTCCACTCATGCTGGCCAAACTATAATTTTATCTTTTATGTCATCTTTGAGTGAAATAAAATATTCTTTAACCCATTGAGATGGGATGATTATATAATCAATATGTTTATCAAAGAAAATATCGGATCATTTTGTAGGGACAGAAATATTTGGTCATGCAATAAGGGTTTTTATTTTTCATTTTTTCTTCTGATGTATCGCATAGGATAAGGTCCTTTTTCATCATGTCACAACCCAGCCAATGCCTCATGTATCCCTGGCAGGATTTCGATGTATTATAATATTTCTATCGCGTAATATATGAGTATCTATCAATCATCTCTGTATGCTTTTTACCACACTATTTGGTCAATATATTTTTTTTCATAATAAGCACATTGCAAATCATTTCAATCGATCAATGATGCGATCACGGATGTATGGGGAGTGGGTGATTAGGGATAGCGTACGCATGAACTATAAATTTTTTACAAAATAATACATTTTAATGACAAGATATCTCATATTGCTGATAAAGGAGTATGTGTATCTACGCATTTTATTGGGGAATGGATTCTTGACCGCATCGATGATGATGCCTTCTATATTTTTTATTTGTTTAGTTCATTTATATTTTTCTTGAAAATTGGCATATGAATTATTTTTTCTCTGTATATAATATTTTTTATTAGATAATAATTTTGCCATTTCATCTGCATATTCTTCTATTGTATTCGTCACTATTCAAGCATTTCCAATACATTCAATATGTCAATTATTAATCTTTGATGTATGGCTTATGATTGGTAATCAGAAATACATAGCTTCAGCCATTGCTGTTGAATTAACTTCTCAATCCTTTCTACCATGAGCATATACATCAAGCATATTTAGAAATTCATATATATATTGTTTATCTCAAGTAGCTTTAATTTGCAAAAAATTTTTAAGTCACAATCTTTTTGCTTGTCTCTTATATAAGCTACTTCATCCTAAGATAACAAAAGCTGTATTATCGGATTCAACTTTTTTATATGCGTTCAAAGGAATTGACGAATAAATGTCATCTGAAGATCTCTGATGAAATCAGAAAATATATTTTGACACAAATCATAATAAGTGCTTTTCTCTAAGCATATTCTTGTTTTGAAGATTGTAATTAATATACATAGGATGAGAAACAATTCTTATTCTTGATCAATCTCAGCCCATGCGAGTCCATTTTTTTGCTGATCGATTCGAGATGTGTAATACTCTTGATATATTGAACTGATTATCGATCCCTCATAAAAAATGAATTGAATCAACAATAGGAGTATTTTTAATCTTATTGAATGGATATTCAATATGTCCAGCTCTTCCTGTCAAAATAACATCAAAATTATTTTCATTAAATAAGTTCCAAAAATCGGTATTTACTCGTGGATGATCTGGTTTTGTAATATCTTTATATTCGACACTATATTCAATCAGATTCACTCAAGATTTTTTTAGAAATTCATAATTTCTTATATCTGTTCATGGATGTATAAAATCTGATCATATGTATGGAACACTATCAGAGTAAAAATAAGTAACAGAAAAAAGATTCTTAGATACATTTGCTGCGATATATTGCAAAAATTTTTCTGTTCATCAAGTAGATAGTCATCACAGCTTTACGATAGCAATACGTATTTTTTCCATACTTTAGGTACAAAATAATTGTTATTGGGTCTACCCAAGCAAATGAAATTTTTTCACTAATTTTCTTAACTGTTTATATATATCTTCTTTCTGTAATCAACAGTTAAATCTAAACTCAGATTCTTTAAGGTGAACCTCGAATTTATGCTTAGGGACTCAGTTAAACTTTGTTAGTCTTCTTTTGCAATAACTTCGGAAACTCTCTATTCAATTTATGTGTCTTTTCCCTCTTGCGAACTCGTTATTTGAATGTGTCACTTTGTAATATTTTTCGTATAATAAATCTACTAATCCATAGTAACTATTCCATCAATCTGTATTTATGATACTCTCCTGATCTACGTTTCATCTTATTATCTTATGTAAGGTTTTAGCACTTATATCATCTATTATCTCAGTATATACTTTCCCATTTCTCTTTAATAATCCAAAGACTTTTACCTTTCATCAAGCTCATCTTCAGCGTTTTCATTTTACTCTTGTTGGTCAAAAATAACTTTCATCTAGTTCTATTGTTCAACTCAATACTTCGTCTTTTTCGTCTTCTTGATGCCAGTATATTACCTCCCTGAAATAGTTACATCGTGATTCAGTCGTATTGTCACTTAATCATGTTAATCTCGCTATCTTTGATGCAGGCAAATCTAGTGAAAATAATTTCATTATTTCAAAAATTTTGCTTGTCTGAAATTTTGCTTGTCTTTATTATGTTATATATAGCATCTCCGACCTTTACGGGATGTCAGATTATTCCACCTATAACTTTATTTTAATTTTCTAGCTAAAATTTTTTTTACCCATTGGGGTACTATACCTCTTATTTTTTCCAATAAGAATTGACACTTATGATAAATTTTTATTATTCGATTTCTAGGGTCAGTGAAATCTCAATTTATTACCGCTTTTTTAGCGACTTCATTTCGATTAATGTCTCGTATATCAAGCCATCTAAATTTGTATGTACCATATTGTTTAAAGACCTCTAGCGTATCTTTTTCATACCAATAGTATCATTTTTTATTATCAAAATCATGATCTTTTATTGTTATCTCATAGTTATTTAACCATTCTTTAGGTGTCTTAGAAAGATGAAAGTTATAATTATATTTTGTAATAAAATACATCATGTTAATTTCTATAATTGTGAGAAATGACTTTGATGTTGAGTTAAGAAAATCATGTACCCTATATCTTCTTTGTTTGCTAAGCATTCTCGGGATATCAATAAATTGAAAATGAAGATTTTTGATGTGCTTCAATATCATAGAATCTTTCATATAATCTTCAGGCATTCTTGGTTCAGAAGTAGTTACTGTTAGATTAAAATTATATTTGCGATCATCCATAAAAATAAAATGCTTCCATATATTTCACCATATAAAATTATCATCTCTATAATGATTTATATTCCCTCGCAACATAATCCATTGTAGTTGGATAGATTGTCAACTTTTCAAGTGTACCAAACAATGTTCAAAGTCTTTATTATTAATAACATTTCAAGATAAAATTTCATCTGCATCTAAGCAAAATAGCATATTCTCTCAAGGTATTTTTCTTGCTTCATCCAAAAGTAATTGTCTAGCTATAGACATATTCAATCATTTATGTTCATTTTTTATATATATTACTTTAGGATATTTTTTACATATATAAAAAGTATTATCTGTGCTATTTTGATCTGCTATGATAATATAATCGGCTCGCATACTGACACATGATAGGAAAAGATCTAATATCCGACCTTCATTTTTTACGGGTGTAAGGACTATACTTTTATAAGACATATTTATAGTAAACTAAAGTAATTATGATATTCTCTCAAAAATATAATCATCTCAAATTATTGAAAATATTTTAAAATTCAGTCACTCAAGAAGAGAGATTGTTTGTTGTTTAGTTGCTATGTGATTTCGTATTTCCATTATTATTCTTGTTCAGACATTAAGTTTTGATAAAGTGTATAATGATCACGACAAAACTTCAAATTCATAGCCCTCTACATCAATCTTAATTAAATTAATTTTTGAAATATCTATATTTTCTTTTTCCAAAACATCATCTAATCTTTTCGTAATTACTTTATGTTTTTTAGTAGATTTGAAAAATGTTTGATTGTCAACTAAGGAATTAACTCAATGATCATGTTCAATCATATTTAAGTATCAAGATCAATTATTCCTTGACAATGCTATATTAAAAATCTTTACCTTATCTTCAATGTTGTTCAAAACTATATTCTTTTTTTGGTATGTTAATATGGTTTCATCTGGATCAAAAGATAAACATGATTGAAAACCAATTTTTTTAGAACAATATATTACGTATTTTCAAATATTAGATCATATATCTATATATATATTCTTTTTGTCAGTAGAAAAAAATGATAAAAGTTCATCTTCATACCAAGTAGAGACAAGTCTACGAGAATCAGCTTTTAGATTAAACTCAAAAACTCATAAAGGATTTTTTATGATAATATTTTGAGATGGTATAAGAAGATTTAATTTTATAATAAATCAATATCTGCCTATTCACGCCATTAGCAAGTCAATAAATTTAGCAATAAAGAAAAAAAATCTCGATCCCTTTAAAACTTTTGTTGAAATGAAGTCGTTCCATATTTTTTTGAACACTATTCGTTTTTGTTCCATAATTATTAAGAAAGAAAAATAAAAAGATTATATTTGCAATCACTCTACTATCGAGCTAAATTTATTTATAAAGCCAAACCTCATTGGATAGCTCATATCAAAATTATGTATTTTAAATTTCTCATATTTCATGTAATCAGTATTATATACTATGTCTAGATTCTTTCAAGCAAATTCAATCAACTCTTTTGATAACTCTCAAATTGTAATTAAGATCTCAGATCTTAAATTAAAATAATGTTTTCATTTTAATCAAAATATATTAACTAAAAATTTACATAAATCTATGACATGCACAAAATTACGTATTTGAGATCAATCGCCAAAGACTTCGATATTTTTGTCTGCCAAAGATATCTTGTGCAAAAGATCTGGTATAACATGAGATTCTCATACTTTTTCATGAGATTTTATCTGATTTTTTCCAAAAATATTTGTAGGTCTAATAACTACAAGATTCTCAACAATCCCTTCAAAAAATTTTTCTGATATTGCTTTAGAAATAGCGTATCATGTTGCTTGGTCTATTGATCATAATTTTTCATGAAGAAAAGTAGAATTTGTTTCAAATACATTAATTGTTGAAAAAAAAAGAAACTGTTTGCCGTGGGATTTATGAAAAATATTTACTGTGTTGTGGTTTATAAGGTTGTTGTATGTTATAATGTCTGCATGTTCTATGTTAAATATTATTCATCATACAGCACTAGCAAGATGTATACAAATATCAAATGATATCTCTATGTGAAATGGTGTCGTTAAGTCATGAAGATAAAACTCATCAAGATCATCAAGATCAACAATCTTATCTATACCAATACAATAATATCCCATTGATTTTAAAATACCTTTAAGATATTTGCCTACAAAGCCACTACTGCCAGTAATAAGAATTCTTTTCATTTTTTATTTCATGTATTTAATGTAAAAATATTTTGCTGTCCTCAAAAACAATTGTTTTATAGTAAAATAGATAGATTGCAAAACAGAATTCATATTTCTATTAAACATAAAGGATGCGATTATCTTGTTCATCGGTATTAGTTTTCAATCATTTTTTATACGTTTACTATCATAAATATCATAATTATAATCAATAAGATAATCTATTTTATGATATATGTGATATCTTGTATTAATAACTTTAAGTTCCAGTTCTTGTAATGAAACAAATTTATCTGATCCTGTACTCAAGCCAGTATTTGCATTTAGATAATATCATAATAATCAGTGTGTTTTTTTTATTTCATAGGCATAGGCTATCCTTAGCATAAGATCATAGTCAGCTCCTGATTTTAATTGTTCATCAAAGTATCAAACTTTCTCATGAATTTCTTTTTTTCGTGCTCTAAATGGTCAACAATGCATACTTTCGACAAATTTATATTTATCAAACTCTATAGGTTTTATATACTTTCCTATACGATCACCAAATGTATTAATTATTATGAAATCACCATAGCTACAAAAGATATTATTGTTATCATTGAGAGTATTATATTGCAATTCTAGAGAATTTTCTGTTCTAAAATCATCTATATCCCGATTAATAAGCACATCTGAGCTAGAAGCCAATATTGCTCTGTTCATAGAAACAGAAATCGGCTCTCTATCAACTATAATATGATTAATTTGATTTGCATATTTAGTTTTAAAGTTATTTACTATATCCAATTCCAATCAACTTGGATCATTATGAACAAAAACAAGCTCACAATCTTTAAAAATAGTCTGATTTTTGTAACTATCAAAAAAAGCATTGAGATATTTTTCTCACCCATAACAAGAAGTGATAATACTAACTGCTTTTTTCATTAATCTTGTTTGATATTTTCTAAAAACCACCCATAAACTTTATTCACTCAATCTTCTAGCGAGATAGATTTTTTCCATCACAATACATTAATGTTGTTGACATCCAAAACTTTCCTCATCGTTCCATTTGGTTTACTAACATCCCATACAATATCACCTTCAAATCATATAGTTTTTTGTACCATAGATGCAAGTTCTTTGATAGTTATATCTCTTCATATTCCTATATTCACAAATATATCTCCTTGCTCATTCTGCTCCTTTATGGGATTAAACACTTGCATCAAGTGGATACAAGCATCAGCCATATCATCGACATGGAGAAATTCTCTCATAGGAGATCAATCTCCCCATAGGGTAACAGTATCCAGTCACTGCACCTTTGCATCATGAAATTTACGAATCATCGCTGGTAGTACATGACTTGTTTGGAGATCAAAATTATCTCACGGACCATACAGGTTAGTCGGCATACAGGCGATAAAATTAGTCCCGTATTGACGATTATAATTTTGACACATCTTGATACCGGCTATTTTTGCAATAGCATATGGTTCATTGGTCGGTTCAAGCTTTCATGTTAACAGATATTCTTCTTTAATAGGTTGAGGACAATCTTTGGGATAGATACAACTTGACCCTAAAAAGAGGAGTTTCTTCACTCAGTATTTCCATGCGTTGTGAATAATGTTATTTTGAATCATAAGGTTTTGATACAAAAATTCTGCAGGATAGCTATTGTTGGCCATAATTCCTCCTACTTTAGCCGCCGAAAGGAAAACATAGTCAGGTTTCTCCGTCTCGAAAAAATTCTCTACAGCAGACTGATCTAGAAGATCAAGTTCATCACGAATTCTGGTAACAATATTTTTGTATCATAAAATTTTTAACTTCCTAAGGATAGCAGATCAAACCATACCATTATGTCATGCAATATATATCTTATCTTGGATATCCATAGTTATTCATACTGTTGTAAA
>Ga0209702_10008821_pt1 | contig 11534 bp, 10 predicted proteins | sample FRY01_FD_187210 | JGI IMG/M metagenome (GOLD analysis project Ga0209702, IMG submission 187210) | Freshwater microbial communities from Lake Fryxell liftoff mats and glacier meltwater in Antarctica - FRY-01 (SPAdes) (version 2) | ecosystem: Environmental > Aquatic > Freshwater > Ice > Glacier... | reverse complement strand
AGCCTTTACTCAGAAGTGGATGAAGCCAAAATCAGTCTAATTTTTAAGACAATCGACGATAGAATTACCAAACTTGGTGACGAATTTCTCGAAGCTCAAAAGTTATTCGCCAAGGAGCACCAACTTGTAATAAATCCACAAGCTCAGGCCGAGTAATCATGGAACATCTTCAATATCCTGCTGGAAAATTCGAATTGCCAGATGAATACACCAAAGAGGCGATTGATTTATGGGTATCTCAAATTGCTTCGCTACCTGAAGAATTTATTTTAGTTGTCAAATCTCTTTCTGAAAAGCAGTTAGATACTCCATATCGACCTGATGGATGGACTGGCAGACAAGTTATTCATCATGTTGCCGATTCTCACATGAATGCACTCATGCGTGTAAAATTGGCTCTAACAGAAGAGGTTCCAACAATAAAACCGTATGTTGAGGCACTTTGGGCTGATCAATCTGATTACAAAATGCCTATTGATTCTTCACTTTTAATGTTAACGAGTATCCATGCGCATCTAAGTGACTTGCTTAAGCATATGTCGGAAGATGATTTTAAGCGCGAATTCACGCATCCACAATACAAATACACACGTCCAATTGCCTATTTATGTGCTCTTTATGCTTGGCATGGAAAGCATCACACTGCGCATTTGCGCTTGCTACAATCATAAAAACATTTAGATGTGGTGAATACACATCGATGCAGTACTTTTGCGCCTCTGAATTTTAGAAAATAACTATGAGCGCTCTTCATCAGAAACGTATTGCTGATTGGCTTCAAACCGAACCTACTAACCAAAACATTACAGTTTCTGGTTGGGTGAGAACGAAGCGAGGTAATAAGGAAATTGCCTTTATCGCATTAAGTGATGGGTCAACAATCCACAATTTGCAGGTTGTTGCAGATTTGGCCAAGTTTTCTGAAGACCTTATCCGCAAGATCACAACAGGTTGTAGTTTAAAAGTTCAAGGAACTCTTGTAGCTTCTCAAGGTGCTGGTCAGAAAGTAGATTTAGTTGCTGAATCAATTGTAGTTCTTGGTGAAGCGGATGCTGAAAAATTTCCACTTCAAAAGAAAAAACATACACTCGAATTCTTAAGAGAGATTGCGCATTTACGACCGCGTACTAACACATTCGGAGCAATTTTGCGTATACGCCATGCGATGTCTTTTGCCATACACAAATATTTTAACGATAATAACTTCTACTGCATTCATGCTCCAATCATTACTGGTTCGGATGCCGAAGGCGCTGGTGAAATGTTTCGCGTTACAACACTTGATGCCGGCAAGCCACCACGCAACGAAGATGGTAGTGTCAATTTTGATGAGGATTTCTTTGGGAAAGAATCAAACCTGACTGTTTCTGGCCAGCTCGAATCTGAGTTAGCTGCTTTAGCTTTATCTCGTGTTTATACATTCGGACCAACATTTAGAGCGGAGAATTCAAACACAACTCGTCACTTGGCTGAGTTTTGGATGATTGAGCCTGAGATTGCATTCTTCGACTTGAATGACAATATGGATTTGGCTGAAGACTTCCTTAAATACCTCATCAACTATGCATTAGAGCATTGTGCTGATGATTTAGCCTTCTTAGAAAGTCGTTTGACAGAGGAAGAAAGTCAGATGAAAAAAGAGGATAGAAGCCCCATGCTACTTACAGAAAAGCTAAAATCCGTAAGCTCACATCCTTTCGAAAGAATCACCTACACTGAAGCCATTTCGATCCTTGAGCGAAGCGGAAAGAAATTCGAATATCCTGTTAAATGGGGAGTCGATTTACAGAGTGAGCACGAACGTTACTTAGTTGAAAAGCATTTCAAAAAGCCGGTAATTTTGACCAATTATCCTAAGGATATCAAAGCTTTTTACATGAAACAAGACGAGGATGGTAAAACAGTTAGAGCGATGGACGTGCTTTTTCCAGGAATCGGAGAAATCATAGGAGGTTCACAGCGTGAAGAAGAGTACGAAAAGCTTAGCACAAGAATCGATGAAATGAAAATTCATCGTGAAAGCCTATGGTGGTATTTAGAAACTCGTCAATATGGAACAGTTCCACATTCTGGATTTGGATTAGGCTTCGAGCGTTTAATCTTGTTCGTTACGGGTATGGGAAATATTCGTGATGTAATTCCTTTTCCAAGAACACCAAGAAACCTAGAATTCTAAGGGTTTTATTCAAGAACGAAACGTACTGCCTTTCCCTTCATTCTGGTTTGCATTTCGTTACATATTCCATTTTTGTAGAAGAAATAATTTCGATCACCATCAGGTTGACGAAGTTCATATGCGTGCTTACCAATAGTGCGCACTTCAACCTCTTTTCCTAATCGTTCAGAAAGCATTTTTGAGTGACCAATTGGCTCGAAATGATACAATCTGCCAACGCTAAATGTGACAGCACTTGTGATTACTAAATCGTCTATATCAGACCCTGTAATCTTATAAACCCCATAGTGATTTGTAATTACCGTATGCTCGGTTCGCACGCCATTGATATACTTAGATGTTTCAGCCGATACAAGCCTTCCGTTTTCGTATTTAAGCTGAATGTCTGACTTGATTTTCAAAAGAAACACCTCAAATTTTGTAATTAATCGAATTGAGAAGTTTGACTCGCTTTCCTGAGTGAGGCGTGCATCAAGGTTTCCTTTTTGCTCATCGCTCACCAAAACTTTATACACCAAGTTTCTTTCTGTAGCTCCAAAGGACGCGGAATGCAAACATGCTATAAATGCAAGTGAAAATAGTGTCTTGGTGAATGAAATAGAGAATTGCATGTTTACAGGTGTTTCTTTAAGAACACGCCAGCACAAGTTTACCCCTATTGCCGGTAAAAGCAATAAGGAAACACTAAAATTAATTTTTTTACAACTCATCTAATTTATTTTTTAGATTTGTCTAAATTTATTTTGTGACCAAGCTTAATCTATTCGTACTTCTATTTTTCACTTCCGGTTTAGACGCTCAAATTCTATTGCGTGGAAGAGTTCTGGACGGTTCGAATCCTATTCAGTTTGTTTCCATATCTATAAACGAAGGTTCACGCAATACAGTTTCAGATAAGGATGGATACTTCCAATTAAAAGACATCCCGCCAGGACCGTTTGAAATTTCGGCCTATTTAATTGGTTATGAATTATTTCAAAAATCATTTCCTAAGAATTATTCAACCGATCAACCTTTGGTAATTCAATTGAAAGCGAAACCACTATTTTTGAATGAAATGGTTGTTTCAGGAAACCGCCATTTGAGTCGAAGGACAGAAAGTTCTGTGCTAGTAAATGTACTCGATAGGAAAACGCTAGAACTAACTCAATCGAGCACTTTATCTGAAGGCTTATGCTTTCAACCAGGATTAAGAGTTGAAACTGATTGTCAAACTTGCGGATTTAGTCAACTTAAAATGAACGGTTTAGGGGGAAGTTACTCGCAGGTTCTAATTAACTCTCGACCAGTATTTCCTGCACTACTAAGTTTATACGGCTTGGAGCAATTTCCAGCAAAATTGATAGAACGAGTTGAAGTGGTTAAAGGTGGTGGTTCAGTTTTATACGGTAGTTCTGCCATTGCAGGAACCGTGAATATTATCACCAGAACACCGCAAGAAAATGACTGGTCAACAGAATTAAACTCTGCTATTATTGGCAATGCAACACTTGATTTTAATGCAAATCATCAATCTCAAATTGTAAGCAAGTCGAAAAAACAAGGCCTTTCAATCCAAGTTTCGGGAAGACAACGCGGCGCTTACGATGCAAATAAGGATGGATTTTCAGAATTACCGGCAATTTCCTCTGCCACAATAGGACTTTCGGCCTTTCAAAAAGTCGGGGCAAGAGGCAAGATTGAGTTCAACGCATTTAATATCAATGAGGAGCGCCAAGGCGGAAATAAGATTGGGCAGCGAGCGGAATTAGCCGACCAAGGAGAATACAGATTGCATCATGTATTTTCTGGCGATGTGAATTTTGAACAAGAATTTAAAGATAGCTCGAGCATGATGGTTTATCTTGCCGCTCAGAACACATGGAGGAGTCATTACACGGGAATAGATCAAAGTGAAGGCTGGGGAATTTCGAGAAGTAAATCAGCGCAAGGTGGAGTGCAATACCATAAAGCTTTTAGCAACTTCCCTTTAGGAAAAAACAACCTTACAATTGGAGCTGAAACACAATGGGAATCTACGTTTGATGAGATTAAGGCATATAATTACCTAATCGATCAAAAAGTAGCCTTAAGTGCCGCATTTATCCAAAGCGAATGGTCACTACTTAAACGTTTGCATTTGATGACTGGCTATCGATTGAACAAATCTAATAGGATGGCAAAGACAGTTTCTACACCTCGATTTGGATTGCGCTGGAACCCGAGTAAAAACTGGCAATTTAGAGGAACTATTGCAAGTGGATTTAAAGCGCCACAGGCATTCGAAACCGATATGCATATTGCATTTGCTGGTGGTGGCGTATCGACAATTTCGATTGACCCAAATTTAGGTGCTGAACATTCGACAGGTTACACCTTATCAACCGAATACACAATTTCGAAAACAAATTACATTGTAGGTTTTAGTGTTGATGCGTTTCATACCATACTTCGTAACACATTTATCTTGCAAGAGTTAGGGCAAGACGCCAATGGAAACATGGTACTTTTCAGAAGTAATGGAGGTTTTTCGACCTTTCAGGGGATAAATGTTGAAGGGCGTTATGCATTCAAGGATGATATTCAGTTTCAATCAGGTTTGACATTTCAAAAAGCTTTTTTCCAAGACTCCTTGTATTGGTCGAATGAATTACCTGGGACGATTAAACAGCTCAGAACACCAGAAATGTATGGCTATGCAACGCTTTCGCTATTTAGTGAGCATCGTCTAAGTCCCAGTGCAAATGTTGTTTTAACAGGACCGATGTTGGTTCCACATTTTGGCGGTGCTCCCGGAGTTGTTGGTGATAAGTTAGAAACGTCTCCTTGGTTTGTCGATTTGGGGATTCGTCTTGCCTATCGAACAAAGCTAAAGTTTGGGAAGAAGGAATTACAAATTCACGGTGGCATTCAGAATATTTTGAGTGCCTATCAGAGTGATTTCGATACAGGCAAAAATCGCGACAGCAACTATGTATATGGCCCTTTAAAGCCGAGAACATTGTTTTTCGGGATTAAATTATAGGTGATTTAACGAAAATCGGAAAAGCTGCGTTGTATTGAATACTATCGAACCTCAAAATTTGGTAACATTGCAACACTATGCTAAAACAAAGTTTACAGCAGAAATTACAGCAGAAATTATCGCCGCAGCAGATTCAATTGATGAAGCTGTTGCAAGTGCCTACTGTTGCTCTTGAGCAAAGAATCAAAGAGGAGTTAGAGATTAATCCTGCCCTTGAAGAAGGCGATGATGAAGAGGAAAAGGCAGACGAGAAAGAAATGGACGATCCATTCAACACCGCTGACGATGGTGATGAGGAAGCGCATTCAGATCAAAACAGAGATGATTTTGACTTGAGTTCATATATAGATGACGATGAAACTCCGGCATACAAGCTTGCTGCAAACAATTATAGTCCCGATGATGAACGTCGTGAGATACCTTTTGCTGGTGGTTCTACTTTCCAAGAGCAGCTTGTTGATCAATTAGGCTTACGTGGACTAACTGATGACGAATATGAAATAGGTGTTTACCTCATTGGTAATTTGGATGAGGATGGATATATGCGTCGCGAAATAGAGGCGATTGTTGATGATTTAGCCTTTTCAATGAACATTATGACCTCCGAAAAGGAGATTGAAAAAGTATTGTCAGAGATTCAAGAGTTAGACCCTCCCGGAATTGGTGCACGTACTCTTCAAGAGTGTTTATTGATTCAATTAAGGAGAAAAGAATATCAAACTGCGGAATCAAAAACTGCAGCTGCGATTCTTAGTGAATGCATGGAGGATTTTTCTCGCAAGCATTACGAAAGAATTCTTAAAAAACTCGATTTGGATGAGAAGCACTTGAAGGATGCTATCAAAGAAATTCTCAAGCTAAATCCTAAACCAGGAAACTCTCAAAGCGAAACAGGAAAAAACACGCAGCATATAACGCCTGATTTTATACTATTTAACAATGAAGGAACTTTAGAGCTTCAATTAAATTCGAGAAATGCACCTGAATTGCGTATTTCAAGGACTTACCAGGATATGCTTGACCACTATAGTAAAAGCAAGAAAAACACCGGCAAAAGTGATCGCGATGCCGTCGTGTTTGTAAAGCAAAAGATTGATTCGGCAAGATGGTTCATTGATGCGATCAAACAGCGTCAGCAAACCTTAATGATGACGATGGAGTCAATACTTCAATATCAATATGAGTATTTTCAAGACGGTGATGAGACCAAATTGAAGCCGATGATTTTGAAAGATATCGCGGAGCAAGTAAATATGGATATTTCAACCATATCGCGCGTAGCAAATAGTAAATACATACAAACTCCATTTGGAACATTGCTTCTCAAAACGTTGTTCTCAGAATCACTTTCAACAGATAGTGGCGAAGAGGTTTCAACAAGAGAAGTGAAGAAAATACTCGAAGAATGTGTTGGAAATGAGGATAAGCGCAAACCAGTAACTGACGATCAATTGGCTGTTGTGCTGCGCGAAAAAGGCTACAATATTGCCCGCAGAACAGTCGCTAAATACCGTGAACAATTGAATATTCCTGTAGCTCGTTTAAGGAAGGAGTTATAATGAATTCCAAGTCTTTTCTTGCCTTAGGTGATTCATATACAGTTGGTGAAGCAGTAGAACCGAATGAACGTTGGTCGCACCAGCTTTGTGATTTTCTTAATGCAAAGGGGTTTAACATAGAATACCCTAAAATAATTGCTCAGACAGGCTGGACAACCTTTGAACTGCAACAAGCTATTGATGAGGCAAATATTGACCAAAAATATGACTTGGTTAGTTTACTTATTGGTGTAAATAACCAATATCGAGGCGAGAGCATTGAACAGTTTGCCGAGGAATTCAAATCGCTTTTGAACCAAGCATTGGCATTCGCGAATCATATTAAACAACATGTAATCGTGATTTCAATTCCCGACTGGGGAGTAACTCCTTTTGCTGAAGGGCGCGATAGGTCAAAAATTGCGCAAGAAATAAATTTATTCAACCAAACTAAAAGGGCTATTACCGAAGAAATGGGTATTGCGTTTTTCGACATAACACCTTTGACAAAATTAGCCGAAACAGATAATTCGTTAAATGCTTCTGACGGTTTGCATCCTTCGGTATTGATGTATCAAAAATGGGCTGCATTGATTTCCGAGAAATTCACTGGTTATTAAGCCATTCCATCTATCATCGCCTTGGCGTGCATCATGTTTTTTACCTCTAATTTCGATAATATGCTTCGGCGGTGAGCCTTCACTGTATTTTCTGCAATTGTGAGCTTATCAGAAATTTGTTTGGTGGTGAGTCCGATAGAAATTAAACGTAAGATCTCAAACTCACGAGTACTCAATAGACTTAAATTTCCCTTTCCGCCTTTTGGTAAAATCTCAATGGTTCGACGGTTGGTCTTAAGCACGCCCATCACTTTCATGGGGTGTGATTGATCAAATAATTCTACAATATAAGCTAAGTCAAGCGGCGGTAATGAAGAATCCCAATGCACTTGGCGATTGCTTTGCATAACCCAGCCATATGAACCTCCACTCTGTTTAATTCGAAAAAAGAAACGGAATTGCGTAGAGTAACGCTCCTCTTCCTTCATGTTTGAAAAATGATTAATTGCTTGTTGAGTAACATCTAGGCATTTAATAAAATCATCAGGATGAACGCGCTCCTGCATAACCTTAATTCCCTGCTCAATTACATAATCTTTATCTACACCTAATACTTGAGGAAAGTAATCATTAAAATAATAATAATTGCCTCTTGTAAAATCATAAATAAATGCGGCAACCCTAGTTTCGGCAAGCATGTCAAGAGACCTACCCGATTCTAAAATAAATCCTTTAACACTTCGATTTATCGGAGAATTATGGGTAGAATTAATCCACTTCTTTAGCTGTTTATCTATCTCTGAGTCAGCTTCTTCATTGAAAATCATGTTCTTCTATGCTGTTTCCAACAAATATATAAATAATAAAATCGCATACCAATACCCCTAAAGTTCCCGCCAATTCCTTAAAAATCTCTAAATTTTAGTGTTGATAATTTGTTCATTAGTGTGTATATTTGCACTTGTTTAGATTTAGTCTAAATAAACATTAAACAAGACTTTACGTTAAACGTTCAGTAATAACAAGCAAATACAATGATCTTAGTCTCAGAATCAGCCAAAGAAAAATTACAGACGCTCATGAGCGAAGGTAATGTAAAAGAAGGAAGCTATTTACGCGTTGGTGTTGAAGGTGGTGGCTGCTCTGGTCTTTCATATAAGATGGACTTTGACGCCCAAATGCTCGATGGTGATCAATTGTTTGAGGATAGGGATGTCAAAATCTTAGTCGACAAGAAAAGTTTCTTGTACCTAGTTGGGACAGTGCTTGAATATTCAGGCGGATTGAATGGAAAAGGATTTTCATTTAATAATCCAAATGCTTCCCGAACATGCGGATGCGGTGAAAGTTTCGCTGTTTAACAAAAAACGAAAAGAATATGGCAAGCCCAGGAAATGAAATTTTAGAAGATCATATTAATTCGGATTATAAATACGGATTTAGTTCTGACTTTGAAGCAGACTCAGCCCCAAAAGGTTTGAATGAGGATATAGTACGTTTCATTTCTGCAAAAAAAGATGAGCCAGAATGGATGCTTGAGTATCGACTCAAAGCATTTCGCTATTGGTTAAAAATGATTGAGCCGGAATGGGCGCATGTTTCTTATCCCAAAATTGACTTTCAAAACATTATTTACTATTCGGCACCCAAGAAGACCAAAGTATTGAACAGCCTCGACGAGGTTGATCCTGAATTACTAGAAACATTTGCAAAACTTGGTATCTCTCTTGAAGAGCAAAAAAGACTTACTGGAGTTGCTGTTGATGCTGTAATAGATTCCGTTTCTGTAAAAACTACCTTCAAAGTAAAGCTATCAGAACTTGGAATTATCTTCTGCTCTTTCAGCGAAGCAGTAAAGGAACACCCTGATTTGATTAAGAAATACATGGGTTCCGTAGTTCCATACACCGATAATTTCTACGCCGCATTAAATGCTGCAGTTTTCTCCGATGGCTCTTTTTGCTACATCCCGAAAGGAGTTCGTTGCCCAATGGAGCTTTCTACTTACTTCAGAATTAATGCCTCCGGAACAGGACAATTTGAGCGCACACTTATTATCGCCGACGAAGGCTCTTACGTAAGTTATCTTGAAGGTTGCACTGCGCCAATGCGCGATGAGAATCAACTTCACGCAGCTGTTGTCGAAATTATTGCCCATGATAATGGTGAAGTAAAATACAGTACTGTTCAGAACTGGTATCCAGGAGATAAAAACGGAAAAGGCGGAATTTTTAATTTCGTTACAAAACGAGGAATTTGTGCTGGAAGAAAATCCAAAATCTCATGGACACAAGTAGAGACAGGTTCTGCCATTACTTGGAAATATCCTAGCGTTATCCTGAAAGGTGACGATTCAGTTGGAGAATTCTACTCGGTTGCTGTGACCAATAATATGCAGCAAGCTGATACTGGAACGAAAATGATTCATTTGGGAAAAAACACCAAATCGACCATTATCTCAAAAGGTATTTCGGCTGGAAAAAGTCAGAATAGCTATCGTGGATTGGTGAGAATTGGTGCAAAAGCCTCTAACGCCCGAAACTTCTCTCAATGCGATTCGTTGCTGATGAGCGATACCTGCGGGGCGCATACCTATCCTTATATTGAAATTCACAATACCACAGGAAAAGTGGAACACGAGGCTACTACCTCAAAAATTGGAGAAGACCAATTGTTCTATTGCCGTCAACGAGGTATTGATATGGAAAAAGCTATTGGACTTATCGTAAACGGTTATTGCAAGGATGTTCTAAGCCAATTACCTATGGAATTTGCCGTTGAAGCACAGAAATTGCTTTCGGTAAGTTTAGAAGGTAGCGTAGGTTAAGGTTGACTTCCCGGAGCGGTTCGAGCAACGATATTTTTACCAAACCGTTTCCAAATTACATCTCCAACTACAGCAAGAAGAATAAACATGGTACCAATGTAGAAACCTGGTCCTAATAATTCGTATTCCTTAAAGATTATGAACGCTAGGATAATTCCATAAACTGGTTCTAAGTTGATTGCTAAGTTCACTGTATAAGCACTTAAGGAGCTCAAGGAATTCAAGGACAAATTAAACGCTAGAACAGTACAGAACAAACTCAATATCAGCAAATAAACCCAGTCATTAATTGCAGGCATGGAAAAATCCATGGGAAAAAATATGCTGAAGATTGGTAGCAAAATTGACAAGACCACAAATCCAAAGCTCATCTCGATAAATGAAAGCATTCGAGGGCGGAACTTAGGTAAGATGCGCTTGTTGAAAACTGTAAACAAGGCACTAAAAAATGCAGACGCCAATCCTATCAATATTCCATATAACTGATCCAGTTGCCCACTTGCCATAATATAAACGCCGAGAATTGCCAATAAAGCGAAAACGAATTGAATTGGTGAGAACTTGGTTTTGAGGATTATTGGTTCCAGAAAGGCTGTAAATAAACTAATTGACGATAAACAAACCATCGCCAAGGAAACTCCAGCAAGTTTAATAGAGGCGTAGAATAATACCCAATGAATAGCTATGAAGGAGGAAATAAAAGCTACTCTCACTAAATCCTTCCAAGCTACAGCATGCCATTTCTTGGTTATCTTAACTAAGAAAAACATAAAAATGGCAGTAAGCCACATGCGATGCCATACCAAAACAGTTGCATCTAAGGTGATTAGTCGACCTAAAATTCCTGTAAATCCGAATAGAAAAACAGCACTATGCAATTCGATATAAGCTGTGCGGTTGGATTGGGGCGTCATGCGCTGCAAAAATAGACGAAACTTATAAGCTTAAGTCAAAAAAGGATTGAAACGACGCTCGTGGCCAATCGTTGTCGATGGTCCATGCCCACAATGCACTTGCACTTGGTCGTCTAAACTGAATAATTTTGTGCGAATAGTTTCAATCAGTTGTGCATGATTTCCTCCCGGAAGGTCAGTTCTGCCAATCGATTCTCTAAAAAGCACATCACCAGCAATGATAAATTGGTGTTCTTCACTGTAAAAGCATACTTCGCCAGGTGCATGACCAGGGGTAAAAATAACTTCCAAAACTTCATCGCCAAGTTGAATGTGTTCTAAAATATCAAGACTGCAATTGGGTTCGGGCTGAGATTCAGACTGAATGCCCCACATTTTACCATAGTTTTCTACGGCATCTAAAAGTGGTTTGTCTAAAGAATGTATTTCAGGTGTTAATCCGTATTCCTTAGAAACGAAAGGGTTTCCTAGCACATGGTCGATATGACAATGCGTATTAAGCAATCTCACTGGAT
>Ga0209702_10008819_pt1 | contig 11537 bp, 10 predicted proteins | sample FRY01_FD_187210 | JGI IMG/M metagenome (GOLD analysis project Ga0209702, IMG submission 187210) | Freshwater microbial communities from Lake Fryxell liftoff mats and glacier meltwater in Antarctica - FRY-01 (SPAdes) (version 2) | ecosystem: Environmental > Aquatic > Freshwater > Ice > Glacier... | reverse complement strand
GCCAAACACCCAGACAAGCGGGTTGAATCGACTTCGGTGTTTAATCAAATTTTTGTATTGCCAGGCACCATGCTGACTCAAGTAAGCGATCTCATCACTGCCGCCAATGTTGGCATCATGCTGTTTTTCTCAGTGGCGGTGGCGCCGACCATTTTTACGGTGCTGCCTGCTGAATGGTCAGCCGCTTACGTCCGCAAATTCTTTCCCAAGTATTTTTTGTTCCTGGGCATGACCAGCACAGTTGCTGCAGCCTTGCATAGCCTGCCAGTTGCGCAACTCAGCCTGAGCCTGTGTGCGCTGGTTTTCTTTTTTAACGTGTTCTGGCTCACGCCGCGTATCAATCTGGCGCGCGACAGCAACAATGAAAAAAGCTTCAAGCTGCTGCACTACAGCAGCGTCGGCCTGAATCTATTGCAACTGGCGGTGATGATCTGGCTGCTGGTCAAGAGCGTGATCTAGCCAGGCTTGGCACTGAATCATGGGCAAACGCACGTCACCCAACGCGATTCAGGATGCCAACGACCTGAGCCAGCTCGGCAACATCGTCCAGGACAAGCGCAATGGCAAGCGCTCAGGCGCCAAAAAAGGTTGTGTCGCGATAGCGTTATACGGCGAAACGAAGCGGCGGTGGGCATGAGAATTCAGAAAGCAAGGCGGTAGAACTGGGCTGCATCGGACAGGGTTTGTCCACGGGGCAGCGCAACTGCCCTTTCTTCACCCTATGCATAGTGTCGATTCCAGCGATCCATTTTTGGGCACTCCAAAATGACTTGACTCCAGGCATCGGATCTGTGGTTCGTTTCACGGCCCGGCGGTCTTGCCCGATGATGTTGTTGAGATACTTCGATTGGCGAAGTTCGATGTCCAGGCAGGCGTCTTCATTGACGCTGCGAATGGCAGCGGCGCTGGCACCACTTTTGTCGATGGTGATTTTCCCGGGCAGGCCGTGCAGATTGCTGGCGCGCTCCCGGGATCGTCTGGCTGCAGCCATGTCACGTTTGGCGGTGAGAAGAAAGTCCGCTGTGTTGCCCGCCTTGTCGACTGCGCGGTACAGGTATTTCCACTGGCCAGCACTGGCAATATCTTCAATGCCCACCGGTGCACGGTGGAGTGATCGACAAAGACGCCGCGCTCTTGCATCATCTCCTCCAAATGACGAAAACTCAATGGGTAAGCCGCCTACCAGCGGGCGCAAACCAACATCACTTTCAGCGGATCGTGCAATCGCTTGAGCAGCTCGCGTAGCTCGCCCATCATCGGCAATTGGGTAGTCGCGGTCGTGCCGCCATTCTCACCGTTGGCTTACTGAATGAAAGGGACTTTCATTCAGTAAGCATTTTTCGTTTTCGCGACACACCAAGGGTAGCGTATTCGCAAGGTTGAGACTCTACAGGTAGTGGGTCAATTTTGGGAAATTCGCTTAATGCGACAGAACCCGCTGGGGTGGAGATTCACGACTTCCTGCAAATTCCGATTCAGATCTTTGAGGCCCGTTATGGCGAGCAGATCGATCGCCACTACGAGAGACTTTGTTAACCTATCGCGTGATACCGCCCGCCAGCATCGACATCGTCAGACCACGCTAGTAACTCGGGCTCACCGGGCATTCACGAACGGCGGTTCAGTTAGCCCCCGTTTTCGCTTCGCTGCTCGGGTCATTGACAAGAAAGCCCTCTAGCAGGTGTTCTATCAAGCGCGCCTTGCGCGGTAACTTGGCTTGGCGCAAAGTATAGGCAGAGACCTGCGCCATACAGGCAGGGAGGATCGGCAACACTTGCAAAAGCTTAAACCGCGCTTCGTCTTCAGTCGCGGAGCCTGGGACAACCGCAATGCCTAGCCCGGCGCGCACCATCATTTTGATCGTTTCGACATTATCGACGATGGCACAAACTCGTGGCTTGACGCCGAGGTCGTTCAGCAGCGAGCTGACGAGTTGCCCATATCCCACCGACAACTCATTCATGATCAGAGGGGTATTGCCCAATCGGGCCAGATCGACATGCCTCTTGGTCATTGGTAGCTTCATTCCGGGCGGTACGATCGCCACCATATCCAACTCAAATAGATGCCGCACCGTCAGGCCCGAGGACACCCGAGCGGGGCTGACCTCCACGGCCACGCCGATATCCAACATTTCTGCATTCAACCCGTCGAAAATGACGCGGGTCGGTGCGGTGCGGATTTCAAGCAGCAAGTTCGATGGCAGATTGCTCGTGGTGAAAAGTTTCGGCAGTAGGCTCGACGCTAGGCCTGAGCCAATGCCAATACGGAGGGTTTCTCCACCCCCCTTGAGTCTGCCGGCAAGATCGTGGAGGCTCAAAAAGTCGCCGGTCACCCTTTCGGCTTCTGCGAGGAAGGCGGGTCCGCGCTCAGTCATTTCGACGCCGCGGCCGGTGCGCAGAAACAGAGAAAAACCTATAGCTTCCTCCAGCAACATCACCTGCTCTGATACCGCCGACTGCGAGATGTTCAGCCGGCGGGCAGCCTTGGTGAAGCTGCGCTCCTTCGCCACAGCTAGCGCGTATCGAAGTTGCCGCACATCCATCGTCCCGCCTCCAGTTCAATCGAAACGAGCCAAGTGTAGTTGCAATCGGTAAATCCGATAACACTATCTTCGGAAACTGTTGGACGCCAGGAGCTTAGATCCTCAACAATGAATCGAAATCTAGCTCATTTCGCAGCTACTCTCAACGAAAGAAGCGATGGCAGGCACTACAGAAAAGGCCAGATATCGGATTGGCATCGATACCGGCGGCACGTTCACCGATGTCGTCTGTGTTGATGGTTTGACCGGCAGCGCCGTCGTCACGAAAGTGGCCTCTACGCCTGCCAATCCAGCAATCGGGTTGGTGAACGGTATTCATGCCATCCTGCGGCAGGTAGGCGCCTCTATGGACGAGGTGAAGGGTTTGGCTCATGGAACCACGGTAGCGACCAATGCGCTGTTGCAGGGTTCCATAGACTCGCTGGGCCTGATAGTCACCGAAGGTTTTCGTCATGTCTTGGAGATCGCTCGCCAATCCGTCCCTGATGGTTATGGCAACTCCTATTTCTGGGTGAAGCCCGAGCGTCTGGTGCCGCTGGACCTGGTGTGCGAAGTGGGCGGTCGACTGAATTTTCGAGGTGAGGAACTCCGTCCGCTAGTGGAGGAGGATATTCGCTCGGCTGGCCGCCTGTTTCGTAGTCGAGGGATTCGCGCCGTAGGTGTTTGCCTGATTCACTCCTATGCCAATCCGGCGCACGAGCGCCGGGTTCTGGAACTGTTAAAAGAGGAATCTCCAGATCTGATGGTGTCGCTCTCGTCTGAAGTACTGCCAGAGTATCGTGAATACGAACGTACGGTGACCACGCTGGTCGATGTCTTTGTTAAGCCGCACGTCGACCGCTATCTGAAATCCGTGAGACAGGCACTGGAAAAGGAATTGACCGGGCAGCCGTTTCTGGTGATGCAATCCAATGGCGGCGTGATGAGCGCCGAGGCGGTGGTGGAAAAACCCGTCACTACGGCGTTGTCCGGCCCCGCGGCCGGGGTGCTAGGTGCGGCAGTCATTGCTGATCTGGCCGGATTCAAGAATGTAGTGACGCTGGACGCTGGGGGCACCAGCACGGACATCAGTCTGATCGAAAAGGGCATAGCGCATCTGACCAGTTCTGGCTCGGTGGGACCCTTTCCGGTCAGGATTCCGATGATAGATATCGAGACGATTGGTACGGGCGGAGGCTCCATCGCCTGGGTGTCTCGCGACGGTCATCTCAAGGTCGGACCGAAAAGTGCGGGCGCTGACCCGGGGCCCATGTGCTATCCCAGTGGCGGCGAACAACCGACCATCACCGATGCCAATCTGGTACTCGGCCGGCTGCCGGCTGCATTAATCGGTGGTGGCATCAAGCTGGACGTGGAACGGGCGCGGGCGGGCATCGCCGCGCTGGGAGTGCGCCTGGGAACCCGGCTCAGTGTCGAGGAATTGGCCTCCGGCATCATCGAAATCGCCAATTGGAATCAGGCTAATTGCATTCGCCAGATGACAATTCAGCGCGGCATCGATCCTCGCGCCTTTGCCCTACTGTCGTTTGGCGGTGGCGGCCCGGTTCAATCTGCGGCAGTGATGCGATTGATCGGCATGAAGGCTTGCATAGTGCCGCCCAATCCAGGCAATTTGGCCGCATTCGGCCTTCTGGCGGTGGATTGGCGGAACGATCAGCTGATCACGCGGGTTATGACCGAAGATGCCCTTGACGCGGCTACCGTGGCGGGAATCTATGCGAAGCTTGAGGCCAGTGCATTGCAGCGGCTGCGTGAGGATGGCGTCGAGGCTGAACGCACCCGCTTGGTGCGGGAGGCTGATATCCGCTATCTCGGGCAGTCGATGGAAATCCGCGTCACAGGGCCGGCTGGCGCTATTGATGAGCGCTTTTTTGCCAAGCTAATTGAGGCTTTCCACCGCACCCATCACGGCAATTTTGGCTACGACTATGCGGGCCAGCAGAAAGTTGAAATCGTCAATTTCCGCGTCTCCGGCTTTGGCGCGATTGACCGTCCGAAGCTGCAGCGGCTGTCACCTGGCAACGCCAAGCCCTCCCCGCACAGTCATCGACCGATCTGGTTTGATGGCCAAGTACACTCCACGCCGATCTATGTTCGTGCCGAGATGGGCCCGGGAGCCTCGTTCACTGGTCCTGCCGTGGTGGAGGAGTTCGGCTCCACCACAGCGATATTTCCTGGCCAGGCACTGCGAGTAGATGACTACGGCATCATGCTTATTACAGCAGTTGAATCGTGAGGGCGAAGAAAATGACGAACAGCCGGACCCGGACAACTCAAACGGCCGCCAAGCCTTGGCCTCAGGCGCCCTCCGTGACGGCAGCGACAGTGGTCGATCCGATTGTTCTGCAGATCGTTGAGGGCGCGCTCAACTCCATCGAGGCAGAGATCGAATATGCCATCGAGCGCACCGCGCGCAGCCCGATGATCCGCGAGGCGCATGATTATCGAGTGGGATTGTTTGACCGCTATTCGCGCAAACTCACCGGCCGTTCCTATTCCGCCATGCCACAGGCGGTGATCCGCGACTATCCGCCGGAAACAATGTGCCCGGGCGATGTGTTCTTGATGAACGACACCTATCTTACCGAAGGTTGCATCGGACATCTGCCCGATATCTGTTCCACCGTTCCGGTGTTTCATGAGGGTGAGGTCGTCGCCTATATTCAGGCTTTTGGCCATCACGACGACATTGGTGGTCGCGTCCCGGGTTCGATGCCAGGCACGGCAAGTTCGGTATTTGAAGAAGGTTTGTCGATACCGCCTATCAGGATTTACAGCGCCGGGCAGCGCAATGACGAAGCGTTCAAAATAATCCATCGCAACACTCGCCTGCCGGACATTCTTGCCGCAGATCTCGATAGCGAGATCCAGGCGTGCCTGATGGGGGCTCGGCGCATGGAAGACTTGTTCAAACGCTTTGGCACGGAAACGTTGGGCGCCTGTTTTCAGGCGCTCATAGAAAAATGCCGGGACACCTTCCGTACGGAGTTACTGCCGAAGATCAGCGATGGTGAATATATTTGGCACGATTACGTCGAGCGCGATCTGCCTTCGGGGCCGCAACTGCTCAAGATCGCGCTGAAGATGATCAAGCGAGGCCAGCACATTACGCTTGACTTTTCCGGCACAGATCCACAATCCGATGGCCCGCTCAATTGGCCGGCAGACTATGCCGATGGCGCTTTTTTGATCAAATGGATTGCGCCAGTCTTACGCAATCTTGCCGATACGCCTGAACGCGCCGCCGAGATCAATGTGAACGAGGGCGTCTGCGAGATATTTGACGTGATCTTTCCACCTAAAGGCACATTGATCACGCCGGTTTGGCCTGCACCTACCAATGCCCGTTCGTTTGTGCTGTTGCGCTGCCTGTCGCTTCTGGCTGGGGTGGTAGCGAAAGCCGTGGACGGCCGTATGCCTGCTGACCAGGAGACGATACGCTATTCAGGATTTTACGGCACCGATTTGCAGGGGCAGTCATTTCTCTCACGCGAGGTGTTGGGGGGGGGCTCTGGCGGCCGTCATTACGCTGACGGTAACGACGCCATTCACATCGTGCCCGACTCGCGCAATCAGCCGGCCGAATATACCGAGACGAAATTTCCGCTGTTGGTGGAAAAGCTGGCGTTGCGCACCGATTCAGGCGGTGCCGGCAAGCGCCGCGGCGGTCAGGGTTACGAAAAGCACTACCGGGCGCTGGTCGATTGCCATACCATCGTCACCGCGGACCGGGTGAAGCTCGGCTGCTATGGCGTGGCTGGCGGCAAGGCCGGCAAGCCCTTCCTTGTTACCCTCGACCCAGAGGGCCATGCGAAAAAGCTCGGTGGACTGGTCGATGGCGAATTCGTGCCGGCCGGCACGGTCGTGAAAATTGAAACCACGGGGGGGGGCGGCTGGGGGGATCCACTGGAGCGCGAAGTCGAGAACGTCTTGCAGGATATGAGGGATGGCCGGATATCGCTCGCCGCCGCATATGAAGATTATGGTGTGGTGTTCACTGGCGAGGCCGAGGCAATCGACAAAGTGGCTAGCGAAAGTCGCCGCGCCGCGTTGACGGTGGCCCGGTCCGAGCCATTGCCAATTATCGATCGTGGTTTTCCCGAAGCAGCGCTGGCGTGATGTTGGTTCTCTATCATGACTGGGACGCCTTTTGCTGCATCAAAGTGCGCTTCTGCCTCGCCGAGAAGAAGTTGGCCTGGACCAGTCGAAGGGTTGACCTGCAAAAAATGGAGCAACTTACACCTTCCTATCTTGCCATCAACCCAAAGGGCCTGGTGCCTGCGCTGGTCAACGATGGGGTAGTGTTGACAGAATCCTCAGTCATCAATGAATACCTGGATGAGCTTTCGCCTGAACATCCCCTGGTCCCCGAAGCGCCACTTGACAGGGCGCGGATGCGCCTCTGGGTGAAGTTCCAGGAGGACGTGCTGCACCCGTCCGTCAAGGCGCCTACCTATCAACTGATGCTACGCCGCGCTTTCGCCTTGATGCCGCCTTCCCTGTTGGAGGAGCGCATCGCTCGGGCACCTTCAGCTGAAAAGGCTGCCATGCTACGCAAGGCGGCATCAGCCGGAGCGCCGGACCTAGCAGAGGTGGAGACGGCGCGGGTCAGGATGCAGGCTGCACTCGAACAGATGGAAGTCCAGTTGGCCCAGAGTCAATGGCTGGCCAGCGCGAGCTTCTCTCTTGCCGACATCGCTGCGGCACCCTTCATCGACCGGCTGGAGGAACTGGGTTTTGTCGGAATGTGGAGCAACCAGCCTGCGGTCCAACGCTGGATCGCGCAGGTGAAAGCCCGACCTGGATATGACGCGGCTCTGCCCGAAGCGGAACAGCGCATCCCCGAACCCTTGTCATATTCAAATTCTTAAGGAGCAAAGCAGTCATGGCCCTCGAAGTCGCAAAAATTGAAATTAAGTCAGTGCAGGATGCATCCGGCCTGGAAGCCTGCATTGCCGCCGGGCAATTCACCGCCGATGAAGTCATTGCCGTGATCGGAAAGACAGAGGGAAACGGCGGCGTCAATGACTTCACTCGTATCCTGTCGGACAAAGCATATCGCGGCGTCTTGCAGCGGCTTGGCAGTCGTTCCGAATCGCAGATAGCGACCATCCCCATGGTCTGGTCAGGCGGTTGCGACGGGGTGATCACGCCACACGCCACGGTATTCGCCAAGGTCCATGACCCCAAACCGAACCCCGAATTGCGGCTGGTGATGGGTACGGCGCTCTCCCCGACCATCTTGCCCGAGGACATCGGCCGGCTTGCGATGGTGGAAAAAGTAGCTAGAGGCGTGCGCATGGCGATGGAAGATGCGGGCATATCCGACCCAAAGGATGTCCATTATGTGCAGACCAAGACACCGCTGCTCACGATAGACTCCATCCTCGATGCCGAATCGCGCGGCAAGACGGTTGCCTGCGAGGTGCACAGCTCCATGGGGGTTTCCAATGGCACCACGGCTCTGGGTATCGCCGTGGCGCTGGGCGAGATCGCCATGCCCAAGGCGGAGGAGATCTGCCGCAATCTCGATCTTTATTCCTCTGTGGCCTCCTGCTCTTCCGGCGTCGAGCTGGATTGCGCGCAGATCGTATTGCTCGGCAACAAGCCCGGCGCCGGCGGCAAGTTTCGGATTGGCCACAGCGTCATGTGCGATGCGCTGGATATGGACGGCATCTATGAAGCCATCCGCTCGGCCGGACTGCGGTTGCCGGAGCGTCCGCGCGCCGAAGACCTCAATGGCCGGGTGGTGAACTGCTTCATCAAATGCGAAGCCGACAAGCGCGGCAAGCTGCGCGGGCGCCGGCAGATCATGCTTGACGATTCCGATGTCCATCATCATCGCCACTCCAAGGCGGCGGTCGGCGGCGTGGCGGCTTGCGCTCTCGGAGACCCGGCGGTTTTTGTTTCTGTCGATGCGATGCATCAGGGCCCCCATGGTGGAGGCCCCGTTGTAGCCATCGTGGATATGACTTAATATGAGTTTGAATCGTGACCAGGCGGCCAATCTTTACGACAAGATGAAGACACTACGCCAGATCTTTAGTTAATCCAAAACGAAGGAGACATGCAATGACCCGTTTTTCTTTCCGCTTCAACCGCCGGATAGTTGTTACTACCATCCTGGCTGCCTGCGTCCCGGTATTTCCACTGGCGGCATTAGCCCAGGATAAGGTTCGAGTCGGTGTATTTCCGGTTTCCTCATCACTGCCGCTGTTCGTGGCCCAGGATCGCGGTTTCTTCAAGGAGCAGAATATTGAAGTGGAGGTGAGTCGGCTGATCGGTGGCCCCCCGAATATTGCGGCTTTGATTTCCGACCAGATCGACGCATCGGCGATTGTGGTCACCATTGAGGGTATGAATGCCAATCTGAAAAAACCCGGGGTAGCGATGTACATCTCACTCAACACCCAGAATGACACCCACCGCATGGAGCAGTTCGTGGTGCGCTCGGGGCTTGAGATCAAGTCTCTGGCCGACCTGAAAGGCAAAAAAATCATGTCGGCACCCGGTCCGGCCAACATGTCGATGGCACGGGCCGCACTGGCTGCCGCCGGCTTGAAGGATGGCGAATACCAGCTCGATCAGCTCGACATGGGCCTACACAACAACGCCATGATCGCGGGTACCTTTGATGCCGGCTATACGCTGGAGCCCAATGCCACGGTGATGAACCAGTCCGGTAGTGCCAAGACCTTTCAGGCCGGCGTAATCGCCCGCACGGTATTCAAGGATGCCAATGCCAATGCCTGGGCCGGCGGCGGCGTCATGTCTTCGACTTTCATCAAAAACAAACCCGATGTGGCCAGGCGCTATGCCGCCGCTTGGGCGAAGGCCATCGATTTCATCAACGAAAAGCCGGCCGAGGCGCGCAAATCGCTGTTGAAAAACACCTTCACGCCTGAAGCGCTTGTCGATATCGTGCCTCTCGTCGGCTTCAAGAACAGCCGCAATCTGACGCCCAAAGACATTGCTGATTTTCAAGTATTCATGGACTTCGCCACTAAGATTGGAACGCTATCCGAGAAGGTCGATGTCACCAAGTCGATCGCCAAGTTCTGAGCTTAAGCAATCATGGCCGGAGCAAACTTGCGTTCTCTTGAACCGACCCCTCTAGCGAATGCCGCTCCCGGTCCTGCGGGAGCGCAACGCCCGCACATCACTATCCGCGGGCTGTGCAAGCAGTTTCAGGGGGTGACCATCTACGATCAGTTTGATCTCGATGTGCCGAGGGGCAAGTTCGTGTCGGTTTTTGGCCCGAACGGCTGCGGCAAATCCACTTTGATCAATGTGATTGCCGGCCTCACCCCCTGTGATGCCGGAGAGATTCTGTTTGATGGCAAGACGCTGGCGCAAACCAAGATCGGCTATGTTTTCCAGAATTACCGCGAGGCGCTTTTCCCATGGTTGTCGGCCTTCGCCAATATCGAATATCCGCTGAAACTGATGGGGGTCGGCAAAGCCGAGCGTCGCGAAAAGGTGCAGGCGCTGGTCGATCGCATGGGCGTGAAGATCGATCTTGCCCGTTATCCGTACGAGATGTCCGGAGGACAGCAGCAAGTTGTTTCCATCATGCGGGCGCTCGTGGTCGATCCTGAAGTGCTCTTCCTGGATGAGCCCTTTTCCGCGCTGGATTATGAAATGAATTTATTCATGCGCGAACAATTGCAGCGGATATTTGTCGAGACCGGCACCACCATGGTGTTGGTGTCGCATGATCTCGAAGAAGCGGTTTATCTTGCGGATTATGTGCTGCTGCTTTCGCGCCGTCCGGGACGGATCGCTGATTATCCGGCTGTACCAATGCCCCGGCCGCGAGACGGCCACACGATGTCCGATCCGGCTTTTGTTGCCCTGAAGGGGCATTGCCTCGACATATTCCAGCGCGAGGTGCGGCGATGAACCGCGAAAACCGGTTTTTGCCCTTGCTTCCCTTGGTCGGCGTCGTTGGCTTGATTCTAGTTTGGTACATCGGCGTCTGGATTCGGATCGTCGATCCGGTCCTGCTGCCTTCGCCGCACAGGACTGCCGCCGCACTATGGAAGGGCATGATGGGGGGGGATTTGTATCATGATTTTTTGCAAACGGTATCCCGCACCCTGATCGCGATCACCCTGGCCGCTGTGATTGCAATCCCGCTCGGGATTCTCCTGGGGGCCAGTGAGCGGCTCTATCGCTCGGTGGAATTTGTCATCGAATTTTTCCGTTCGACGCCAGCATCCGCGCTGTTTCCACTTTTTCTGGTGATATTCGGTGTTGGCGACAAGACCAAGATCTATGTGGCCGCTTTCGGCGCGGCTTTGGTCATCCTTTTCAATGTCGCCTATGGCGTCATGAATGCGCGCAAGACCCGTATCCTTGCGGCTAAAGTCATGGGCGCATCGCGTTGGGTGATCTTGCACGATGTCATCTTGTGGGAGTCGATGCCACAAACCTTTGTCGGACTGCGCAACGGCGTTTCCTTGGCGCTGGTCATTGTGGTGGTGGCGGAGATGTTCATCGGCTCGGTCGATGGTCTCGGCCATCGCGTCTTCGAGGCACAACAGCTGTTCGAGATGCCTGAGATGTATGCCGCGATTTTTTCCGCCGGCGCCCTGGGCTATGGTCTCAACCTGATCCTGCTGAGGATTGAAAAGCGTTTTATCCATTGGTCGGGAAAGTAGCCGCATGCAATCGGATCTGACCCAAGCCACGGCCGTCGAACTGGCGGCGCTGATTGCCGCCCGCAAGCTCGGTGTAGTGGAGTTGCTGGAGGCCTGTCTGGCCACTATTGCACGTCTTAATCCGAAGCTCAATGCCTTCGTGACGGTGGCCGAGGATCAGGCCAGAACTGCGGCGAAAGCCCTGCAAGCGAAACTGGATCGCGGCGATACGGCGGGATTGCTGCATGGGCTACCGGTGGGGATCAAGGATGTCACCTTGACGGCCGGTATCCGCACAACCTATGGCTCACCTCTTTATCGCGACCATATCCCCAGCGAGGATGCCGAAG
>Ga0209702_10008813_pt1 | contig 11539 bp, 17 predicted proteins | sample FRY01_FD_187210 | JGI IMG/M metagenome (GOLD analysis project Ga0209702, IMG submission 187210) | Freshwater microbial communities from Lake Fryxell liftoff mats and glacier meltwater in Antarctica - FRY-01 (SPAdes) (version 2) | ecosystem: Environmental > Aquatic > Freshwater > Ice > Glacier... | reverse complement strand
ATGCATCAATCTCTGGAATATTTAACTCCAGAACAGGTGTATTTTAAGAAAAATATTGTATAAAATTATGCAGCAAATTGTATCTCATAATTTCTGATTTTTAGTCTAGACAAATTGGGCCACCTCATAATGTCGAATTCACTCATATACGCCACATCAAACGTACTTTGCTCCAAGCACATGAAATCAGTTATTAGCTCTAGCCAATATATCAATGGATACACGTAGTAATGCAAATGATAGAAACTTGAATCAGTACCGCGCTTATTATAACCACCGCTGTAACCACCAATTTTCTTGTTATCTGTCCCAAGGGCAATGCCACCTAAATTAACCATGCAATATGGCGTTCTTGTAACGTCTACTAAACGCACAGGCTCCCAGAAACCAATCGATATACCAGGAATTGGAATAGGCTGACCGAATTTACTACAGGCGCAAACAGGAGATGACGGATTCTTGATATCACGCCTTTTTGGAGTAACCCCCTTGCCAAAGGTAATCATCTGTCCAATGGAAATTGGCAGTAAGCATCCCCAACAAATATCAGTGATGGGATTGACAAAATGTCCTTTGCAAGTTACGCTCGCATTTGCTGATATAGGCATTAATATGACTAGCATTAGCCCGATAACTATCTGTTTATTCAGATTGTGCAGCTGGTCGATAGTTTGAATCCTGCAAGACTTGTAACTATTGACCAGCGGCTGCTGGAGATGTTTCATTTTTACGTTTTAACCCCCTCAAGTAAGTTGACTACTAACTTGATCAATAGCTCTTTATCAGCAGGATTGCTTTCTGCTATCAGCAAGGCAATAGCCGTTAGTGCTTCTGGGCTCACATCATCAAGAGGGTGCTTATTCATTTGTAAAAGTAATAGAAAGAGTAAACAACCACCTCTTTTATTACCATCAGTAAATGGATGGTCTTTTATAATAAAATATATTAGATGAGCTGCTTTTTCTTGCGTTGAAGGATATAATTCTTGACCATCAAATGTTTGATACAAATTCCCTATTATACCTTGCAGAGCATTATCTCTTTCCCTACCAAATAAATCGCTAGCTTCTTGTTTTTGCATTAATTCTCTTTTCAAAGAATTTATTGCATCCTTAGCTTCCTCGTATTTTAGTATTTTGCTATCATGACTAGCTTTAGGCAATTCTAACCTATTCTCGTCATACTTAACTAAAATATCCCAAGTCTTAGCGTACCCCTTGATTAAGCTTAAGCATTCCTGTCCAGTTTGGTTTACCAAACCTTGGTTAATTAGAGTATCTGATAATAAGCCTACAACTTGTTTTAATTCCATTAGCTTATTATCAAGGACCTTCTGATGATTAATGCTGTATCCTTTAATCAGATACTCCTTTAATATGCTATTTGCCCATCTTCTAAACTCCACTCCCCGTTTGGAATTAACTCGATATCCAACTGAGATAATTGCCTCTAAATTGTAGTATTCTATTTGCCTGGTAACACTTTTCTCACCTTCCGCTTGAACTGTTGCAAATTTTGCAACAGTTGCATCGTGTTCAAGTTCTCCTTCTTTAAATATATTTCTTAAGTGCCTTGAGATTACTGATTTATCCCTACCAAACACCTCTGTTAATTGATTAAGAGATAACCACACTGTTTCATCGTTCAATACTACATTAACTTCAATATCACCTGATTCATTCCTGAATATTGCTATTTTGTTTTCTAAATCGCTGTTTATTTGCTTCATGACTATTATGACTCTTTTCTTATTTTTTAATCACCACCCTGTGAATACTATATCGTTTTTTCTCTATCACCAATTAGCAATTCCTTACCCATTTCTTTCCATCTATTCTTTACCTCAGGCTTTGTTTGCATCGCGCGTTTGCAATCAAGTAGCATACCGTACAATATGTAGGCATCACGTGGATGCATATGATCTAATCCTGCTTTTACAAACAAGCCACCAAGCTGGATCTTTTTTCTGGCATCTTCCTTCCTATCCATGAGCTTTCTCCTTTTGATCTGTATTTGGTTGTAGAGCAAGCTTCGTATTTGATTTTTTAGCAGTATTCTTATTTCTTCTACTGGGTATTTTGCTTGCACCAAGCTGGGCTAGCTCCCTCAAAATATTAGATGTAGCATTAGCTGGGTTAGCAGCATGGATAGCAAGCCCAGCTAATAGTTTGTTGTCGAGAGTTAGACCACCATTTGATTGCAATACATGCAAGATTTCTTCCTTGCGCAAAGGCAATAATCTCGCCCTTTCTGCTTCTAGCAGCCTGATTTTCTCTAATATTCTGTTGGTATCTTTATTCATTGCTCACCTCAGGTTTTTCCATAGTATATTCTTGTGTATATTCAACAAGGAAGCTATATACGTAGCTAGTGAGGGGATTAATAGAGCAGGGCAAATGAAAGCCAATATGCGGTCCAATCGGTTTACTACTAAATGGAAAGAGTTATATTGCATTTCTTAGATAGAATAATTAACTATAATATAAAGCCCTCTGAGTACAAGGTTTTACTATATTTTTAAAACTTAAGAGTTAAAGAGAAATAATGAACCAATTACGCACAGCCCTAAAGGATTCTATCCGTCAACCATATTTTATAGGAATTTTTTCTCTTGGCCTAACTTCCGGCATGGTATTTACCATAATCTCTTTCACTCTTTCTTTTCAATTAGCCCAAGCAAAATATTCCACAAGTATTATTGGAGGAATGTTTTTAACAACATTACCATATTGTTTTAAACCAGTATTTGCCCCTTTTATTGATAGATATACTCTTCCTATATTATGTAAAAATTTGGGGCAAAGACGGGGATGGATGCTAGCAAGTCAAATATCTTTATTATTATCTATTAGTGGGTTTTTAATTATTGACCCTATTTATAATTTATGTTTAACAGTTGTCATCGCCTTTCTTACTTGTTGTGCTGCCGCAATGCATGACATTACTTTAGATGCATATCGTATAGAACGAGCTACTAAGGAAGATCTTCCTATTGTTACTTCCTTAAGTGGGATAGGATTTCGTATGGGAATGCTTATTAGTAGCACCGGAGCTCTTTATCTAGCTCATTATTATGGTTGGTACTTTGTATATATTTGTGCTTTATTTATAATGCTGATAGGACCCATAACAGCTTTATGCATAAGAGAGCCTGTTATACTTGAATTACGGCATATTACCAGTAATTTATCATTCAAAGAGTATTTGAAAACTATTCAAGAAAGTATTGAAATATTAAAACAAAGTCATCCTCGCTGGCTGCTTATAATATTATTTATTTTTCTTTATAAAATTTGTGACTCTATACCAATGGCAATGAGCTCACCTATATTTATTGAATTAGGCTTTACCTCTTTAGAAATTGCAAAAATTTCTAAAGCTTATGGCATATTAATGATGATGTGTGGGTGTTTTATTGGTGGAATATTAACTGCAAAAGTAGGGACGTATCGAAGCATTTTAATTAGTGGAACTGTTCAATTATTATCCCCTCTTATGTTTATGTTCTTATCCATGGCTGGTCATAATATTCCGATGTTTATTACTACAATTACTATCCAAAATTTTTGTAGTGGCCTTGCTGGTACAACGCTTATCATTTATCTCTCTAGCCTTTGCAATAGTGAGTATGTTGCTACTCAATTTGCAATAATTTACTCTTTTAGCTCGTTTTCTCGTGTTATTTTATCTTCTTTATCCGGACTTTTTGTAGCTTATTTTGAATGGCCCCAATTTTTCTTGGGAAGTGCCTTATTAAGCATGTTATGCATACTAGTTTTTATCCAAATCTGCACATAGGAATGGAAATAACTACTAGAAAACTGTTATATTCCGTAACATATAAATATTAGTTGGGTTGAAATTTATGGCACGGGCATTATTTTACTAAATACCTCCCATTATGACAGCTTTCTTTTATTCTTATACCTACACATACTCTTTATGGCGCTGTTACAAATAGCGGCATATAGAAGTAGATCACTCCACAATTTACCCCTGGGTTCAATAGTATGGTCCAAAGATTTTAGATAAACTCAAGCGGTATTGGAAACCTAAGCTGGGGCTCAGTTGGAGAGTTGATAAGACCTGTATTAAGGTCAAACTCAAGCCAATACGCAATTTGAAGATGAATACTATCTGCTGAATCAACGGGATAATCAGTAATATTAAAATTTTTTAAAATTCCTAGAGCAATTAATTCTGTAATTCCCTGTGAGTTTTTATAATTACCCCTTCTAAAAAAAATTCTTAGAATTTTAGATAAATTTACGCGATCATCCCTTGACATTCAATTAATTACCAGCTACACTAAGTTTATAAACAAGGTAAATTTATGAATTTTTTTGAATTTAACAAACAATTTTCAACGGAGTTTGCTTGTATAGAATATTTTATTACTATTAGATACAATGGCAAACCTATTTGTAGACATTGCGACAGCAATAGATTAACACATAGAAAAGATACACCTAAAAACTTTCAATGTATCGCATGCAACAAAGGTTTTTCAATTTTTAAAGGAACGATATTTGAACACTCCTCAACAGACTTAAGAAAATGGATGTATGCGATTCACTTATTCTTAAATGGCAAAAAAGGTATATCGGGCTATCAATTACAACGCGAGATAGGAGTTACTTATAAAACAGCTTGGCGTATGCTTAAGCAGATAAGACTTGCTATGGGTAACCCTGAAAGTAACCAGTTTATAGGAACTTTGATTGAGATTGACGAGACTTATGTTGGTGGTAAACCTAGAAAAAGTGCTAAAAAAGATAATGACGATGAAGATTTACCTAAAAACAAAAGAGGTCGTGGAACTAAAAAGAACGTGGTTGTGGGTTGCGTAGATAGAATCAATAAATCAGTATTTGCTAAAGTTATGATTAAGAATAAAGAAGGCAAAAAACTAACGGGTAAGCAATTATTGGACGTACTAAATCAAGTTGTAATGCAAGATAGTACAATTATTAGCGATGAGTTTAAGGGTTATAATATCTTAAGTAAAAAGACTAGTCATATCCATTTAAGAGTCGACCATACTAAAGAGTTTGTAGCTGCAGGTAATGTACATACTAACAATATTGAGAACTTCTGGGGAACTTTAAAACGTGGTATTTTAGGAATTTATCACCATGTATCACCACAACATCTACAAAAATATGTTGATGAGTTTTGTTTTAGGTATAATAATAGGACTAACGATAGTATGTTTAACTTATTGGTAAAGCAGGCTGTATTGTGAAAAACGTAAATAAAGAAAAAGATGCTTTTGTTCAAAGCATTGTAGAAACAATTTATCAATTACCTTCTCCTAAATTAGATGAATCGAGAAAAATTCAAATATCAAGTATAATCAATGTTGTTATTAATGGAGATAGTGTTATTACGTATCTTGTTAGTGACGTGAATATAAGCGATCATCTAGCCATATACGTTTATATACTAACCAATAATCGTTTTATTGTAGTGACGATAGATACACGAAATGAAATCAATACATATCCTTTTTTCATCAAAGAAATGCAAAAGATTTCTTTCAAATCACCTGAACCTAACATTATCTCTGTAGAAATCGAACTGTCTGGTAATAAGCTATTGGGTCTTAGATATCCTACAAACAATGAAAAAATTACTAGCTTTTTTCAGTGTTTAGATCAAGCTTTAATAAAGCAGAAACAAATATGACGAAAGATAAGAACGCAACTCCTCAACCTTTTGGTGATGTATTAAAAGATATTAAAGGGGGTTTAGAACCACATAATTTTTCGAAAAAAATGTGCGAAAGTATAGAGAACCAAGTTGATATTAACTCTGCAATTAAAAATCTTATTCAAGTTTCTTTAAAAAATGATGTTAATATGCAAAATACAATAAAAAATATAATAAACAAACATATTATTTATAAAATTGGTTTATGGTTACCTACAATTATTAGTGCAACTGTTTCAATTATTCTTATGTATTTGTCTAAATAAAATCTTTTATTGAATGTAAAGGGATGATTGCGTAAATTTATACTAAATTTAGATACCGTCAAGTAGCTCTGTTGCAAATAGGAATTGTCTAGTATATTTTATAAATAAACATTCCACTTTTATACAAAAAATAGTAGAAAGCTAGAGTTTCAATGCTGATTTTTGCTATTTGCAACAGAACCCTTTATATAACTTGGAACTTAAAAATTAAGTTTCGAAAGAGGTCTACTGTAATATTATACAAATAATACAGGATTTATTTCATGAACCTCACCCATAGATTCCACAGACATGTGAGCTTCAGCTAGCCCGCCTTGCCAATTACTAACTACAATATAAATTCCTGAAGCACTATTACTATTATCTACAAAAGAAGTTTCTACTTTTCCTGTATAGTATGGTACACTTGATACGAATGTTACAGCAGAAGAGCCAGGCGCGACAACACGATATCCCCAGGGATCAATTTTAATCTTACTAATTCCTTCTTCAGTTATTCTCGAATGTATAGATTGTGCAGCATAAGGGTAGCTTGTCCCATTTTCCATAATTTGCCCTGCAACTAGAATAGCATATGGGAATAGAAAATTTATTTTTCCTATCTTATAATCATAATTAGTGTTAAACATATGTGGCAGGGCTGAAAGCGCGCCGCCTTCCCTTGTACTGCCTGCGTCTCCCGCATAAGCAGCTGCGGTACTTGCTTCAGAACTTGATGAACTACTACTTGAACTAGAAGAGGAGGTACTTGAGCATGCTACGCTTAAATGTGAGCTACTGGATGCCTCAGCATGCGCTATAGCAGCAGGCAAACAATGTGAGACATAAGCCGCATTTAATTTTATATGGTCTTCTTGTGCCATATAATCATAAATAATTTTAAACATATTCGTATAATCATACTTATAAATAGTTTTAAACTTATGTGGCAGAGCTGAAAGCTTGACGCCTTCACATATACTGCCTGCGTCTCCCGTACAAGCAGCTGCGGCACTTGTCTCAGAACTTGATGAACTACTACTTGAACTAGAAGAGGAACTATTTGAGCTTGCTACGCTTAAATATGAGCTACTGGATGCCTCAGCATGCGCTATAGCAGCAGGCAAACTCTGTGAGGCATAAGCCCCATCTAATCTTATATGGTCTTGGGCCATTTTATTACTTGTATCTTTTCCAGCTTTAAATTTTCTTTTTGCCATTGATTCCTAATATTTATTATTTCGTTGTATATAATAACATTTATTACAAGAAATGTTCAAAAATAATTAATAAGAAGTTGTCAACAATATTAGTTAATATTAACTTAAAATGCTGCATAATGTAATGACAAGGTATTTGGGTGGCTCTGTTGCAAATAGCGCCATAGAGAAATAAACCAGTCAATATCAATTCAAGATAAAGAGTAGTACACTACTTATTGGGAACATAGGTGTTGTGCCAATTCTACTCTAGATCCATTTGCAGATGCGACAGAGCCCTTTTTTCAATACTAAATTACCTCGCTCAATTTTAACTTGACGGTGCCCCCATAATCCATTTAACCCCTGTTAAGGCTTTTTTAATCCCTCTACAAAATAAGCTTGCCTAAATTTAGGAGACGAGGGAAAGATCCATTCAATTTCTCGATTCATTCAACAACGCAACCTTAGTACCCTAAATATGGCATATTAGTAATAATAGTATAAAATTACTGTTGCTAATAGTTGCAAAAGAAATAATCAGTTTTACTGAAACGTTTAGTCAAGTTAATTTATTACGTTCATGGGTATTTAAACTTACTAAAAAAGAGCAAAAAAATATGGGCAAAAGAGCGGTATCAGAAAATTCATTATCGAGATCTATAAGTTTTATAAATCTTGGAAGTGATAGAGTTGGTGATGAGCTTATTGATGAAGGTAGAGGTTTAGGTTTAGCTGTTGGCTCTACTATGCCAGCAGCAGTAAGTTTAGTACCTACGCATGTTCTAGTGCCTACATCTTCAAGTATAGCCGTACCTTTAGACGCAGACGTAACGCCAGATGATGAGCATGGATATGACGGAAATTCGGATGATGATGAATGCAGTGTTGGTTCAGGTTTAGGTTTAATTCAAGAAGACAGAAGTGATGAAGACATAGAAGATTGGGAACTCGTAGATAATTTTCAGCAAATAAGGATGGGATTAAGCTTTCCACCTATTCATACTGTTACACCTGCTATGCTTAAACTTGCAGCAATAGCTGACAACATAAAGGAATTTAGTTCTCAAGAGTGGGATTTTAGCACGGGAGATCTTGGAATACGTTGGAAAAAAGTACTATCTTACAGTGAAGGTCGTGTTAAGGCAGCGGCTTTTTTTTCTGAGGCATTTAAAAAAGTAACAGTTACTGTTTCATATAAAGAACCTACATGGTGGGAGTCGCTTTGGGGTAATACCAAAATACCTGTGGATACTATTAAGCAATTAGCAGATAAAGTAGTATTAGAATCCCAAAATTTAGGTTATGGAAGTGACGCAGTTTTTACAACTATAGGATTTTCATATGATTCTTCTATAGCTGAAGTATTAGGCTTAGCCCTAATGAATAAGCGTGTTAGTTACAATGTCACTACTTATGAAAACCCAGGATCAAGATCTATTATAAGTGAGCTTGTACAACAAAAATATTTTAATTGGACTAGTGCTGATAGGTTTTATGAAGAAAATACTACATACTTAAGCCAGGAGAAGTACAAAATGACCAGTTTGTATCAGGGTGCTTCAATTATAAGGGTGCTTAAAGAGGACGTAGTGTGGGAAGGTGAGCCTACAATAGATCAGTATTTTACCTCGATAAGTGCCATAGGAACACATCAAGTAGTTGCTGAAGATAGGGATGATCTTCCTCCACTAGTGGATCTTCCTGATGATAATACTCCTACTATCCAAGTAAAACTTTTTTCTCCCGTAGATGATAATGTAAATATATTAGGAGGAGATGATGATGATGGTGAGCTGATCTAAAACGTGAATCAATTTCAAGAAAAGCAAAAAGTTGTTACGGAAAGAGTAATGACAAAAGAGCCTACCAAAAGAATTACAATGAGATTGCCAGCATCACTAGCTGATAATATAACTGAAATTTCTGCACTTACTGGTCTTTCTATGAATTCTGTTAGTTTGGAACTGTTAAGAGTTAGTGCTAAGCAAAAATTGAAAGATCTCAAGAGTTAAAAGGGCGTCAAACTAGCGTCATATATACGTCATTATAGCGCCAAAGCGACTTTATTTGGGTGCTACAATAATTAGCTAATCCTACTTGTTTTAACAACATACAATATACTCTGACATATAAATAACTGTCATTATAGTGGCGTTATAAGGTCAAATTAGTGTCGTAACGGCGTTAAAATGACATTATGTGCCACTTACCTCATTGGTAAATTAGATAAGGTATCTAGAAATAGTAAACATCATTCTTAATGTATAACAAGTACGTACTATACATATAATACTTACAATATTATACATAGAATACAGGTTAAAAAATTGTGTTCTAATTTTTTAATAAACAATTTGTAATTGCAAAAGTAGTATGCTTAAGTAAAGAAGAGTAAAACTTCTAATAAAGGCTAATTTATTCTTAATCAGATTTAATTAAATAAAGGGAAAAATAATATGTGGAGACCAGAGACAAAAGGAGAGAAAGCAGCTAGAGAAAACCCACCACCCGTTCATATCCAGCCAGTTGTTCAAGCCCCCACTGTACATACGCGTAATATGGATTTAGGATGTTTTGATGAATGTCTAAAGGTAGTAGAATATGCAGCGTATGTCATCTTTTGTTGTGGTTGCTGTACAAGCTATACTGAATATCATGGAGGTATAAATTTTGATGATCCAGGAGCATAAATATCACTACAAGGAAATCAAAAATTAAAATAATGTTATCTCAAGGGCTGGTTGGCTTCTTGTATGTACAAAAGCCAATTAGCATTTTGATTATAGGGCTATTTCTTATATTGCTTACCTTGGGTGCTATTAAAAAGTACGGAGGCGATTATGAGTCTTCGGTTGAATATACACAAGAATATAACTATGGAAAAACCTGAGGTGAGCAATGAATAAAGATACCAACAGAATATTAGAGAAAATCAGGCTGCTAGAAGCAGAAAGGGCGAGATTATTGCCTTTGCGCATGGAAGAAATCTTCCATGTATTGCAATCAAATGGTGGTCTAACTCTCGACAACAAACTATTAGCTGGTCTTGCTATCCATGCTGCTAACCCAGCTAATGCTATATCTAATATTTTGAGGGAGCTAGCCCAGCTTGGCGCAAGCAAAATACTCAGTAGAAGAAATAAGAATACTGCTAAAAAATCAAATACGAAGCTTGCTCTACAACCAAATACAGATCAAAAGGAGAAAGCTCATGGATAGGAAAGAAGATGCCAGAAAAAAGATCCAGCTTGGTGGCTTGTTTGTAAAAGCAGGATTAGATCATATGCATCCACGTGATGCCTACATATTGTACGGTATGCTACTTTGATGTAAAACGTATAGAGTTTACAGAAGAAGTTTCAAAGCAAATCAATGAACTTGATGCAAGAATTAAAGCTTTAGAAAAGGAAACTGTACTGCTACATACACTACCTAAAAAATTATCAACTCAACTTGGCGAAGTCATACCTAGCATTGCTGCTGAGCTTAACAGATTAAATCAGGATGAAGTTGGCGTTCTTAAGAATATCCTTAAAAGTAATGTTGAAGAGCAAAATAATGTAATCAAAGATTCAGTCTTACGTTTAAAGCAATGGAAGGAAGAATTAGAGAACATTGATGGGAAAAGCATCAAAAGGTATTGTCTAGGATTTGGGATTGGGTTATTTGTTTCGGTGTTAGCTTCATTAGGTGCAACATATATAATGCTTAAACAGTTTCCACAAAAAATTCAGATAGAATCACCAGAGAATGTAACAGTCCAAAATAGCGATGTAGGCTTGTGGGGTTCAAAAAACCTGCAAATCAAAGGAAATGTTAAAGACCACAGAAGATGAGGTTAAGGAGAACATAAATATTTTAAAAACATTGAAAATCTTAAATAAAATAGCGGGATAATAATTATGGAAAATTTAAAAACATTAAGCGTAGAATTTATTAGCAATAATAGAAAGGGTATATCGCTATTTTGGACTGGTAACTGGCTAAATACTCCAATAGATTTAAGGAAGTGGGCTGCGCTTAAAAATGGAGATTTTAATAAAGAGATGTCGAATATCCTCACTTATTATGGTTCTGTTGTATCTCTTGTTTAAGAATAGATGCGACAGAACCAAAAAATCAATAGGGAAGATTTGGATAAGTGGATTAGTAGAATTTTCTGAAATTTAAATGCCACAATAGAACACCATCAGATAAAATACAGTTATGTTCCACAGAAAGTCTTATCAATACGTTCCTGATCACTGGGTGAATGAGGTGGCCCAATTTGTCTAGACTAAAAATCAGAAATTATGAGATACAATTTGCTGCATAATTTTATACAATATTTTTCTTAAAATACACCTGTTCTGGAGTTAAATATTCCAGAGATTGATGCAT